>Ga0224722_1001864_pt1 | contig 11483 bp, 13 predicted proteins | sample Balambano_FR1_Me_FD_161646 | JGI IMG/M metagenome (GOLD analysis project Ga0224722, IMG submission 161646) | Freshwater sediment microbial communities from Lake Towuti, South Sulawesi, Indonesia - Balambano_FR1_MetaG | ecosystem: Environmental > Aquatic > Freshwater > Lake > Sediment | place...
TCCCGCACCTGTCGATCCTGGAAAACCTGACGCTGGCGCCGATCTGGGTCCGCAAGGTGCCGCGGCGCGAGGCCGAGGAAACGGCGATGTACTTCCTGCGCAAGGTGAAGATCCCCGAACAGGCGGCAAAGTATCCGGGCCAGCTGTCGGGCGGCCAGCAGCAGCGGGTGGCGATCGCCCGGTCGCTCTGCATGAAGCCGCGGATCATGCTGTTCGACGAGCCGACCTCGGCGCTCGACCCCGAGATGATCAAGGAAGTGCTCGACACCATGATCGAGCTGGCCGAGGAGGGGATGACGATGCTCTGCGTCACCCACGAGATGGGCTTTGCCCGTCAGGTGGCGGACCGGGTGATCTTCATGGACCAGGGCCAGATCGTCGAGCAGAACGAGCCGGAAGAGTTTTTCAGCAATCCGAAGTCCGAACGGACCAAGCTGTTCCTGAGCCAGATCCTGGGGCACTGACCGCTGCCGGGGCGGCAAGGGATCAGACGACGATCTCGCGCGGCAGCACGAAGTCGATCGGAGTCGCGGCGCCCCAGCCGGCCTCGCTCCAGGCGCCGACGCCGAAGTCGGCCACCAGTGTCGCCCCGGTCGGGTAGCGATGGAACTCGGCGCTGAGCGGGGCACGGGCCACCAGCCGGCTCGCGAACTCGGCGATCCCAGGGTTGTGGCCGATCATCATCACCACATCCGCCGTTACATGGCGCAGGACCGCCAGCATCACGTCCGGCCCTGCGTGGTAGAGCGCGGGCTTGAGCTCGAGCACGGGGCTGGCCGGCAGCGCGGGGGCGATGCCGGCCCAGGTCTGGCGCGTGCGCAGCGCATCCGAGCAGACCACCAGCGCCGGCACATGGCCGCGCGAGGCCAGCCAGCGTCCAAGATCGGCCGCCGCCGCCCGGCCGCGGTCGTTCAGCGGACGGTCGTGATCCGGGGTGATCGGATTGTCCCAACTGGACTTGGCGTGCCGCGTCAGGATCAGGCGCTTCGTCATCGGTGGAACTGCCTCATGTGATAGGCGGACTGCTCCGGCATCCTCGCATGGCCGGCCGAGACCGGGCAAGCGCAGCGGACGGCGCAGCCCCGGTCCATGCAGTCCCGCCCCGCGTCCGAATCGAGGAAGGCATGGCAGGCCGGCAGGTCGTAGCCGAGGGCGGTGAGCGCCCCGGGCGGGCAGGCGGTCAGGCAGGGTTTCGCCGCGCAGGCGTCACAGGGGCATGGCGCGGCGGGCGGCAGGTCAAGCGGCTCGCGGAGCGCGAGCGCGCCGCGGAACGAGACCCAGAGCCCGGCACGGTCATGCACCAGCAGCCGCACCGGCGAGACGTGGATCCGGCCGCTGCGCAGCGCCCAGGCGGTGAACGGCCGGTAGGGCGGCCCGCCGAAGGGAAACAGCGCCTTGGCCCCGAGGTCGCAGGCGACCCTGCCGATGGTGCGGCGCGACCAGCGGTCGATCGGGTCGGGCCGGCCGTCCCGCCATTCGGGCGCAGTCGTCACATGCGGCCAGAAGCCGGGGCCGGGCCCGATCAGCAGCAGCGTGCGCGTGCCCTTCGGCAGGTCGTCGCCGGGCTCGGCCGCAAATCCGCCCAGGACCTCCAGCGCCTCGCGCGACAGGGTGTCGGCCAGCCCCTCCGCCGTCATCGCCGGCGCGGCTTCACCCGCGGCTCGGTCGAGCGGATCTGGCTGCCCGCGCCGTGATCGGTGAACAGTTCGAGGATGCAGGCGTTCGGGATGCGCCCGTCGAGGATCGTCACCGCGCGTACGCCCTGTCCGATCGCCGCGAGCGCCGTTTCGGTCTTGGGAATCATGCCGCCCGCGATCACCCCTTCGGCGATCATCCGGCGGATATCGTCGGGGCTGAGCTGGGTCATCACCTGGCCTTCGGCATCCTTGACCCCCGCGACATCGGTCAGAAGCAGGAGCCGATCGGCCTGCAGCGCCCCGGCGATGGCGCCGGCGGCGGTGTCGCCATTGACGTTGAAGGTCTCGTTGTCGGCCATGCCGGTCGCGACCGGCGCCACCACCGGGATGATGCCGGCGCCATAGAGATCGCGCAGCACCTGCACGTTCATCTCCACCGGCCGGCCGACGAAGCCGAGTTCGGGGTCGTCGGCGACGCAGACCATCAGGTCGTCGTCCTTGCCGGAAATGCCCACCGCCCGGCCGCCCTGGTCGTTGATCGCCTGCACGATCCGCTTGTTGACAAGGCCCGACAGGATCATCTCCACCACCTCGACGGTGGCCTTGTCGGTGACCCGCTTGCCGCGCACGAAGTCCGACCGGATGCCGAGCTTCGTCAGCATCTCGTTGATCATCGGACCGCCGCCGTGCACCACCACCGGGTTCACGCCGACCTGCCGCATCAGCACGATGTCGCGGGCGAATTCGGCCATCGCCGCCTCGTCGCCCATCGCGTTGCCGCCGAACTTCACCACCACCACGGCGCCGGCGTAGCGCTGCAGATAGGGCAGCGCTTCGGCGAGCGTGCGGGCCGTGGCGGCGGGTTCGCGGGTCATGTCGATCTGCGGCTTCATCGGGCGCCTCTGGCCGATCGGCGCGTTGGTAGCGTCTTTGCGCGCCGCTGCCAAGGGCGCGTCTCGGCGGCCGCCTTGCCATTCCTGACCAAAGGCGTAGGGTTTCGCCGCAGGCGGCCGGAGTCCGGGGATGGCGCAGACGAAGACCCTAGTGTTGACCGGGGCGAGCCGGGGCATCGGCCATGCGACGGTCAAGCGGTTCTCTTCGGAGGGATGGCGGGTCCTGACCTGCTCGCGCCACGCCTTCGACCCGCGCTGCCCCTGGCCTGGCGGCGAGGACAACCACATCGAGATCGACCTGGCCGACCCGACCAAGACCATTGCGGGCCTCGAGATCATCAAGTCCAAGATCGGCGGGCGGCTGGATGCGCTGGTGAACAACGCCGGCATCAGCCCCAAGGGCGAAGACGGCAAGCGGCTGAACACGCTCGACACCGACCTGCGCACCTGGGGCCATGTGTTTCACGTGAACTTCTTTTCCAGCGTGGTGCTGGCGCGCGGCTTGCAGGAGGAACTGGCCGCTGCCCGGGGTTCGGTGGTCAACGTGACGTCGATCGCCGGCTCGCGCGTGCATCCCTTCGCCGGCGCGGCCTATGCTACGTCGAAGGCGGCGCTGGCGGCGCTGACGCGCGAGATGGCGCATGACTTCGGCCCGCTCGGGGTGCGCGTCAACGCGATCGCACCGGGCGAGGTGGACACCGCGATCCTGTCGCCGGGAACCGACAAGATCGTCGAGAAGCTGCCGCTGCAGCGGCTCGGCCAGCCGACGGAAGTGGCCGACGTGATCTGGTTCCTGTGCTCGGACCAGTCGAGCTACATCTCCGGCGCGGAGATCGAGGTGAACGGCGCGCAGCATGTGTGACCTGCGCCAAGACTTTTCCGAAAAGTCTTGGCAAAATCCTTCAAAGGATTTTGCATCGCCTCACTCCAGCGCCGCGATCACGGCGCGTAGCGTCTCGGTGCCGTCGCCCGTCTCGGACGAGGTCACGACGATCTCGGGATAGGCGGCGGGATGGCGGGCCAGAGCCCCGCGCACCTGCGCCAGCACCGTTTCGCGCCCGGACCGGCCGACCTTGTCGGACTTGGTCAGCACCGCCTGGAAGGTGACTGCGGCGCGGTCTAAGAGGGAAAGGACCTCCTCGTCCGCCGCCTTCACCCCATGGCGCGCGTCAATCAGCACGAACGCCCGGCGCAGGGTCGGCCGGCCGACAAGGTAGGCGCGCTGCAGCCGCTGCCAGGTCTCGACCACCGCCACCGGCGCCTCGGCATAGCCGTAGCCGGGCAGGTCGACCAGATAGCGGCGGTCGCCGAGCGCGAAATAGTTGATCTCCTGCGTCCGTCCCGGCGTGTTGGAGGCGCGGGCCAGCGCCTTGCGTCCGGTCAGTGCGTTGATCAGGCTGGACTTTCCGACGTTGGAGCGGCCCGCGAAGCAGACTTCCAGCCGGTCGGCCGGCGGCAGGTCGGCCATCGCGACCACCCCCTTCACGAAGCCGACCGGCCCCGCGAACAGAAGCCGCCCGGCCTCGCGCGCCGGTGCGTCGGGCTCTGGCGCGATCGGAAAGGGCAGGGGCGTCACGCCCGGATCTCGACCGAGTCTCCGGCGGCGATGCGGCCGCCCGCGACGACGACAGCATAGACGCCGAAATCCTGATGCCCGTAGCCCGACTGCAGCGCGCCGAGCGTATCGGCGTCGATCCGGCCGGTCTCGGGCGAGGTCGAGGTCGCCTTGCAGCGGGTGATCCGCTCCTCGATGCGCAGGACCGCCGGGCCGATGCCGAGTTCCCGGCCGATCCAGCCCCATTCGGCCCAGGGCTCTAGGCCCTCGATCCAGAGATTGCCGCGCCAGCGATGCACCGACAGATCCTGCCCGATGCGGGCCGACAGGTCGGCCAGCGAGGCCAGCGACAGGATCGAGACCGAGGGAAAGTCGCTGTCCGTCATGCCGCGCCCGGCGGTGACGATGCGCTCGGGCTGGGCGCGGTCGGGCGGGTTCAGGGGCGCGACCCAGGCGAGGAAGCGCGGCAGGTCGGCGGGATCGTCCGGCCGGAAGGTGAACGTTGGCCGCTCGGGATGGGTCAGGGTGAGGCGCGCCGTGCCCGGATCGAGCCGCGCCTCCATTGCCATCAGCGCCGGGGCCTTGGCGCCGCGCGCGAAGTTCACGCAAGGATTCCAGCCGTCGCTCAGCCGGGCCGCGGCATGTGCGACAGCCCAGTGCCGGTCCCAGGGCAGGCAGGCGCCGGCCACCAGCTCGACCACCGGCAGTTCCTCGCGGCCGTGGCTCTTGATCGGATGGCGGAAGATCCGCGAAAGCCGGGCGGTCATTTCTTGACCGGCGGCTTTTGGACGGGCGGCTTCGGCTCGCGCCGCTTGGCGGCCCGCGGCCGTGGCGGCGGCTTCGGCGCGGCGGCCGCCGTCGCCCCCGGCGCCGTCGCCCCCGGCGCGGGCGTCGCAGGTGCGGCCGGGAGCTTCGGCGCCGCTGGCTTGGCAGGGTCCGCCGGCGCGGGCGTCGCGGGCTTCTTCATGCCCGAGCGGATGTTGCCGAAGAGGTCGGGCTTCGATCCGTGGCTGAGCATGATCAGGTATTGCTGGATGAAGGTGATGGTGTTGTTGGCGATCCAGTAGAGCACCAGCCCGCTGGCGAAGCCGCCGAGCATGAACATGAAGATCCAGGGCATCCAGGCAAACACCATCGCCTGCGTCGGATCGGTCGGGGCGGGGTTCAGCTTGGCCTGCAGCCACATGGTGACGCCAAGGAGGATCGGCAGCACGCCGATGAAGATCAGCGCGAGGATCGAGCCGGGCGCGGGTGCGGCGAAAGGCAGCAGGCCGAAGAGGTTGAGGATCGAGGAGGGATCGGGCGCCGAAAGGTCGCGCAGCCAGCCGAAGAAGGGCGCGTGGCGCAACTCCAGCGTGACGAAGATCACCTTGTAGAGCGAGAAGAAGATGGGAATCTGGATCAGGATCGGCAGGCAGCCCGCGGCCGGGTTCACCTTCCGGCTGCGGTAAAGCTCCATGATCTCCTTCTGCAGCTTCTGGCGGTCGTCGCCCGCCCGCTCCTTCAGCGCCTCCATCTCGGGCTGAAGCTCCTTCATCCGCGCCATCGAGACATAGGACTTGTAGGCGAGCGGCAGCACGATGATCTTCAGAACGATGGTCAGGCCGATGATGGCGAGGCCCATGTTGCCGATCAGCGCGTTCAGGTAATGCAGGACGGCGAAGATCGGCTTGGTCAAGAAGTAGAACCAGCCCCAGTCGATCGAGTCGATGAAACCATCGACGCCCTCCTGGTTCTGGTAGCGGCGCAGCGTCTCCCATTCCTTGGCGCCCGCGAACAGGCGCGACTCCGCCGTTCCCGTCTCGCCGGGCGGCACGGTCAGCGCGCCGCCGCGGACGGTGGTGCGGAAGATGTCGCTCTCGGGCAGGTGCTTGGTGACGGCGGTGAAGGGCTTGCCCTGTTCGGGGATCAGGATGGTCTGCCAGTAGTGGCCGGTGAAGCCGATCCAGCCGCCCGCCGTCGCCTCGACCACCTCGGCCGGGCCGCCCTCGGCCGGCAGCGGCTCGAACTCGACGACGCCGCGATAGCCTGTCTCGTCGAGCGTGCCATCGATCATCCGCACCACGCCCTCGTGCAGGATGAAGAAGTTCTGGATGTCAGAGGGGATGCCGTGGCGCTCGACCACACCGAAAGGATAGAGGGTGACCGGCGCTGCGCCCTGGTTCTCGACCCGCTGGGTCACCGTCAGCATGTAGTCGTCGTCGATCGCCAAGGTGCGGTAGAAGACGAGGCCCCGGCCGTTGTCCCAGCGGAGGGTGACGGGGTTGCCGGGCGACAGCGTGTCGCCCTCGGCGAGGGTCCAGAGCGTGTTCGGGCCCGGCAGATCGGCGGCGGGGATGCTGCCGTCGGCGCCCCAGCCGTAGAGCGCGTAATAGGCCTCGGGCTGGCCCACCGGCGTGAGCAGGCGCACGAGCGGCGCGGCGGGGTCGATGGTGACGCGGTAGTCCTTCAGGAGCAGGTCGTCGATGCGCCCGCCGGTCAGCGAGATCGAGCCGGTCACGCGCGGCGTCTCGATGGCGACGCGGGCCGCCTCGGGCGCCGCCTCGGGCGCGGAGGCCTCGGAGCCGGCGGTGTCCACGGCCGCGCCGGCGGCGGCGTCGGTCGTGACCGCCGCGGGCGTCAGCGGCGGCTGAGTCGTCTCGGGCGGGGGGAACAGCAGGAACCACACCAGGATCACGACGAAGCTGAGCACGGTCGCCAGGATGAGATTCTTGTTCTGATCGTCCATCTGGACCACCGCGGTTCCTGCCAAGGGTCACGCGGTGCTTCAACAGAAGGGGGCGCGAAAGGTCAAGCGGTTTTCCCCGGGCGGCGGGAGGCCGGGCTGCCGCGCCCCGGCCGCGGCCATAACCCCGCCGATCGTGGCGTGAGGCGGGACCGTTCGCCGGGTCCGGCGGCCCTCCGGCTCTGCCGTGGCAGGGCGCAATTCGGCGGCGGCCGGGGAGGGGGGAGCGGCCCGGACGCCGCCAGAACCGCTGCTGGCGTTCCGCATCTGGCGGGCGGGCGACCCGCGCCGACCGGCGCGGTGCGCCCGGCCGGGTCAGCCGGCGCGGTGGCTGATCCGCGGGGTGGCGGCGAGTTTGGCGCGCGCGCGCAGCATCCAGTCGGCGGTGTCCTCGAAGGGCATCGGCCGGCCGATGCCGAAGCCCTGCACATGGGCGCAGCCGAGCTGCGCCAGCATCGCATGCTCGCCCGGCGTCTCCACCCCCTCGGCGAGCGTGTCGAGCCCCAGTTGCTCGGCCATCGACAGGATCGCCGCGACCATCCGCTGCTGCTCGCGATCCTCGTCCACATGGCTCACGAAGCTGCGGTCGACCTTGATCCGGCGCACCGCAAAGCGGCGAATGCTGGTGATCGAGGCGTGGCCGGTGCCGAAATCGTCAAGATCGATGCCGCAGCCCATCTGGGCGAGGGCGGCGATGTTGGCGACGATCACATCGTTGTCGGTCTGGGCGACGACGGTCTCCAGCACCTCGACCGTCAGCCGTTCGGGCGCGAGGTCGAACCGGTCGAGCTCCCATTTCAGCTTCTCGGCCAGGCGCGGGTTGCGCAGTTCGGCGGCCGAGAAGTTGACCGCGACGCTTGGCACGTGGAGCCCCGCCTTGTCCCAGCGGACCAGCGCGGACAAGGCGTTGAACAGGATCACCTCGCCCAGCCGCTCGCAGAGGCCCGCATCTTCCAGCGCCGGCAGGAACTCCGCCGGCGACACCAGGCCGCGTTCGGGATGGTGCCAGCGCGCCAGCGCCTCGAAGCCGCTGATCGCGCCGGTGTCGGTCGAGACCTGCGGCTGGAAATAGGCCCGGATTTGACCCTCGTCGAGTGCGGCCTCAAGCAGGTCGCGCTGCGCGTCGCGGTCGGCGCGGGTGCGCGCCATGTCGGGCGCGAAGGCGCGCACCCCGCCGGGGCCGTGGCGCAGCGCCTCGTCGGCGGCGATCTGGGCGGCGTCGAGCATCGCCTTGCCGGTCCGCTCGGGCGCGCGCGAGGCGAGGCAGAAGCCGACCGAACAGGTGACATAGACATGCGCCGCCCCGATCAGGAGCGGCGGCGCCACCGCGGCCTGCAGCCGGGCCGCGACCTGCACCAGCGTCTCCAGATCGAGCCGGCGCACCGCGCCCAGCGCGACGGCAAGGCCCCCGCCCTCGAGCCGCGCCACGGTGTCGCCCTGGCGCAGCGCTGCAACCACGCGGTCGGCGCTTTGCGACAGGACCTCGGACTGGGCCGCGCGGCCGTGCCGGTCGAGCAGCCGGTCGGGGTCGTCGAACTGCAGGACCAGGCAGGCGGTCGTCAGCCCGCGGCCCTGCCCCTCGCGGAGCGCGGCGTCCAGCGCCTCGACGATCTGCGGGCGGAGCGCGGTGCCCGGCCCGCCCGCCTCCGCCGTCTCGGTCTCGCGGAAGGCGCCGGACAGTGCCAGCGCCAGCGGCAGGCCGAGCGCGGTCAGGAGCAGTGCCCGTTCGCCGCCGATCCAGAAGGCGCCGAGCGTTAGCGCAGGGACGAACAGCATCAGTTCGGGCCGGCGCACCCCGTCGGACAGCCGCGCGAGACTGCGCAAGATCAGTGACGACACGCGCGACATGACCAACCCCCTGACACATTGCCTGAACGCGGCACGGGGGGGAGACTACGGGCGCCTGCTGATCGGTTCGTTAATTCTCGTGCCGGTGTTGCGGCACATTTTCGTCAAATCCGGATGTCTTCATGCATCCGTGCCGGCGCCGGGCCCCGACCGGCCGAGCGCGAGGCCGGCGAAGTCGAACAGGCCGGGGTCGGGCAGGTGCGACGGCCGCGCATTCATCAGCGCGCGGAACATCACCTGCCGCCGGCCGGGGCTGCGCGCCTCCCAGCCGTCGAGCAGGTTCTTGACCTGGCGGCGCTGGAGACCCTCCTGGCTGCCGCAGAGGTCGCAGGGGATGATCGGGAACCCCATGCCGCGGGCGAAGCGGTCGCAATCGGCCTCGGCGACGAAGGCGAGCGGGCGGCAGACGAACAGGTCGCCCTCCTCGTTCACCAGCTTCGGCGGCATGGTGGCGAGCCGGCCGCCATGGAACAGGTTCAGAAAGAAGGTCTCGAGGATGTCGTCGCGGTGATGGCCGAGGACGACCGTCGAGCAGCCCTCCTCGCGCGCGATGCGGTAGAGATGGCCGCGGCGCAGGCGCGAGCAGAGCGAACAGAAGGTGCGCCCCGCCGGGATCTTGTCGATCACCACCGAATAGGTGTCGGCATAGTCGATGCGGTGCGGCACCTTCATCCGCGTCAGGAACTCCGGCAGCACGGTGGCCGGAAAGCCGGGCTGGCCCTGGTCGAGGTTGCAGGCTAGAATGTCCACCGGCAGCAGGCCGCGCCACTGCAGGTCCTGCAGCACGGCCAGAAGCGTGTAGCTGTCCTTGCCACCCGACAGGCAGACCAGCCAGCGGGCGCCGCGTTCGGCCATGCCGTAGGTCTCGATCGCGTCGCGCACCTCGCGCACCAGCCGCTTGCGCAGCTTGCGGAACTCGGTGCCGTCGGGCGCGCCGCGCAGGATCGGCGGCAGGTCGTCGGTCTCGTCGAACATCGGGCGGTCTCGCGGGCGGCAGGGGCGCATCCAGCGCCCGTGACGGCGCGTATAGGGCACAGGGGCGATCCGGGAAAGGGCGGCGATGCGCTGGTGGGTGCTCTCGGCGATGGTGGCGCTGGCCGGCTGCGCCGGCCGGCCCGGTCCGGACGACCCGCTGCTGAGCGACGAGGTCCTGAACCTCGAGGCGTTCTTCGACGGGCGCACGGTCGCGCATGGCCAGTTCCAGGACCTGTTCGGTACGGTGCGCCGCCGCTTCGTGGTGACGATCGACGGCGACTGGGACGGCCGCATCCTGACGCTGGACGAGAACTTCGTCTACGAGGACGGCACGACCGAGAACCGCAGATGGACCCTCGCGAAGACCGGGCCCGGGTCCTGGGAAGGGACGGCGCCGGGCGTGATCGGCATCGCCGCGGGTCGCGAGCGCGGCGACACCTTCAACTGGCGCTACCGGATCGACCTGCCGGTGCCGGACGGCACGCTCAGGGTCGATTTCGACGACTGGATGTGGCTCCTGTCTGACGACCGGCTCCTGAACATCGCCTACATGCGCCGGGCGGGCGTGACCATCGGACAGGTGGTGATCTTCTTCGAGAAACGGTAGCTCCGGGAGCGGCCGGAAAATTCTTGCAAGAATTTTCCGCGGCGCCCGGCTTTCAGCGGCGCGGCGGGACCGGATCGTAGCCCGATCCGCCCCAGGGGTGGCATCGGCACAGCCGGCGGGCGGCGAGCCAGGAGCCGCGCAGGGCGCCGTGCTGGTCCAGCGCCTCCAGCGCATAGGCCGAGCAGGTCGGCTGGAACCGGCAGCCCTGCCCGACCCAAGGGCTCAGCACGAGCCGGTACGCCCGCACCGGCAACGCGACAAGACGGGCGAGCGGCGTCACCGCCGGCGCCCGCCGGCATGCACCTGCCCGAGGGCCGTCCGCAGATCCGACAGCAGCAGCGCGTAGGGACGCTCCACCGTGGCGCCGGGCCGGCCGACCAGCACATAGTCCCAGCCGGGCAGCGCGGCGCCCGGCAGGATCTCGCGCGCGGCCGCGCGCAGGCGGCGCTTGGCGCGGTTGCGGGTGACGGCATTGCCGATCTTGCGCGAACAGGTGAAGCCGACCCGGATCAGGAGATCGCCGTCGCCGCGCGGCCGCGCCTGCAACAGAAATCCCGGCACGCCGAGGCGCCGCGCCTGTGCGGCCCGAACGAAATCGGATCTGAGACGCAGCACATGTACGGGGCGGTCGGTTGCCGCCGTCGCCCGATCGGACGCCCCGACTTCGGTCACCGCCGTCATCATCGCCTCCCCCGGCGGGGGGCCGCCCGCGCCTCAGGCCGACAGCTTCTTGCGGCCCTTGGCGCGGCGGGCAGCCAGCACCAGGCGCCCGCCCTTGGTGGCCATGCGGGCGCGGAACCCGTGGCGACGGGCACGAACCAGGTTCGAGGGTTGAAACGTGCGCTTCATCGCGGGTCTCCATAGCGTCGCCGGCCGACCGGGATTCGCGGCCTCGCCGTCAATCAAGCCCCGTCGTGTAAGGAAGGCATGGGCGCGTGTCAACTCGCGCCGGGCCGGTCGCTGCAACAATCGGGCCGGGATCCGCGCCCCGAAGGCGGCCGGATGTTTCAGTTCCCGCGGTCAGAGCGCGCGGCTCGTCACCGCCGATCAAGGCGGCGTGAGGGGGCTGTCGCCCGTCGTGGCGACCGCGCATGTTCAGGCGGCACCGGAGGATGGCGGACGCCGGCGAGGGATCGGAACGTGAGCGACATGGCAGAGCCTGACCCGCGGTCGCTGGCCGACCCCGCCCGCCGCCCGGGCCGCTGGCCGGCCGTGCCGCTTCTGCTGCTGATCGCCGCGGCGC
>Ga0224722_1001865_pt1 | contig 11482 bp, 9 predicted proteins | sample Balambano_FR1_Me_FD_161646 | JGI IMG/M metagenome (GOLD analysis project Ga0224722, IMG submission 161646) | Freshwater sediment microbial communities from Lake Towuti, South Sulawesi, Indonesia - Balambano_FR1_MetaG | ecosystem: Environmental > Aquatic > Freshwater > Lake > Sediment | place...
TCGTAGAACTGCCCCGATATACCGAGGTCAAAACGCTTGATACCGAACTTGGCTTCGCCGTAGAACCCTTTGATGTCCGTCGGGTTTACAAACGAGCTGATTCGAGTCCAGTAACCGGGCGCACCGAAGAACGCACCGACTTGGCGGTATCCACCCATTAGGTAGAGGGAGCCTAACTTCAGACCCGCATTGATGTCATACGCGGTTTGGTCGTCATCATCCACGCGGCTTTCGAGGGTGGAGCTGTTGGTGATGTCTTCGGCGGTGCTGTTGGATTGTGTCCACGAACCGTTGATACCGATTCCGAACAGGTTGGTGGTAACGTCCACACCCAACACTTCGACACGGTTGAAGAAGTCTGCACTCACGGGGTTGACTGCGGAAGAACCAGTGGTCAGCATATACGTACCACCGATGGTTCCAATCTTGCTCAGGCGGATTTCGGCACGCGCCCCAGCGAGTTGTTCCACAGACATCGCACCGTTGGATTCGCGGGAAACGCCGGAGAAGACCGGGCGGTTACCCGTGATAAAACTGGTTCCATCGGGAGCCAGTGCGGAGCGAACTTGCCCACGAAGACCGTTCAACGAGCCGTAACCAGTGCGACCTGCACCTGCGAACAGACCGTAACCACCCTGGCCGGGGATGTTACCACCCACGTTGGAGAGGAAGAGAATCGGGTCGGTTTTCGCAGCAAAGGCGGTAATCCCCAACCAGCTGGAGGTGAACTGCGCCTTCACACCGTCTACCGGAATGTTGCCGCTATCGGTCTTTTCGTTGTTGAAGTAGAAGTCTACATCCATCAATTTCAAGGTGTAGGGGGTCAGTTGCAGGGGCAGACGACCAACTTGGAACCCGGTCTTGCGTGCGGATTCGATTCCGGTGTCCACATAGGCTTGGTACACGGTGAACTGTTGGGCTTGGTTGACCAACTGGGTGCGTGTTCCACTGTAGGGGTCGGGCGCAACCGAGTTACGGTCAGAGCGGAACCCGGTGAACGAACCGATGCTGTTCAGGAACGGCAGGTAGTTACCGAAGTTCAAGGTGGTGTGTGCGGTCAAACCGCCACCCAGACGTGCATCCAAGTTCACATCCACATCGTGGAAAACACGCGCATCGTCGAAGAGGTCTTCGCCACGGTTCGGACCACCGGTCACTTCAAAACCGTTGGCATCACGAACGCTTTGGGTCTTTCCACCGACCACGAAGGACGGGTTGGTGTCGGATTCGCTTCGGCTGTTGGCACGACCATAGAGGCTGACTGCCCCACTAATTTTGAAGCGAGCATGCTCATCTTCAATCGCCTTAACACGCTTTTCAAGGTCATCCAGACGCTTCTTGATAGCATCGAGGTCAACGTTGAACGCGACCAGTTCTGCTTTGAATTCGTCCAAAAGTTTCTTGAGGGTTGCGATATCTCCCTGATTCATCTTTGCGGCGAGGGCTTCCAAATCTGCCTTAGTCGCATAGTTGTTCAGGTCGGTCTTTAGTGCATAGATGGAAAGGTCGGGGGGAGTTGTAGCAGCAGTGCCGCCCTTCATCTCTTCAATCAGGTCCAGAAGGCGGGCAATCGCGATAGCGAATTCGTAGCGGGTCATTTGCCGCTTGCCACCATAGGTTTGATCCGGGTAACCGATAACGATACCCTTCTTTTGCAGTTTATCTACTGCGGCGTATGCCCAGTGGTCGCTCGGCACATCGGCAAACGGACCCTGCGCGAACGCCGGAGCCGCCGCAAACGCGAGAGACGCGAGGGCTGCGCTCGCCAAAAGCGAGGCTTTGTTCATAGTGTTCATCCTCCGTAAAGATTGGCGCACATTCAGAAGTGATGGTGCAACAGAGCGGGGGAAGCGGTGTACTAGGAACTGTCTCATTGCCACACGAGATAGAAGAACCATAGTCGGATACCTGCAATTTGCAGGAGAACCGGGAGGATATGCGCGACTCATTTGCCCGGATTAAGAGCGGCTTTGGCAAGTATCCCTGTTGCCTTGTCCTCAACCACTTTTCTCACAGACAAGCGTTCTGCAATTCCTTTCGGAACGCCCTACAAATATCCCTCGTTGTCTACCATACACGAGAATGGAATGGGTATTTCCTCACATTCCGCGAACTCAGACACGATGCGGAGGGGTAAAGTTTCAAGTTTTCTATTGCGGTGACTATTTTTCTTTTCGTTGGGAAGATGAAATCAGGTTCCCCTCTCCCTTACTGGGAGAGAGAGGGGTTCGCAATGCGGTCTATTTCCCATCGTTGTATTGGGGGTATGGGTCTATTTCCCATAGTTGTAGGGGAAGACAAAGCGTGCTTCCCCAGTCATTAAAAAGTTGCGGCGGGAAGCAAAGTGCGCTTCACGACCAAAAAAGGCTTGTAGCCAGTAGTTCACCGTGTCTGAGTCCAATTGCCCCCCCTCAGCATCTAAGATGGCTAACTCATACGACCACGATTTGCTTCGGGCATCGCAGTCCAGTGTCAATTCTAAAATCACATCGCCCACGCGCCGACGGTACTGGTCGCGACTTTGTACTCCAAATGGTGAGATGGCTCCTAGTGTCAATGGTGCATTGCGTGCCTGTGTCCACATCTCCTCTACAATCATGCGGTCTATCGTCTCTGGCATTTGTCTGTTCTCCTTAATCGTTAGTCTCAAATAGCGAACCTCACCCCTAACTCCTCCCCTCGGAAAGCGAGAAGATAAAGAGGGGAAAATGCGACAACCATACTAACTGTCTCGCCCCTCTCTCACCCTGCGAAGGCGACGGAACGGGAACAGAGGAAGAGGGTTCAGTGTGCTGTTGGCTTTCGTCCCCGGTATACTATCTGTATACTGACCGGGAAATGCTTCCCCGAAAATGAGACGATGAAATCAAAACAATCCACGATATTAATAACGTTTTGTGCTATCGGTTTGTTCAGCCTAACCGGGTGTGTCGGGTGCGCGGGAACCAGTCCGCAGTTCAACACCCCCCAAATGAACACCCCGAATCTGCGTCCACCCAATGTTTCGAGCAACCGGAACACTGCCGCTCCTAACAGTACCAATAGCAACCCTCAAGAAACGGTTGCGGTTCCTAAGGGAACCTTTATCGCCGCGCCGTACTTGCAAATTGGGACAGGGAACGGTACACCAACTCTCTGCTGGACAACTCCCGAAATTAAAGACACTGCAAAAAAGACACAAGTTGCATCAAATACACCCGTTAGCAAGGGCGTGAGTGCCGGAAATTCCCCCACAAAAGCCGGAGCAAAAACACCACCAACGGGTTGGAAAGTGGAGATACGCGGGAGTAGCGGTGCAGAGTGGACTGCTCTGGCAAAAGCCCCCGAATCGCGTCGTATCGCGCCCCCCGGAATCGCTCCGGAGATAGCCTATCGGGTGGCAGTCGAGGGAGTGAAGCCGGGAGAGGTCTTTGACTATCGTATCTCCGAAGACGGCAAGCCTGTTTTTAGCGCACGGGCTACTGCACCGAAGGGCAACGGAACCTCGGCACGCTTTGTTCTGTTTGGCGATTGCGGGGTTGGCGAAGCGGCACAAAAACGGATTGCCTATCAGGCAAGCCTTGTCAAACCCGATTTGGTCGCTATCACAGGCGATATTGTCTACGATTTTGGACGTGCCAGCGAGTACCGCACCAAATTCTTCCCTATCTACAATGCGGAGACTGCCAGCGAAAAGACAGGCGCACCGCTTTTGCGCTCCGTTCCCTTTATCGCGAGCCCCGGCAACCATGATATTGCCTACACCAATCTGAGCAAGTACCCGGATGGCTTGGCGTACTTTTACTATTGGGATGTTCCGCGCAACGGTCCTCCCCTCAAGCCAAAAGACCCCGGTGCGCCCCCGGTTCGTGGTAACGACGCGGCGGAAAAGGCTTTGATAACTGGGGCAGGAGATGCTTACCCCCGCAGTGCCAACTATTCGTTCGATAGTGGGAACGTTCACTGGTTGGTACTGGATTCCAACTACTATGTGGACTGGTCGCGACAGGATTTACGCGCTTGGGTGGATAAAGACCTTGCCAGCGCACGTACCCCATGGAAGTTTGTTGTCCTGCATATCCCCCCTTTCCACTCCTCCAAGCAACATCAGGATGAGCAGTTTATGCGGGTTTTGTGCGAGGTTTTCGAGAAGAATGGGGTAGATATTGTCTGGAGCGGTCATGTCCATAACTACCAACGTACCTTCCCCGTGCAGTTTACGGCAGTGCGGGGTCTGAGCGGCTCATGGGTAGATGATAAGGGACGTGTCTCCGGGCAGTGGAAACTGGATACGGTCTACGATGGCAAGAAGAACACGCGCCCCGGCGCACCCATCTATGTGGTGACTGGGGCAGGGGGCGCACCGATTTACAATGCCGATTTTGCCAACAAACCCGACCAATGGCAAGAGTTCACCGCTAAATATATCGGAGGACACTCGTTCTCTGTGGTAGATATAGAAGGACAGACTCTCACGGTTCGCCAAATATCCGATACCGGAAAAGAGTTAGATAAGTTTGTGATTACGAAGTAAGCAAGCAACGGGAACGCAAGCAAAGGATAGGTGTTCATGGAATTTCAGACAAACGGTTCGATAACCCGACGACGACTGCTACAGGTTGCCGCTATTACCCCCGTGATAGCAGTCTGGCACGCGCATACCACAGAGGCACTTGCCGGAGAACGACAAGGGACGGTAAAAGGTCCTTTTGTGCTTCCTCCCCTGCTCTATGGGACAAAGGAATTGGAACCCCATATTGACCGGCAGACGATGGAGATTCATCATGGGAAGCACCATGCCGCTTATGTCACGAATCTTAATAATGTCGCGGCAACCACGCCTGAAGTTGCGGCTAAGTCTCCCCTGCAACTGGTCAAAGACCTCAATGCGGTTCCCGAAGCGGTACGGACTGCGGTACGAAACAATGCGGGCGGTCATGTCAACCACACGATGTTTTGGGAGATAATGAAGCCGAAGGGGGGCGGAGAGCCTACCGGAGCCATCGCGGATGTTATCAAAGGGACGTTTGGTACTCATGCCGCCTTTATGGAAAAGTTCAATGATGCCGGAACCAAGCGATTTGGGAGTGGTTGGGTCTGGTTGGTTAAGACAAAAGAGGGCAAGATAGAGATTGTTACCACGGCAAATCAGGATAACCCGCTCTCCGACGGTCACTACCCGATTTTAGGCAACGATGTCTGGGAACACGCTTACTATCTGAAGTATCAGAATAAACGCGCCGACTATCTAAAAGCATGGTGGAACACCATCAACTGGGAAGCCGTGAATAAGCGTCTCGCCGAGGCAGGATAGAAAGCCGAACTCCCAATGAGCACAAAGGAGGCGACACAACCTAAGTTCCTACGCTATCTGCGCTATCCGGCGAACCGCCTGATAGGGGTCTTTGTTGTGTGTCTCCTCCTTTGGGTAGTTGCGCCAAAACCCAATTCGCAAGCCAATCGGAACTTGCTACAAGCCAGTTGGCAGGGAGATGCTCCCCTCGTCCGCAAGGCATTAGCCGAGGGAGCAAATCCGAACTGCCGTATTCTCCACACACCCTCTGTTCAGCAGACCGCCGAAAAAGCGATGCTTTTTGTACAGAGGTACCAGTTCTGGAACCCTCATTCCGCATACCTTGCCCGCAAGCGATACAGTTATCAAAACGAGACGGCTCTTTTTTCGGCAGTGCGTCTTGGCTATCCTGAAGCCGTGCAGACGCTTTTGGAGGCAGGCGCAGACCCGAACATCGGTTCCCGCTTTCAGGAATCCCCGTTAATTCGCACGGTCTATCTGAGCAGCTCTACACCGCGACAAGAGGTACAGTTAGCTCTGGCAAAGCTACTTTTGGAACATGGGGCAAACCCGAATGCCAGTGATATAGATGGGCGCACCCCGTTGATTGTTGCTATCACCAGTCATGCCCCCGTAGAGATGGTGAAACTGCTCTTGGAGGCAGGAGCCAATCCCCGACAAACCATGCGAAATGGTGCTGGTGTCTTTGACTTTCTTGGCAAGGGTACTCACCCCGCCGTGACCGCCCTTCTCCAACCCTATCGCGCCCCCTCACCGTAACCAGCTTTGGCGTATACTGCGGTTGTGGTTGGTTTCCCGGCGAAACTAACTTGTGTACAGGTCAATGGGCAATAGATTTCCTACGCGGCACATCAGAGATTACCATAGCGTGGGCATAACTCCTCTTTTGTTAAAAGATTCGCGTCAAAGTCTCTTTAGACACGTTTTTTTATACACGGTTTTCTTGCAGGAGAAAGCCGAGGTGACGGGGTACTCTAAAGACATAGGTTTGCAAACTAAAACTTAAGGGGGAAATATCGTGACACATCCGTTTCGTCTCGTAACCGTAGTTACTGCGGTACTCATTGGTCTCATGGTATCGTCGGCGAATGCCCAAACACCCGTCGCTACCTACTTTTTCAGCAGTTCGTTGGCGGCACAAGAAGGGGGCGCACCTGCCCTTAGCCCCATTGACCCACTCGGACTCAACGGTTTTGAAACCGCCACCGTTTTTGGAGAGCAACGCACCGTCTATCGTTGGAATGGCAATGCCTTAACGCCCTCCGAGCAGGCAGGTTTCGTGGTGAACACCACAGGGCTTCTCACACCGAATAACTACTCGGTAGAGATAGTCTTTGAGTTTACCGAGGAAAACAATTCGTGGCGGCGGATTATGGACACACAAAACCGTCAATCCGATAACGGCTTTTATGTCGAACCGAGTGACCGCTTACAGGTCTATAACAGCGTTACTGGAACCACGATATTCCCGACGAATGTCTTCCAACACGTTGTTTTGACCAATTTTTTTAACGGGGGAGGACAGTCGGTAACAGGATATTTGAACGGGATTCTGGAGATGGTTTCCGATACCGACCAGTTAAATCTGGATAATGTCAATAATCCCGATAGGCTACTCCACTTCTTTGTAGATAACAATGCAGGACCGGCACAGACCGAGTTTGCGGATGGGCGAATTGCCATGCTTCGTTTGTGGGAGGGGGTATTGACTCCTGCACAGGTCGCGGCGCAGTCGCGAAATCCGTTCGTTTCTGGGGGCGGGGGCAATGTCACTGCACCCGAACCCGGTACACTCGTACTACTTTTGCCGGGGATGGTGGGGATTTTCGCGGTGGCTCGTCGCAAACGTTCCCACTAACGATACACTGTGGGCGATGAAGCCTCAAGAAATTGTCCGTACCGTTCGCGCTATTGGGGAGGGTCTGTTAGATATTGTCTACCCTCCCCAGTGCCTTCTTTGCGAACGCTGGAACTACCCTCCTCTCTGTGAGGACTGTTATCTTAGTTTCACCCCTATTCCCGAACCGATTTGCCCGACCTGTGGCAGACCCATAACTCCCCCTGTCTCCTGCCACAACTGCGCGGATGCCGAGCCATTCGGTGGTTGGGGCTTTGATGCCGCCCGTGCTGGCGGAATCTATGTTGGGGCATTACGGGAGGGGGTACACAAACTCAAGTTCGGCGGGCAGGAGCAGTTAGGGGAACTTTTGGGGGCGCACTTGGCAAACCGTTGCGTGGTGGACGCTCTATTGCCCCTCGAATGGCGGGAAAGAGCCGATGCTCTGATTCCTGTTCCCCTACACCCCAAGCGGCAACGGCAACGCGGATTTAACCAAGCAGCACTCCTTGCCAAGCCCTTAGCAGCGATGTTGGGTAAACCTCTGCTCACGGAGACGCTACAACGCACCATTCGCAATACCCCGCAGGTCGGACTCTCTGGGGAGGCACGTCGGCGCAACCTGACGGAGCAAGGTTTTCACCTTGTTTCATCCACAACTATTTCGGGGAAGCATCTTCTGTTGATAGACGATGTTTTTACCACAGGAACCACCGTTAGTACCTGTGCCAGAGTTCTGAAAACAGGGGGAGCCGCTTCTGTCGTGGTAGTCACTTTAGCGGCAGGGGGATAGATTTCTCCCCTCTCCCTTTTCGCATGAAGAGGGGAAGGGGTACTATCTTGCGCGGAAACCGATTTCCGGGGCGGTAGTCGGTAGCATCTCCGCAAACGATTCGGGGTTGCGTGCCTTCTTCAGATACTTCTTTAAGGAATCCACTTGTAGTAGGAGCGACTCCCCAAAATCGTCCCCCAAAGTCTCTATCCCGCTCTGTGCCGCCAGCAAAACCGTCGAAAGAAACGCCTCTTTCAAAAAGGCAGGTGTAAACCCTTCTGTCGCTTCCGCAACACGGTTCGCTAACCCTTCTGTATCTACATCCACCAGAGGCATGGGGCTACGGTTCAGTAGAAGTTGGACATACGAAGCCCGTTCTGCCCGCTCTGGTAGACCGATGTGATATACCCGGTCAAAGCGGGAGGGACGTTTGAGCAGGGCTTCATCAATCCGCTCTGGGTGGTTGCTGGTGGCAATAATCAGCAACCCATCATTGTTCCGAAAGCCGTCTAACTCGTTCAAGAACATGGTTCGGTTCTCCTTATGGATAAGTCCGTCCATATCCTCAATTGCCAAGATGCACGGGGCTAAACGTCGTGCCTGTTGAAAAACGTTGGTTAGCACATCCCCATGCCCCACCAAGTCCCGCACATAGAGGAACGGAATCTCTGGGTGTGCGCGTGCCGCCGCCTTACAGACCATTGTTTTCCCGGTTCCGGGAGGTCCCACCAAAAGGATCCCTCGTCGCCATGCAAAGCCAAAGCGGTGAAACAACTCCTTCTGTCCGAAGAACGCCTCGATATTGTGCCGAATATCCTCCATGAGTGTCGGCGCAAGCACAATATCGTTCCAGTCCGTCGTATCTACCTCGGTCTGCATCTCTGGGGCATCGCGCCATGTACCATGCGTAAAGCGCAAGCAACGGCAGGTGTGCCGTGTGGCATCGGCAATGACATCGTGAATCAGCCGTTCTACCTGTTCGGGGTTTTCTCCCGCAACAATAAAATCCCCGTTTCCATAGGACGGAGCCTGTGCAATCTCGATGACCGCCCCATCATGGGTTGTTCCGCGCCACCAACCAAAAATCGCCTCGGACGGCTTCCCTGCATTCTCGTCCCGTTCGACCACTCGTGCCGGAGCGATAACAGTCTCCACCTGTGCCAAAATTCGGTGCAGAGCTGCAAGCGTCCGTTCTCGGTTCTCATGGAACAGTCGTACCGCACAGTGCGGCAAGTTGCTTTGACATGCGGACACGAGAAGGTACTCTGGGCTACCATCATCCGCCCGATTCTTCAACGCCTCCGTCAACGCGAGTTGTCGCCAGTCGGACACTGTAAGAGCATCTGTCACCGCGTGACCATTTCGTTCTGCAAAGGCAGTCTGCATACCGTTTACCTGCAATTCCTTATTCATGGGTGTTCTCCCCGTCTCTATCGTCGCAAAGGGGCAACCTATTAAATCCGTTGTACCGAAAGGTTTCGGAAACGCGCCGTGGGTGAGAATATCGTACCACGAGAAACGATTTTCTTGGGTGACGAATTCTTCGTGGCAATCCCGTTTAGCCGTTCTTTCGTGTTCCAAGCCATTTGGTGCAATATCAGGTTTTCTGAATATCTAATCGTTTCCTTCTTTACATTTCCCTCGAAGTGACCTATACTTTAGTGGCTCGAAGGTTTTCTTGTCTACGGAGCAGAGAGGTTTGGTATGGCAACTATCCGCGATGTTGCGCGAGAAAGCGGAGTTTCGGTCGCTACTGTCTCCTACGTCTTAAACAATGGTCCCCGTCCGGTACGTCCCCAAACCAAAGAACGGGTATTGGCAACCATGCGCCGTTTGAACTATCACCCCAATGCCATGGCGCGTGGATTGGTACGGCGACGAATGCACTCGGTAGCGGTACTCTTCGGGCAGATAGAGACTTCGATTGTCACCAATCCGTATGCCAATGCGGTTCTGGAAGGGATTCTCTCCGCCGCCGCCGAGTTAGATTACAGCGTGACCCTGTTTCCCAAACAGTGGGTAGATATACGCCACTCCGCAGGAGCGTTTCGTGACCGTCGCACCGATGGCGTGATTGTGATTGCCCCCCAAGAGCACTCCGATGCGGTTCCCGGTTTAGCCGAACTGGGACTTCCTCTCGTCGTTGTCTCCTCGCCGACACAACAGTACCGAGTTCCCTACTTTGATGTGGATAATGTGACAGGGGCGCGGCTCGCCACCGAACACCTGATAGCCTTAGGACATACACGTATTGGGCATATCACCGGACAACAGGGATACGCGAGTGTCCACACGCGGCGACAAGGGTATCGCGAGGCACTAGATACTGCCGGGATTCCCTACCGTTCGGAGTATGTGGTAGAAGGGCGGTACGACGGGTCGAAAACCACGGAGTGCTTTGTGCATCTTCTGAGTCTACCAGACCCACCGACGGCTATCTTCGCGGGGAACGACATGATGGCATTTCGCGTGTTAGATGAAGCGTTTGCACGTGGTATCCGTATTCCCGAACATCTCTCGATAGTCGGGTTTGATAATATTCCGCTCTCGGCTTCGGTTCGTCCACCCCTGACCACTGTCGAACAACCACTCACTACAATCGGCAGTGAAGCCCTCCGGCTACTTGTGCAGAGAATTGATGCTTCTCTTTTGAAAGTCGAGTTTACAGGGGAACTACGCCATATCTTTGTCCCTCGCTTGGTGGTGCGGGATACGACGGTTCCCCCTCTTGCTACAAGCCCCAGGGCATAGGGGGTCTCAAGGGATAGCGTAATCTACTTAGCGCAATCTACTTATCGAAGTAATCGGCGTTTAACTGAATGAATTCTTGCCACTTTTCTGGCACTTCATCTGCCATGTAGATAGCATCTACCGGACATTCGGGTTCGCAGAGACCACAGCCAATACACTCCGCCGGGTCAATAAACAGTTGGGTGTCCTCATCGCCCCCATGAATGCAGTCTACCGGGCAGACTGCCACACAACTCTTATCCTTAACACCGACACAAGGTTCGGTAATCACATAGAAATTTGACATTCATTCCTCCGCGCCTGAAACATTCAGACTCTTTACGGATTATAACAAGCAGAAACCGACTCTACAACCCTTTGAATCGGCAAGATAGAAAAACTCCCGGTCAGAAGGTCTGTACCGGGAGTTCAGAGTACCAAGAGAGTACCGACCCGACTTAGAAGCCGCCCATACCTCCCATGCCGGGCATTCCACCACCGCCACCGGGCATCGGGGCTGCGGGTTCCGGGGTTTCCGCAACCAATGCTTCGGTGGTGAGAACCAAACCAGCAATCGAAGCGGCATTTTGCAGGGCAGAGCGTGTCACTTTCGCAGGGTCTACCACACCGGCAACCAGCAGGTCTTCGTACTGATTGGTCTGTGCATTGTAGCCCAAGCCTCCCTCACGCACCTTGCTCACCACTACCGAGCCTTCTTGACCTGCGTTTTCGGCAATCGTGCGAAGCGGGGCTTCCAGAGCGCGGCGGATAATGTTTGCACCAATCTTTTCATCCCCCACAAACTCGACACTATCCAGTGCGCTGATTGCCTTCAGCAGGGTGACTCCAC
>Ga0224722_1001866_pt1 | contig 11481 bp, 7 predicted proteins | sample Balambano_FR1_Me_FD_161646 | JGI IMG/M metagenome (GOLD analysis project Ga0224722, IMG submission 161646) | Freshwater sediment microbial communities from Lake Towuti, South Sulawesi, Indonesia - Balambano_FR1_MetaG | ecosystem: Environmental > Aquatic > Freshwater > Lake > Sediment | place...
GTGTGAACAGGAACAGCGCCAGACCAAGCGCGAATAAGCTGTTGTAGTTGATCGAGCCATAAGGCAGATCGCCACCGCTGATGCGGGCAATATGCCCGGTAATCGTTTCGCCCGGTTGCAGCGGGTTGAGCGTCAGCGAAGGCAGCGGATTCGCGCCGGCTGCCAGCGCGACGATCATCGTCTCGCCAATCGCCCGCGAAATGCCCACCAGTGTCGCCGCCGTCAGACCGGACAGCGCCGCCGGCAGGATGACCTTGCCAATCGTCTCAAATTTGGTCGCGCCCAGGCCATACGAGGCTTCTCGCAGGCTGCGCGGCACGGCGCTCAGTGCGTCTTCGCTCATCGAGGCAATCGTCGGCAGGATCATGATGCCCATGACCAGACCCGCCGAAAGCATGTTATACACCTGAACGTTATCCGTGCCGAAAACACCGCGCAGGATCGGCGTCATGAACGTCAGGGCGAAAAAGCCGTAAGTGACGGTGGGAATACCCGCCAGAATTTCCAGCACTGGCTTGAGGCGATCCCGCGTTCCTGCAGCGGCATATTCACTCAGGTAGATCGCTGCGCCCAAGCCTAGCGGCAGCGCGACGACAATCGCCCAGAAACTCGTCAGCAGCGTCGCATTCAGCAGCGGCAGAAAGCCGATTTCGCCCGTCTGCGGCTGCCACTTTGTGCCGGTGAGAAAAGCCCAGACATTCGAAATGACGACGCCAATTTCAGCCAGCAGCGCTTCCAGCGCCTGCTGTAACGTTATCGTGCCATTAAAAACATTATCCAGATTAAAGGTGAACGGCTGGTTGTTGTTGAAAAATGTCAGCGCCTGGCTGAGCAGTACCAGCACGATCCCTATGGTCGTTAAAATCGAGATCAGCCCGCAGATCGTGAGCAGTAATCGAACGAAGGCTTCAAACGGGCGAGCGTGTTTGGTCAGTGATTGGGTCGTCTGAGAGGCTGTGACTACAGCGCCGTCGCCGCTGACCTGCGGCTGGCTGGTCTCGCGTCCGGCTTCATACGGTGACGCCATCCGATTTCCTTTATGTTCTGCGCTTATGCGGTCGCGGGAATTGTAGCGAATAAGATGTTAAGGACAGGTTAAAGATTAAAAGCGAACAGGGACATGAACTATCATGCCCCTGTCAGTCTGTGCTAAAACTGAATTACATGCCCATCATCATGGCGTCAAGCAGGTTCTGCCGGGCTCCATTCAGCGCTTCGACCGAAGCGGGGAAGTAGCCGACGTCAATGATGACATCATTCACCCGCGTCAGGAAGAAGTTGATGAATTCACCCACCTGCGGGTTTTCAGCGATGACTTCCGTGGCACTGTAGATGAACAGCGGGCGGCTCAGCGGGTAGCTGTTGTCTTCGGCGGTCTCTGCCGTCGGCACAATTGGACCGTCGCCGGCGTCAATCGCAACCGTATTCAGCAGGTCGGCATTTTCTTCGTAATAGGCATAACCGAAATAGCCAATGGCATACGGGCTGCCTTCGACGCCCTGCACCAGCACGTTGTCGTCTTCGCTGAACTGGATGCCGGGCGCATTGAGAATCGCGGCTTCGGCATCATCACCCAGATTGCCGCCGTCTTCATTTTCGATCACCTCTTCGATGAAGTAATCAAATGTGCCGCTGTCCGAGCCGGGGCTGAACAACTGGATCGGCTGGGCGGGGTAGCTGGGGTCAACCTGATCCCAGGTCGTGACCGCACCGGTGAAGATGTCGGACAGTTGAGCGAGCGTCAGCGATTCGAGCCAGTCATTTTCCGCGCTGACCACCACGGCGAGCGCATCCGTGCCAACACGGAATTCCAGCGGCGTGCGCCCAATCGCGGCGCAGGCTTCCGCTTCCCCGTCATTAATCGGGCGGCTGGCGTTGCTGATGTCGGTTTCGCCCGTTGTGCAGAAGCGCTCAAAACCGCCACCTGTGCCGATACTGTCAATGGTGATTTCACCGCTGAAGCCTTCTTCGGTAAAGAGTTCCGCCACAGCTTCCGCTAGCGGATACACCGTCGAGCTGCCGGCGAGGATCAGGTCGCCCGTGACATCGAGAGGATCGACGGCGGGAAGTTCAATCGGGGTGGCTTCGGGGGTGGCTTCCTGCGCGAAAACTGCGAACGGGATGACCGCTGCAACGACGACTGCTGCACCTATAATACGCTTGAACATGGATTTGTTCTCCTGAACTTGAATCGGTTCATACAACCAGCGCCCATGCTATCGAATGGCGGTTAACAATGATGATAAGATTTGTTAAGGAGACACGATCCTGTTTACCGATAAGATTTAATAATTATCATGCGGCTTTAACAATCACAGCCCATCTTCCTTATCCGGGCGAACGAGCAGCACGGGAACATCGGTGCGCTCCATGACGCTCTTTGCCACGCTGCCGAACAGCATCCGCGCCACGCCCGTGCGCCCGTGCGTACTCATCACCACCAGATCAACATTTTCTCGCTCAATCACTGTGCAAATCGTGGCGGGAACGTCGCGGCTCTCGATCATCTGGATAGAAGCGGGGACATTCTGATCGCGCATTTCCGCCTTCAAACCCGCGAGATACTGCGCCACCCACTCGCGCATTTCATCCACCGCGCCTGTCTGCCCCGCCAGTTCAATATCAGCAGTGTATGCCTGTGTCGGCGGGGAAAAGATGTGCAAGAGGATGATTTCCGCATTGTTGCTGCGGGCAATATCCTGTGCATGGGGAATCGCCCGCTGTGACCAGCCAGAACCATCAATCGGCACAAGGATTTTCCGATAACGGCTGCGCTGGAGAGTCTCGTTAGATTCGCTCATGGTGTCTACCCTCTGATTGCCAGGAGTATAGCGTATGACAGAGGTTTGAATCGCAAAGACGCAAAGGCGCAAAGAACTCAAAGAAAGATGTGAAAAAAAACCTTTGCGTCTTTGTGTCTTTGAGCCTTTGAGTTAAACCCTTGAAAGTTACCACCACCTCGCTACAATATCTGCTAAAATCTACAAAAATCTACAAAAATCGAACAGGACACCTCCATGACGGATATTGCCGCCTCTGCCCCAACCGACGTACAGGATACGACGGTTGAACCCAACTTAACGATAGCCCGTAACCTCAAAATCGGCTTGTTCCATCTCGGCAGCGGCATGGCGGATGTGCTGGCGACAGGTGTGTGGAATCGCATCATGATCAGCGATCTTGGCTTCGCCGCCACGCCGATAGGCATTCTGGTTGCCCTGCGCTATTTCCTGGCACCGCTGGGTATCTGGGCGGGGCGCAAAAGTGATGAGCGAACCTATTTTGGCTATCGCCGTCTGTTCTGGGTGTGGCTGGGACGGGCGATGATGGTCCTGAGCGTAATCGCGCTCGGCTTCGTCACGGCGACGCTGGCACGAGGCGAACCCGCGACGACAATCCTGTGGCTGGCAATAGCGGCGTCATTGATTCTGTTCAGTCTTGGCAATGCCATTTCAGGCAGCACCTTTTTAGCACTCGTCTATGATCGCGCCGCACCCAGCCAGCGCACCCGCGCCGTCGGCATCGTCTGGACGTTTCTACTGCTCGGTTTCACCATCGGCGGTATCTTCTTCGCTGTTCTGCTGCCTGCCAGCGATGGCGAAGGGACGGAAGCGGTCACCGCGAACGGCTTGTCGTACACGCCCGATCAACTGCTCTCGCTGTTCCTGATCGCCGCGCTGGTGATGGGCGGTTTGTGGTTCATCTCGCTGATCGGCGAGGAGAAACGCCGTTCCGCTTCTCTCAGCCAGCAGGATGAGCGTGAAGGGGCGACTCCTTCCGTCTGGAGCGACCTCAAAGGCGCGTGGCAGAATCGCACCACCCGCTACTTCTTCTGGTATCTCGGTCTGTCAATGGCATTCGCCTTTTCACAGGATTTGATCCTTGAGCCGTTCGCAGGCGATGTCTTTGGCATGTCCGCCCATGTGACGACGCGCTTTGCCGCTTACTGGGGCAGTATGGCGATCATCGCCACGATCCTCTTCATTATCGCGTCGCGCCGCTTTAAGCGCCTGACCAACCGCAGAATGAACTTCATCGGCGTGTCTATCCTACTGCTCACGTTTGTCCTGCTGGCGCTGTCGTCGCTCGCGGGTATTCGCGGTCTGGTCACGCCCGCACTCATCACGCTTGGTATCGGCTTGGGCGTGTGGAACGTCGGCACACTCGGCATGATGATGGATATGAGTCCGTTCGGCAAAGCGGGAACGTTTCTCGGCTTCTGGACGCTGGTAGTGACGCTGGCGCGGGGTCTTGGCGTATCGGGCGGCGGCATCCTGCGCGATGTTTTTCTCGGCGTCAGCGACGGCAACTATGCGATAGCTTATGGCATTGTTTTCGCTATTGGCGCGGCTGGCTTGGGGGTTTCCTTATATATGCTCTCACGGGTCAAAATGAATGCTGTGCCGACGGAAACAACGCCCGCCAGTGCTGAAACGGTGTTCGCGGGAGCAATGGATTAGGCTGTTCAATGATAGGGGGTTTGTGTCACCCCTACTCAATCTTTTTTTGCGTCGATTCGTACTCCTGTATGATGGAACGTATCTTTTCAGGCGATATATCTGCCTGTTTTGCTTTCGCATACACCGATAACATCAGGATGATGTCTTTGGTGCGAATATAATACACAACGCGAAAACCGCCTCGTTTCCCTCTTCTGGATGATGGATTTGCCAGTCGCACTTTTTACACATCATAGCCTGTACGCGGTATTTTATCCCCTTTTTTCTCGCCTTGTTCAAGCTGATCCAAAAGTACAAGCATTTCATTTGCCAACGCCGGATATTTGCGAGTCAAACGGGTTAGCTCACGATTGAAGACGTGTGCGAACTCAACCTTGGGCATGTTTGTCTAACTGTGCGTTGAGGATTGTTTCCATTGCTTCACGCGCAGGGATAGTTTGCCCGGTCATAGCTTCATGCCACGCCTGGCGAAAATCTTCAAGTATTTTCTCGTCTGGCGTGTCCTCAAAGTCATCATCTTCATCGAGGTCATCCAGGTATTCTTCGAGGACTTCCCGTGCCAGATCGGATACGTCAACCTGCAAGCGTTCCGCTTTCAGCCGCAACCGTTCCGCGTTATCCGCCGACAATGAAATTTCCAATGTTGTTGTAAGGTCGGTCATGTGGAACTCCTTGCCTGTCCTATTTTCTATTTTACACGTTTTCGACCCATGAAGTGACTGAACCATCCGGGGCAATGGAATAGTGCCTCACGTCCGCACCGCAATGACATCGAAATAATGCCAGTATTTCATGCCCTGCGTGGCTGTTTCGCCCATGCCTTCAAACTCGTTGAAGTATTCTACCGACAGCCCGTCGAACAGGGCGCGGGCGGCGTCTGCCGTATGAAAATTCATCGTCGTATCGCCTGCCCACGCATCATGGACGCCAAACAACTGCCCGCCGAAGCGACCATTGGGGCGTAACGCACCGCGAATAACCTGCCATAGCACGGGAAAGCGTCCCGGCGAACAGAACGGCAGGCTGTATCCCGCGTAGATCAGATCGGCTTGCGGCAGGGTCAGCGTTTCGTCATTAAAACTCGCCTGCTGCGTATTGAGGCACGGCAGGGCTTCCGCTGGAACAGCGGATCGCAGCCGATCCAGCGCTTCCGCCTGATAATCAATCGCCAGCACCCGCCATCCTCGCTGGAGCAGCGCCGCCGTCTCAATACCATTGCCACAGCCCAGGTCAACTGCCGTCAGACCGTCTACCGCATCGGGATACTGTTCGATCATTTTGAGAAAAAACGGGCGTGGGGCGCGTCCTGCGTTCGCCTGATAAAACCCGCTCCACCGATCCTGAATGTCACCTGTCATCAGCCGTCATCCCAATCGTGTTTTGAGCATACTGATCATAGCGGATACTTGAAGAAAGTGCAGAGTACAAAGTGCTGAGTGCTGAGAACCCATCTGAATGTTATCGAAACACGGCGGATGCCCTGGCGGGCATCCCTACAAAATCATAAAAACAATGGTTTTGTTTGTAGGGACGTGCGCCAGCACGTCCGCGTTACCATACACCACTCTGAATATTCAGATGGGTTCTGAGAAAAACCTCACCCCCAGACTCCCTCTCCATGTGGAAAGCGGCTGAAAACCGTAACGCATGGGTTAAAGTCCCTCTCCATAGTGGAGAGATACCGTGATTGCCGATGCGCTGGCATGGTTGAATGCGCGTCTGCCGGCGGCGGGACAAAACCGGCTGGGCGCAGATACGCACTTCGCCCGCCGCCTATCTCAGGCTTATTGGGACGGAAAGCGATCGTCCGCGTAGACGTACTGGTGATAACTTTGCACCAAGTTGTCGCGGATGACGTTGTAGTAGCAGTCGCTGCCGCCGCCAAACGGCAGCAGTTCCAGTGGTTCGGTGATGGTGCGTTCCGTCAGAGTCCAGCCTTCCGGGAGCGTCGGGCCAGTGAGGTCAGGCGTGCCTGTCGCTGTTGCATGCATCACATAGAGGTTACCTTGCCCGTCGGCTAACTCGTAGATCACAGGCCCGGCAAAGACGAGCCGATGGCATTTGGCAATCGTGTTGATGCTGACGTAACCGGGATCGACGACGTCCGCCCGGCAGCCGCCCTCGTCGGGAAAGCAGTCGTTCCCGACCAAGGTGGTCAGTTCGAGCCACGTATAGCCGACGATCTCACTGAAGGCAAAGCACGCATCGCCGACGCAGTCTACCGTGGCGGATGGCGAACGGAAGAAACACGACTCATCGAACAGCAGATTGCGGGTCGAGTTTTGCACCAGTGGTATGATGAAGCGAAAGTTCGCCCACACCTCGTCCGGCATCGGGTCCGCCCCACCAGCGATATAGATGGTGCGGGTTTCGAGATTGAGGATTTCTTTGGCGACTCCGGTGCGTTCGTCACGGCCACCCGCGCACGCCGCACCATCCGGCATAGTGGTTTGGATCGTTGCGTAACTGATCCTCAGCGGCACGGGGGCAATCCACGACTGGATGCGCGTGATGATGACCACGGCGGCCATCGCGACCACCACCAGTACGATTCCGACGATGGCGAGGATAAGGTTACGGCGCTTCATTCGGTTACTCCTGCGATGTTGACGATGCTGTCGGGATCGCCGTTGGCGGTTCGGGCGTCGCCGTGTCCGTCGGGATCGCAGTCGGTGGTTCGGGCGTGGCGCTCGGCGGTTCAGGCATCAGCGTCGGCGGTTCAGCCGTCAGCGTCGGCGGCGGCTCCGCCGTCGGCACATCGGTAGGCGTCTCTGTCAGGGTTGCTGTCGCCGTCGCGCTCGGTAACGCCGTTTCCGTGAGTGTTGCTGTTGCGGTCACTGTTGCCGTCTCGGTACCCGTCGCCGTCGGGCTGCTGGTCATGGTCGCGGTGAGCGAAGGCGTCAACGTCGGGCGCTGCGGCATCGGGATCGGCGCGGGGCATTCCGTCGTCCCGCTGCTGCCCGCTGGCAGATATTGCAGGCTCAGATTGTCAAAGCGGAACGGCAGTGTACCGGATACATAATCCCCTACCTGTATCCAGCCTTGTATCACGATGTTCGACCACGCCACACTGCCCGTTTTCAGCTTGATCTGCAAACTCGTCAGCGGCGTATTCGCCGGCACGGTGATGAAACACGAGTGTAAATCCGTCCAGTCGGGATTACGCACCAGCATGTTGATCACTCGCGCCACGTTCGACTGGTTGCCGATCTGGAAATTGAACTGCAACACGCCGTTGGCTGGCGCGGAGTATGGATTGTACTGGTAGAAGCCGCCGCTGGGGGTGCCGTTGTTCCGCCCGATCTCCATGACATTGCCGTTCGCCCCGCCGATATTGACAACCTGCATGGTGCTGTTGAATGCTGCCCAGTTCGCCGTCCCCTGATTGAATGCCCCATCATAAATCAGGTCAACATTCGGCGGCGGTGAGACGGTGCATTCGGTGGACGGGACGCTTATGCCCGTCTTGCGAACCATCGTGATGTCGTCAATCAGCACGCCCATGCTCGAATCGCCGGACAACGCGCCTTGCAGCACCATCGGGATGAAGCTGTTGGGAGAGGTGTTGAAGCGCATACGGTAGTTCTGGAACGGTGAATAGGCGGGAATGCCGAACACGCAGTTATACAGTGGCGACCAGGTGGTGCTGCGTACCATCAGGTTGAGCGTTTTCGCTCCAGCACTGGAATTGCCAGCGCGGAAATTGACCTCGTAAATGCCACCCGCACTGTTGAAGTTGACGAACTGGAAGAAGCTGCCGCCGGGCGTGATCGGCGCGATCTGCAACGCGCCGTTACTGATCTGCTGCGTCGTACCGCTGAACGCCCAATCATTCAAGCCCGCGTTGAACGCCCCATTGCTGATGATATTCAGGTCGGGCGCGGGCGGTGTGTGCGTCGGCGTCGTGCCGGATTCGAACGATCCCATATCCACAGTGCCGCCCTGAATACGCGGATTGCCCGCCTGATCCGTCGTCACGCCGCCAGGAATCAGCGCGTTGCTGCCCGCGTTGATGGCAATGCTGCCGGTATTCAGCGGGTGATAAGCAGGAACGCCGACCAGCGTACCCAGATTGGGGTCGCCTGTCTTGTTGCCATTGACGCCGTTGACGATGCCGCACCCGCCGCTTTCGATCAGGCTGTTGGTCAAAGACGGCGCTGAACCGGAGGAATAGCAATCCCCGCCTGCGGTGCTGTTTGCGACGATGCTATTTTTCAGCGTGAGCGACCCATCTATACGAAAGATACCTCCACCCTGAAGCGCCGCGCTGTTGCCGCTGACGGTCGTATTGTTAAGCGTGAGGTTGCCTTCGCTATCAATGCCGCCGCCTTGCCCGCCGTTGACGTTGGCGATATTCCCACTGATCGTGCTGTTCGTGATCGTCATCGTCGTGGATGCGCCAGTATAAATTCCACCAGCGGATGCAGCCATGTTTGCGCTGATCGTTGAACCGGTGATTGTGACGGCGCTCACGGCGATGTTATAAATGCCGCCGCCAATGCCGTCACTGGTGTTGTCGCTGAGGGTGCTGTTCGTAATGGACAGGCTTCCATTATTCGTTATGCCGCCGCCGAAGTCCACCGCACTATTGCCGCTGATCGTGCTGCCTGAGATGCTCACGTTCCCGCCGCTATTCTTAACGGCACCGCCGTCTCCCGCCGATGTGTTATTGCTCACGGTACTATTGGTTAACGTGAGCGAGCCGCCGTTGTTGTAAATCGTCCCGAAGCTGAATGTTGCCGTATTCCCGGTAATCGTGCTGCCGGTAATGGACAGTGTACCGCCGCCTGTGTTGGAAATTGCACTCGCAATAGAAGCGGTATTGTTGCTGATGGCACTGTTCGTCATCGTTACGCTGCCGTTATTGTAAATGCCACCACCTTCGAATGTAGCGTTGTTTCCGCTGACGGTACTGTTGTTCATCGTCAACGTACCTTCACTGGATATACCGCCACCGCTGGCAGCGGTGCTGTTCGTAATCGTGATGTTATTGAGAGTGGTCGTCCCGCTGTTGTAAAAGCCGCCGCCGTTGGCGGTCGCATTGCCGCCGGTAATCGTGAAGTTGTTGAACGCGGCAACAGCGGTATTGTAGACAATGATGACGCGAACCGTATTATTCCCACTCAACGTCGCGCCATTGCCGTTGATCGTCAGCAGATTGCCCCCATCAGCATTCACGGTCAGGGTGGATGTCAGGGTGTACGTACAGCCAGCCGTCAGATTGATCGTATCTGCCTGCCCGTTGCTGCCCGCCGTCGCCAGGTCAGCAACCAGTTGAGCAACGTTACAGCCGGGATTAAACGTCTGCGCGGAAATGGATGAAGACGGGACCAAAATCAGGCTCAGAAGAACAGCGCAGCCGATGAACATAAGAAGTGATCTGGCAATGATGGCATAGCGCGAGGACGAAAGCATCCATGACTCCTTAGAAATGTGTTATGGAATTGAGGTGAAACAAACAACAGATGACGGCAAGCGTCAACTTATCATAACGGATTAGCGGGCTGGAGTCACCTTAACGATCAATTCTAAACACAGCTACATTGCGCTTCTGAATACGGAGAAAACAGATGACGCAACACTAAAAAACCCTCTTCCTGCTCGAAGGGGGTCTTTGAATACAAATGCCTTGCGAGTTACGGACTCTGCGTCACCTCCGGCGGCTCAAGCGTTGGCATCTCGGTCGGCGGTTCGGGTGTCAGTGTCGGCGGCTCCGCCGTTGGCACATCCGTCGGAATCGCTGTCGGCGGCTCAGGTGTAGCGCTCGGCGGTTCAGGCGTCAGCGTCGGCGGCTCAACCGTTAGCACATCCGTCGGCGTTTCAGTCAGGGTTGCTGTCACCGTCGCGCTTGGCATGGCGGTTTCAGTGCTGGACGCGGTAGGGCTTGCCGTTACTGTCGCGGTCAGGCTTGCCGTCGCGGTTGCCGCCAGTGTGTTTGTCACCGACGGGATGAGCGTCGGGCGCTGTGGCATCGGTGGTACAAACGGACACTGCGTTGAGCCGGCAAACCCGGATGTCGGCAAATACTGGATGCTCAGGTTGTCGAACATGAACGGCGGCGTACCACTCACGTAATCGCCGACGTATATCCAGCCCTGAATCACGATGTTCGTCCATGCCTGAGTCGTTTTCAGCATGATCTGGAAATTCGTCAGCGGGGTATTCGGCGGCAGGTTGATGAAGCACGAGTGCAAATCCGTCCAGTCCGGGTTACGCACCAGCATGTTGATCACTCGCGCCACATTCGACTGGTTGCCCATCTGAAAATCGAACTGCAGGACGCCGTTGGCGGGGGCGGAATACGGGTTGAACTGGTAAAAGCCGCCGCTGGGCGTGCCGCTGTTACGCCCGATCTGCATGATATTGCCATTCGCGCCGCCGATATTGACCGAGTTCATGGTGGCGTTGAAGGCTGCCCAATTGTTCGTGACGGGTTGATTGAACGCGCCGTCATACACCAGATTGGTACTGGCGGGCGGAGCGACGACGCACTCGGTTGAACTGATGAGGATATTGGTCCTGCGGATCAGGGTCACGTCGTCTATCTGGACGCCTATCGTCGCGTCGCCACTGAGGGCAAACTGCACCATCATCGGGATAAAGGCATTTGGCGACGTGTTGAAGCGCATACGGTAGTTCTGGAACGGCGAAAATGCGGGTAATACAAAGACGCAGTTGTAACTCGGATTGTAACTGCTGGCGCGGACGATCAGGTTGATGGTCTTGACGGCATCGCTGGTGTTGCCAGCGCGGAAAGTGACCTGATAGGTGCCGCCAGCGCTGTTGGCATTGATGGACTGGTAGAAGCCGCCGCCCGCTGCTGTCGGCGCGATGGTCAGCACGCCACCGCTGACCTGCTGGGTCGAGTCGTAGAACGACCAACCACTTAAGCCCGCGTCAAACGTCCCGTTGGTGATCAGGTTGGTATCCGGCGCGGGCGGCGTGAGTGATGGATGCGGTGTGAAGGTGAAAGTAGGCGTATTGGTCGGGGTGCTGGTCGGCGGCGGCACATACTCGAATG
>Ga0224722_1001867_pt1 | contig 11479 bp, 9 predicted proteins | sample Balambano_FR1_Me_FD_161646 | JGI IMG/M metagenome (GOLD analysis project Ga0224722, IMG submission 161646) | Freshwater sediment microbial communities from Lake Towuti, South Sulawesi, Indonesia - Balambano_FR1_MetaG | ecosystem: Environmental > Aquatic > Freshwater > Lake > Sediment | place...
CCCTATGACCCTCACCCCCATCCTGCTGGAACTGGAAAAGCACCGTCAGCAATTTCCGGCACTGCGGCAAAAAGCTTACTTTAACTATGGCGGACAGGGACCGATGCCCCAGGATGCGATCGACGCCATTACCCAGGCGCACCAGCTCCTTCAGGAAGTTGGACCCTTCTCCGACGAAGCCAACCGCTGGCTGATGCAGGAAGGACAAAAAATGCGGGAGACGATCGCCGCAGAGTTGGGCGTTTCGGTTGCAACCGTGGCGCTGACAGAAGATGTGACGGTGGGCTGCAACATTGCGCTGTGGGGCGTTGATTGGAAAGTGGGGGATCATCTGCTGCTGTCGGACTGTGAGCATCCGGGTGTGATTGCAGCAGCGCAAGAGATTGGGCGGCGGTTTGGTGTCGAGATCACTACCTGTCCCTTGCTGGAGACACTGAATGGAGGCGATCCAGTATCCGTGATTGAGGCGCATCTGAAGCCGAGAACTCGCATGGTCGCGATTAGCCATATTTTGTGGAACACCGGGCAGGTCTTGCCTCTGAAAGAAATTGCGACAGTGTGTCACAGCTACCCGACCGAGGGAGAGCCGATTTATCTGCTTGTGGATGCGGCGCAGTCTGTAGGAATGCTGCCCTTGAACCTGGAAGCATTGGACATCGATTTTTATGCGTTCACCGGACATAAGTGGTGGTGTGGCGCAGCCGGGAGCGGTGGACTCTATGTTCGATCGCCTGTTCTGGAAACCTTTAGCCCAACGTTTATTGGGTGGCGCGGCATTGCTAAAGACGCAAAGGGCAACCCGACCGGATGGCTGCCGGATGGACGACGGTTTGAGATTGCCACATCGGATTACACGCTGTTTGCGGCTCTGAGACAGTCGATCGACACGCACCGCACCTGGGGCACTGCCGAAGCCCGCTATCAGCGCATTGTGCATCTCAGCCGCCTTCTCTGGCAAAAGCTGAGCGAAATTCCCTGGATACGCTGCCTGCGCACAAGTCCTCCAGCGTCTGGGCTAGTGGCGTTTCAGGTCCTGGGACAGGAGGGCAACGTTCACGGACGGCTGGTGCAGTTTCTGGAAAAACGAGGATTCTTGCTGCGAACGATCCTTGACCCGGACTGTGTGCGTGCCTGCGTGCATTATCTGACGCTGGAAGCAGAGATCGATCGCCTGATAGAAACGATTGAAAAATTTCAATAATTTATCTGAGCCGTAGCTCTTGTTACGGTAACTTCATAAACCTACGTTAAGCTACGAACAAAGGGACTTTTGGACTGGGTTGAACTGAATTGAACTGAACTGTAGAGACAGCAAGTAGAGTCAGAGCGTTATGCAAACTTCGATAGAGCAACCTGCTCAGGAACAAGAGCAACCTGCTTACGAACAAGGGCGACATCGGGTCGTGATTGTGGGCGGCGGATTTGGTGGACTGTATGCGGCAAAAGCATTTCGACGTGCCCCCGTAGATGTAACGCTGATCGACAAGCGCAATTTTCATCTGTTCCAGCCGCTGCTTTACCAGGTTGCGACGGGCAGTCTTTCTCCTGCTGATATTTCCTCACCGCTCCGCAGCATTCTCAGCCGCCACAAAAACACGCAGGTGCTGCTGGAAGAAGTGGTAGATATTGATCCCGATCGCCAGGTTGTGATCATGCCGGGAATGGAGCAGCCCTATGACACGCTGATTGTGGCAACAGGCGTGAGCCACTTTTACTTCGGCAACGACCAGTGGAAATCGATCGCCCCCGGACTGAAAACGGTCGAAGATGCGCTGGAAATTCGCCGCAAGATTTTCATGGCGTTTGAGGCAGCCGAAAAGGAAACCGACCCCGAAAGACGGCGGGCATGGCTCAACTTTGTGGTAGTGGGCGGTGGTCCAACTGGCGTTGAGCTGGCAGGCGCGATCGCAGAACTGGCGCACAAAACGCTGAAGCACGACTTTCGCAATATCGACACGAGTGAAGCGCAAATCATCTTACTCGAAGGGGTCGATCGCGTGCTGCCTCCCTACCCGCCGGAGCTGTCTGAGAAAGCAATGGCGTCGCTGCACAAGCTGGGCGTCACCGTTCGCACCAAAACCCTAGTCACCCAGATTGATGATGATCAGGTGACGGCAAAAGAGGGCGAACAGATTGAGCAGATTCCCACTAAAACGGTGCTGTGGGCAGCCGGAGTCAAGGCATCGGGCATGGGTGAAGTGCTGCAAAACCGCACAGGCGCAACTCTCGATCGGGCAGGACGGGTGATCGTGGAACCCGATTTGAGCATTGCAAACTATCCAAATATCTTCGTGATTGGCGACCTGGCGCATTTTGCCCACCAGGAAGAAGGAAAGCCCTTACCGGGTGTAGCTCCTGTTGCCATGCAGCAGGGGCAATACGTAGCGCGATTAGTTCGGCAGCGGCTGCATCAGCTTACCCTGCCACCGTTTCGCTATTCTGACTTTGGCAGCATGGCGGTGATCGGGCAAAACGAAGCAGTCGTCAATCTGGGGTTTGTCAAGTTCTCTGGCATTCTGGCGTGGCTGTTCTGGGTATTTGCCCACATCTATTATCTGATTGAGTTTGATAACAAGCTGCTGGTCATGATCCAGTGGGGCTGGAGCTACTTCACCCGCAAACGTGGAGCCAGACTGATCACCGGAGAAGCCGATTTGTTTGAAGTGGGCATTGATGCCGAAGGCGAGTTTCATGTGCCGGAGCATCAGAAAGAGCCGCAGAAAGCACATCAGAATACCCCGGTGAATGTGTAGTAAGAATGGTAGTAAGTCTGCATCTGACTTTTTCAGACTTGCCTGCTGACTTTTTCAGGCTGCTTTAGCAGGGGCACTGGCTTAGGTTAGAGGCATGGCACACAAAGCCATCCATCCTAAGTTTAAGGAGAACTGCAATGACTGCGATTTTGATTCAGCCCGGACAGTGCCCCGTTGAGCAACCCGTCCTGCAACTCACGCCTCAGAAATTAATCAGGGGCGAAGCGGTTCGATCGGTTCAGCAACTGGTGAATTTCTGGCAGGACTTTTGGGCGATTGGCACTCCCCTTGCCACCGACGGTGTTTATGGTCCAAAGACTCAGGCTGCTGTTAAATCGATTCAGTGCATGGCGTTTCTGACCGTTGACGGCATCGTTGGTCCGCAAACCTGGGGATTTTTGTGCAAGGGATTTGAAAACCTGCCAACACTGAAAATGGGTTCAACCGGATCTTTTGTGACTCGGCTGCAGGCAGCACTGAGAGCCGAAGGCATCCTTCCCTCTTTTGGAATCGATGGCATTTTCGGGCAGGACACCGATCGGTCAGTTCGATTCTTCCAGCAGGAGCTTCGTCAAATCGGACTGGCGATCGCCGTTAACGGTGTTGTGAACGCAGAAATCTGGGCACAGCTATCTCGCCGAACCACCCGCTTTAGAGCCTGTGGTGTGGTGTCCAATAACAACGAGTAAGGAACGATCGGGAGTCCAGCGTCAAAGTCTCTGCCTCAGTTCAAGTTGCTCAGTTCAAGTTGCTCAGTTCAAGCTGCGTCAGGTCTTGTATTTTCAAAGGGAAGAGAATATTCGAGCAACATTGTCGAAAGCGACCCCTCAGGGTGGTATCAATTCGCTATCTTTTCTACCCTTCGACGCTCCCTGAACCTGAGCAAGTCTATGAACCGAAGGATTGCGATCGCCTGACAGCTATGCAATGGTAAGAGAAATTACGGAATCTCCGTACTGTTGCTGAGTCGTTTTAAGGTTGTATTTCATTCCTGAGGATTGCCTGTGACTCCCTCTCCCCGCTCCAGTTCCTCCGCTGTAACACTCACCGATCGAACCCTGGTTTTGAGAATCAATGGTCTTCGTAACTCGCAAGGCGTGGTTCATCTTGCCGTTTTTGACAGGGCTGAAGGCTACCCCAAAGACGTGAGCCAGGCTGTGCGATCGGGCAGTTTTGACATTGACATTGATGAAAATCTGCTGGAAGTTGAGCTGCCAGATTTGCCCTACGGTCGATATGCCGTGACGGTGCATCACGATGAAAACAGGGACGGCGAATTGAACATGAACGCGGTTGGTATTCCCAAAGAAGGCATTGGCTTTTCAGGAAATCCTCAAATCTGGCGGGGTGCGCCCTCGTTTGAGAAAGCCACGTTTGAGTTCGACGAGAATCACGCGATCGTCACGATCACCATGAAATACCTCTTGAAGTAGCCTCGGTGAGAATGTCGAGGTTGTGCTGCACGGTCTGCTGAAGCTGGCGCGTGAGCTGGTTGACCGTCTGGGCGCGATCGGCACGATAGGCAGCGTAATGGTCTTTGAGGTTCAGAGGCTCCCCAATTCGTAGAAACGCCTGCCGATGTCCCTTAGGTGCAGGCTGGTCAATCCCAAATACTTCGCGCTCTAGCCGGATCAGCGTGTCCAGAAATCGCTCTGGCGTCGGTTTTGCTGCCACGTAGCCGTCGTAAATCGCATCAAAATTGAGCACCCGCCGCACCGCACGAAACATTACATCCAGCGCGTCTGTGCCGTCTGCCATCAGCGTGTCCTGACGAGATTCCAGCGCGGACAAAACGCGATAAACCCGCTCTCGATTGGGTTCTCCGGCAACTGAGGTTAACCCTAACTGCTGTTCGCAGCGATCGATCACTTCGGCTTTCAGGCAGGCAATGCGCTGGTTCCAGTCTGCCCCTGGCGCAGGAACGAGGTTGGCTTCCTGTTCGCAGCGATCGATCACCACCGCCGCCACTCGCCGCAATCGCACATAAACATCGCCTTCGGACGAAGTGCCGAGCGCCTGCTCTAAGCGCAGCAGGGTTTGCTGAATTACGGGAGTCATCCTGCCCGTGTATCGATACTTGAGGCTGATTGGGATGATGTACAGATCTGAAGCCGTCTCGCCCTGCTTGATTTTGCGGCTGACTGCCTGGAGCGCCATTTGCACTGCACCTGATCGAAACGGCATTACCGTATCGTTTTGAAACGAGCAGCCGCCTTCGGGAAAAATCACCAGCTTCGCTTCTGGCTGCTGCAGCAACTTGAGTGTGTAGGCAATGCTATCGCGATCGGATAACCCGCGCCGAATTGAATAAGCCCCTAAACGCTGAAAAAACCAGCCCTGCCAGCCGCGAAACTGCTCATGCGCTGTCAGATAGTAAAACGGTTCCTGAAGCCTTGCCGACAGCAAAAAAACTGCTTTTGGATCATCAAACGTCGGATGATTGCAGACAAAAAGACACGATCGCCCCTTCAGCGTCTCAAGCTGCACAGTGGGATCTGAGCTAATCACCAGCTCTAGCTGATACCGCGATCGAACCAGCCAGGGCGCAATTTGCTGCAGCCCCCTTAACAGGAAAGAATTAATTTTGGCAGGATAAAACGGCTGCGATCGAGGTTTCATGAGCAGAGAAGTAAACACACCAATGCTTTCCGCAGGAGAGAGCGGCTGTTTTCAGTCTAAGGGTGATCTGGAGGAGTTGTAGAAATATTCTCTACGGGTGAGGTTTAGTGGGTGAGGTTTGGTGGGTGGGTGAGGGGGTGAGTGAGTGGGGGTGAGTTGCTGGTGGTGTAGCGGGGGATATCGGCAACTGCGGAAAAGCAGGGTTAAATAGAGCTGAACTCGAAAGAGATGGATTAGAACTGCTCGGTTGGAAGAGGCTGAGTGGTCAGTTCTGCGGCATTAGTTCTGCGGCATTGTGTGACTCAGTGATGACTTAGCTGTAGCTGAATCGTGACTGAATCGTGACTCGATCCTGACTCAATATGACTAAGTTTAATTTTTTAGCCGTTCACTCAACAAATTAAAGAACCATGAGCCTGAAGCTTCATTTTTTGCGCCACGGTGAAACGCCTTACAGCCAAACCGGAGGCTACTGCGGCGAGATCGACCCAGACCTGACTCCTGAAGGACATCAGATGGCAGCTGCCTTTGGCAAAGCTTATCAAGACGTTGATTGGAATGCGGTTTACGTCAGTCCAATGAAACGCACGATCGCCACAGCAAAACCGCTCTGTGAGGCGATCGGCATGGAAATGCAGCTCCGAGATGGACTGAAGGAAATTCGCTATGGCAAATGGGAGGGTAAAACGCCGGAAGAAGTGCAGGCAGCGTTTCCTGATGACTATGTGAACTGGCTGACTGAGCCTGCCTGGAATCCGCCCACAGGTGGCGAAACGTCGGTACAGATTGCTAGCCGCGCCTCGCTGGTGATTGCCGAAATTGAAGCAAATTGCTCAGGCAATGTGCTGGTGGTGTCCCACAAAGCCACGATTCGGATTTTGCTGTGTAGCCTGCTGGGGATTGATTTGGGACGCTATCGCGATCGCATTAGTGTTCTGGCAGCTTCGATCAGTGTAGTGAAGTTTGATGTTCACGGTCCTATGCTGGAAATTTTGGGCGATCGATTCTATATGGACAAAACGCTGCGCGATCGACCGGGAACCTGATGCAGAATTAAAGCACGGTCTGTTTCCGCGAATTGGCAGGAATTAGCGATGTCAGCAAAATTATCGATCGATTTTGCCCAGGAGCAAGAGCAGGGCTATGAGCGTGTTTTTGCCAAATGACTACATCTCAATCGCCACTTCAAACACCATTTCGGCATCACGCCAAAAATGCTGCGCTTCTAAGACCGATCGCCAGAACCTCCAAAAATCAGAAAAATCTCCAAGACGGTTCGATTCCTCCTATCGATACTAAACCTAGAATCTCAGGGGAGAATAACCGATGCAATCGATCGATTTTCAAACAAGTTTTATCGATTATCTCAACGGGTTCGGCATTCCAACAGGTGCAGCAAAAGCAATCTGGATGCCGATTCCAATGGTTTTGATTATCACCTTTGCCACTTTGTTTGCCCTGGTGACAACCTGGATGGAGCGCAAAGTTTCGGCGGCGGCGCAGCAGCGGATTGGTCCAGAGTTTATGGGTCCGTTTGGCATCCTGGTTCCGATCGCAGACGTGCTGAAACTGCTAACCAAAGAAAATATTCTGGCAGGCAAGGTCGATCGCTGGCTGTTTACGCTGGCGCCGCTGCTGGTGTTTGTGCCTGTGTTTTTGTCCTACCTGATCGTGCCGTTTGGACAGACGATCGTGATTGCAAACCTGGGCATTGGCATCTTTCTCTGGGTGGCGCTGTCGAGCATTGCGCCGATCGGTTTGCTGATGGCGGGTTATGCTTCAAACAACAAATACTCGCTGATTGGGGGATTGCGAGCTGCCGCTCAATCGATTAGCTACGAAGTGCCGCTGGCGTTGTCGGTGCTGGCAGTGGTGATGATGTCCAATTCGCTCAGCACGATCGATATTGTGCAGCAGCAGGCGGGCTATGGCATTTTGGGCTGGAATCTCTGGCGACAGCCGATCGGCTTACTGATTTTCTGGATTGCAGCCCTGGCAGAATGCGAGCGATTGCCCTTTGATTTGCCGGAAGCCGAAGAAGAACTGGTCGCCGGACACCAGACGGAATACACAGGCGTTCGCTTCATGCTGTTTTATGGCACATCCTACACGCAGCTTGTGCTGTCGGGGTTGCTGTTTGCGGTGCTATATCTGGGCGGCTGGGAGTTCCCGATTTCAATGGAGGCGATCGTTCAGTGGCTGCATCTGACCCCGTCTGCCCCGGTGCAAATTTTGCTGGCAACGCTGGGTCTGGTCACGACGCTATTTAAGGCTTATCTGATGGTGTTCCTGGCAGTCTTGATTCGCTGGACTGTGCCTCGCGTGCGAATCGACCAGATCCTCGACCTGGGCTGGAAATTTATGCTGCCAATTTCTTTAGTGAATTTGATTGCGACTGCCGGACTGAAACTTGCTTTTCCTGCGGCATTTGGCGGTTAAAGATTTTGAATTTGAGAAGGAATTAGACCGAGAAAGCAAAAAACCCTCTTTCCTGATGCAGGCGAGAGGGTTTTAAACGGAGATAATCCGATAATTCAGATAACAAGCCGCTCATCCACTGGTGAGCGTTCGAGGCGTAGGGGCGAAGCATTCGCTGCAAAGCATAGAAGCTGAGCTGCAAAGGTTCTGGCGCGAATGCTTCGCCCTCACAGACATCGATCTTCAGCAAGCAGGCAGCCAACATTGATCGATCGTTCCAAAAGAAAGATCAGAAGAAAGCAGGCTGATGCCGAATCAGGCTGAGGAATTCTTCGCGGGTCTTCGAGTCTTCCTGGAAAACGCCCAGCATTGCGCTGGTCACTGTCCAGGAACCGGGCTTTTGCACGCCGCGCATCACCATGCACATGTGGGTGGCTTCCATCACGATCGCAACACCCTGAGGTTCGAGGATTTCTTGAATCGCCTCTGCCACCTGGCGCGTCAGGCGTTCCTGCACCTGAAGCCGACGAGAATACATCTCGACAATGCGGGCAAGCTTGCTCAAGCCCACGACCTTCTGGTTGGGAATATAGGCAACGTGCGCTCTGCCCATAAACGGCAGCATGTGGTGTTCGCAGAGACTAAAGAAATTGATGTCGCGCACCAGCACCATTTCGTTGTGCCCTTCGTCAAAGATGGCACCGTTCACCAGTTCTTCTAGCGATTGCTGGTAGCCGCCCGTGAGAAAGCGCATTGCCTCAGCCACCCGTTTTGGTGTTTTGAGCAGCCCTTCGCGCTCTGGGTCTTCGCCGACGCTGACCAGCATCTCGCGCACTGCCGCCATCATTGTTTCGTGAGCATTTTCCGGAATCGGATACAGCTTTGCCTCTTCACCAGAGCGAGTAGTGCGATCGGGACGAGTCGAAACGCGAGTGGTGTTATCGGTCGAATCTGCCACTGTCGAATCTTTCGCTTTGGGAGAGTGACTGCCGTTGATACCGTTGGAAGAAGCAATAGTCATAGTTCAGTAAGGGTAGATCTCAGAAACAAATCAAATCAGATGAAAGAGGTCTTACAAGGCTCCGCCACTGGGCATGATGGTTAACTCCTCCACCACCGCACCGGGCGGCATCAGAGCTGCGTGCAAAATCGTTTGCGCCACCACCTCAGGCGTTAGCATTTGGCTGCGATCGAAATCCGCCTGCACGGTGTCTGTATCCCAGATCGGCGTATTGGTCGAACCAGGACAAACCGTGACGACTCGAATCCCGCTTGCCCGTTCTTCTGCTGCCAGGGTTTTCGAGAGAGAAATCAGCCCCGCTTTGCTGACGCTGTACGCGCCCCAGCCGGGAAATGCCTGATAGCCTGCGATCGACGCAATGTTGATCACCATGCCGCCCTGCCGCTGCCGCATTCCAGGCAAAATCGCTTGAATGCACAGAAAGACGCTGGTTAGATTCAGACTCATCACCTGCTGCCAGTCGGATAGAGGTATGTCAATCAGGTTCCCGGTGTAGCCAATTCCGGCATTGTTCACCAGAATGTCGATTGGCGTTTTGCGATCGATCGCTTCAAACTGAGTCTTAATTGACTCGATCGCTGCCAAATCGATCGAATAAGCTTCAGCCTGAACACCCAGTTGAGTTGCCTCCTGTGCGATCGCATTCAAAGCATCTTGAGAACGACTCACAAGCACCAGATCAATTCCGGCTTTGGCAAACAAAAGCGCAGTTGCTCTGCCAATGCCGCTACTTGCGCCCGTGATTAATGCACGTTGGTGGGCACGTCCATGAGTTTCAGCGGTCATGCAATTTTCCAAATACTTACCAGATACTTGCCGAAGGATCGATCAAGAAAAAACCTGAGTGAAAAGATAGCTATCGAAGCCGTGTAAGATCGACCAACTCCTTTTTGAAATTGGTCAGGCGCAAGTTAAATTTGCTCATACAAACAGCCGATTAGGTCAGAACTTACAGACAGGAAATTAGGTCTGGTGAACTGAAGGAGTACACTGCCGCGCCAGAAATGGACAAGGGACAATCACTGGACGGTTAGAGACTAAAGAGATGCAGGCAGGAGGCGGTACTGTCTGTACCCATGAGTTTAGACTGATCAGCTTTTGTCAGCGGCAGCATTTGTAAACAAATGTTACATATAGGATTATAACATTTGCGATCGGGAGTTCGCAGAGCAAGCAAGACTTTCCCTAAAATTCTTTCCTTTGATAGTTGACTTTCAGCGTTCTTCGACGATCTTAGACCATCCTTGCGATGCAATTTCACGTCAATTGATTTTCATCTGCTTAATTTGCTAATTTGCATCATAGATTTACTTCGCGTGACTGCCAAAGCAACATTGATAAGCAGAGAATTCGGTGAGGCTGTCAACACGCTTTAATGCAGCTTTAATGCAACGCGCAACGTTTCTGTCTTGTAAAATGCTTGTCCTATTCATTTAGATTAAGCCCTCAGGATGCTTGCTCCGCCAAGAATTGAGAATAGCTAATTCCACTTTTCACAAGTACTACAGCCTTTTTCATTCATATAAGGTATGTGGGGTTTGAGGGCTGTGCCCTTGGGTGGGAGCTTTGCCCCCACCCCCCATTTTTCGTACTCCACCAGCCTGGAAAAGGCTGTAAGTCGGTTGGCAGAATTGAGATCAATTTCTGTAGGATGCGCGCTTCTAAACTGCCTCCTGAAATTGCCCGATCTGGCGAAACTTCTGATAGCGGAGTTCGCGTCGCTGGTGCGGGGTCATCTGGCTCAGCTCTTTGAGATTATCTAGCACGGCTTGCTTGAGGGTTGCGGCGGCAGCGAGGGGGGCAGAATGCGCTCCTCCGATCGGCTCCGGCAAAATTACATCCAAAATGCCGAGTGCCTTTAAATCAGGGGCAGTAATCTTGAGTGCTTCTGCGGCTTGCGGTGCTTTAGCGGCATCCTTCCAGAGAATTGCAGCACAGGCTTCAGGGCTGGCAACCGTATAGACCGAATGCTCAAACATCATCAGCCGATCGCCCACGCCAATGCCTAGCGCGCCACCCGATCCGCCTTCCCCGATTACCGTACAGACGATCGGCACTTCCAGACGAAACATTTCTCGCAAATTGACGGCGATCGCTTCTCCCTGCCCCAGCCGTTCGGCTTCTAAGCCTGCATATGCCCCAGGTGTATCGATAAAGGTAATGATCGGCATCCCAAACCGATTGGCATGATCCATCAATCGCAGTGCCTTGCGATAGCCCCCCGGCGATGCCATGCCAAAATTGCGGCTGACGTTATCTTTGGTGTCGCGTCCTTTCTGGTGTCCCAGCATCACCACCGGACGACCCTCTAAGCGAGCAATGCCGCCGACCAGAGCGCGATCGTCAACGCCTGTGGTGCGATCGCCGTGTAGCTCGACCCACTCATCGCTGATCGCCTGAATGTAATCCAGCGTGCTGGGACGACGCGGATGGCGCGCGACCTGAAGCCGCTGTGCTGGAGTCAGACTACCAAAAATTTCCTGCCGAAGCTGCACTGCTCTCGCCTCAAGCTGAAGGATCTGGTCAGACACATCGACATCATTTTCTTCTGCCAGTTCCCGAATCTGGGCAATTCGCGCATCCAGTTCGACGAGGGGCTTTTCAAAATCGAGCAAAATGGGCTTGCGATCGGTGCTGACCATGAGTGAGGGGTGGGTGAGTGGGTGAG
>Ga0224722_1001868_pt1 | contig 11479 bp, 12 predicted proteins | sample Balambano_FR1_Me_FD_161646 | JGI IMG/M metagenome (GOLD analysis project Ga0224722, IMG submission 161646) | Freshwater sediment microbial communities from Lake Towuti, South Sulawesi, Indonesia - Balambano_FR1_MetaG | ecosystem: Environmental > Aquatic > Freshwater > Lake > Sediment | place...
CCCTTTAATATTGCGCTTGTTTCGATTTCATTACATAACGCACACGAGTTATTTTTAATCTATCCTGCTTGGGATGCGAGCCCCAATAACAAGTTGATTTTCTCAAATTAATCCTGATTGGCGCTGTTTTAGCAATTTTGGCAATTTTAATATTAGCTTTTGGTACTTTTGTTGTGATTGCTTTAGCCTGCAATGTTTTATTTACTACCTGTGTTTTACGCGCAACAATGGTTTTTTTAGGCTGAAATTTAACTACTAGCGGCTTGATAGGTTCAGTTTTTGTAATTTGTTTTTTTGTTTGCTGAATGGATGCATGGAATACGTTATTTTCCTGCCTCACAGCCGCCATCACATCATCTTCTTTTTGTGATGTTATGCGAGCAGTCCCATGAACAGAATTTAATGTCAGATCCAGATACCCTTCATCTTTATTTTTTTCTCTTTCTCTTTCCGCTATCGCTTTGTGATGAATTATTCCAAGTGCTTTCACTGCGGGTTCAAAATTTTGTGCGGCGGCTTTTTGCATCCAAAAAATACCTGTATCAGTGTCTTGTGACGTCCCATAACCGTAATAATACATGTAGCCTACAGCATATTCAGCCTGGAGATTTCCTTTGACAGCAGCTGGCAGCAATTCACGAAATGCATACCTATAATTTCCCGCAATAAAATGCATTTTCCCCTGTTCTACCTCTTGCGACATTTTTGGAGAAGCGCAGGAAACCAATAACAAACAACACATAAAATAATGTGCGCATCGAAGAAGAAAATTTCGCTGCATTTATCCTCCCCCTTGTAATAATTGTTTTGGCATTCCCTGAAATATCAATGTTGAACGTTGTAAGGGTAATTTTTCCTGCCGCGCTCCATTTTGTAATATAACGCCATCCTCCATAATTAAATATATTTTTACACCTGCGGTTATCTTATCCCCTACCTGATACACCTTTCCTGGTTGTCCTGACTCAGAGATAATCACGCGCGACATATTTTCCGGAAGCGCTTTAATAACGCCAACTAATTTTAATTGCAAACTCGTAATAGGAATCGTATCGGTTTGTGCATCATCAGGCCCAATTCCAAATAAATGCCATTGGGGTATTTGTTTACTCAGCATAGCAAGTTGCTCAGACGTACTATAATCCGACGAACTCGTAACATGAGTTCGCGCCAATTTAAGATCACTGTACCAATAATAAGGCGTACTTATTAATGTTAAGAAAGCCAACAACCCCATTATAACTAACATGGCCCAACCAACGCGCTTTCCCCATTCTGTTGTCAGTAATGGCGCAAAAAGCTCTTCAAATAAAATGTTTGGCAATGCCATTATTAATCATTTCCTCAAGCTTCATGATACAATTCAACCTTTGTATATTATCACAATTATTATTCACTCATGCAGATATCTATAGCTGTTTTTGCAACACAACCTGGCCTTGCTTCCCAAGCACAATCGCTTGCAGAGCAGCTTCATCTGCCATTTTTAAATAATATCTCCACTTCTTCTTATAACTATCTTATCATCGTGACACCCAATTACGTGGGATTACAAAAAACAAACTCAAAATCACATCCGTTATATGTTGATTTTCTTTCGAGTCAAATGCAATATCGAAAACTACACCTGAGTATTCGCAAGGAAGCAGTAGCGCGCGCGCTCGGTTTAAAAATGAATTCACAGGTAAAAATCCTCGATGCCACAGCTGGATTAGCACGAGATAGTTTTATTTTGGCGTGTTTAGGCTTTCAAGTTACTTTACTAGAACGTTCCCCCATTATTTACTCGCTTATAGCTGATGGAATTAAACGCGCAAAAGATGACCCTGCTGTTCAACGCCTACATCTTATTCAAGCGAATGCTATTTCCTGGCTAAAACAATGTGATAATTCAAATCGTCCCGATCTTATTTATTTAGACCCTATGTTCCCACAACGATCAAAATCAGCGCTCCCCAAAAAAAATATGGCCCTTTTTCAAGCTATTGTAGGTGATGATATGGATGCGGATATCTTGCTTGCTAAATCGCTTGCTTGTGCCAAACAACGCGTTGTGGTAAAAAGATCTCGCTTAGCACCATCTCTTAAAGGGCCTGAACCAAGCTATTCTTTAAAAGGCAGCAGCAGCCGTTTTGATGTTTACGTAATCTGAGAAAATGATGGAATTATTGCATTATTTAATTAATTTTGTTCTCCATATCGATGAGCATTTAATCACTTTTGTTAATGCTTATGGTGTTTGGACTTATGTGTTACTTTTTACTATCATCTTTTGCGAAACAGGCATCGTATTTATTGCTTTTTTACCCGGTGATTCTTTGCTATTTGCAGCAGGAGCCTTAGCTGCCACATCAAATACTGTTCTCAATGTTAATATATTATTTTTGCTGCTTGTTTCTGCATCTGTTATAGGAAATGGGATCAATTATTTCACTGGAAAATGGATTGGGCCCAGAGTATTTCATTCATCCCGTTCTTGGCTATTTAATCCCATTCATCTAGAAAAAGCACATTATTTTTATGAACGCTACGGCGGAAAAGCTATTATTATTGCACGCTTTATCCCAATTATCCGAACGGTTGTGCCATTTATAGCTGGCATAGGATACATGACATACCGCCAATTCTTCATATTTAACTTAATTGGTGCTTTATTATGGATGGGTTTATTGCTATATGGAAGTTATTCATTTGGTAATATTCCTGTGGTCAAAGAACATTTTTCATTAGTCATTATTGCTGTTATTCTACTGTCGACTTTACCTGCTACTATCCAACTTACTAAACGTTATATTAAAAGAATCAACTAGCTAAAATTTGCTTCTAATTGCAGAGATCATGCGTCTATCTTCTTTGATCTAGACAAAACTTGCAGGATGGTGCAAACTCTTATTATTACTTTAAAAATATGTAAGGGTCATTATAAAATTATGGACATGAGAAAAATAAGAAAGCTCATTGAACTCATCAAAGAAACAGGGATCGCTGAAATCGAAATTCGCGAAGGGGAAGAATCTGTTCGAATCTGCCGTGAATTTAACAAGCCGTCTTACCAAACAGCCATGCCGAACATGCCTATTGCTCATGTTGTTGCTGAAACACAGCCAATCCCTCAACAACCTGCAGCATCCTCCGCAGAAAAAAATTCGGCTACACCAGTTGACATTTTATCCAACAAACACAGCGTAAAAGCACCCATGGTTGGAACTGTCTATCTTGCCCCAACACCCGGAGCCGCAAAATTTACTGACGTAGGCAAATCAGTTAAACCGGGCGATACTTTATGTCTAATCGAAGCAATGAAAATGTTTAATCAAATCGAAGCTGACAAAGCCGGTACAATCACTGCTATTCTAGTTGAAAGCGGAGTCCCCGTTGAATTTAACCAGCCCTTATTTGTCATCGAATAACGACAGAGAAATCCATATATGTTAAATAAAGTTGTTATTGCTAATCGTGGAGAAATTGCATTACGTATTCTTCGCGCATGTAAAGAATTAGGTATCAAAACAGTTGCCGCGCATTCCACCGCCGATCGAAGTCTAATGCATGTTAGGCTCGCGGACGAATCAGTTTGCATTGGCCCTCCCGCTGCTAAAGATAGTTATTTAAGTATTCCAGCCATCATTAGCGCAGCAGAAATTACTGATGCGGTTGCCATCCATCCCGGATATGGATTTCTTGCTGAAAATGCTAATTTTGCAGAACAAGTTGAAAAAAGTGGATTTATCTTCATTGGCCCACGTCCTGACAGTATTCGGCAAATGGGCGATAAAATCGCGGCTATTACTGCCATGAAGCAACTTGGCATTCCATGCGTCCCTGGGACGAGCAATCCGATCGGAGACGATGATGAAAAAACAACACTTCGGATGGCTGCTGACATTGGATATCCAGTCATCATCAAAGCAGCCGGTGGCGGTGGCGGTCGTGGCATGCGCGTTGTGCATACCGAATCCCATCTGCTAAATGCAATTGCTATGACCCGTCGTGAAGCACTTGCTGCATTCAATAATGATAAAGTTTATATGGAAAAATATCTGCAAAACCCACGCCACATTGAAATACAAGTTATTGGAGATGGCCAAGGCAATGCAGTTCATTTAGGCGAACGCGATTGCTCTATTCAGCGCCGGCATCAAAAAATCATAGAAGAAGCGCCTGCGAAAGGAATCACGCCAGAACAACGCCAAGCAATCGGCGAACGTTGTGCCCAAGCATGCCGTGATATGAAATACCGCGGGGCAGGCACATTTGAATTTCTCTATGAAAACAAAGAATTTTATTTCATCGAAATGAATACTCGCATACAAGTCGAACATCCTATAACAGAAATGATTACTGGCATCGATATCGTAAAAGAACAAATTAATATTGCTGCCGGAAATAAACTGTCTTTTACTCAATCTGATGTGAAAATTAAAGGACATGCAATTGAGTGTCGTATCAATGCAGAAGACCCGCGAACCTTTGTTCCCTCTCCTGGTACCATTACAACATTTCATGCTCCAGGTGGTCCTGGCATCCGCTTAGACTCACACATTTACAGCAGTTATAAAGTCCCCCCGTATTATGATTCATTGATTGCGAAAATTATTGCCTATGGCGATTCCCGTGAGAACGCATTAGTTAAAATGCGTAATGCATTAGAAGAAATGGTTATTGAAGGAATCAAAACCAATCTATCATTACATCAGGAACTATTGCATGACGGCGCATTTCAGCAAGGCGAAGTGAATATTCATTTTCTAGAACATTGGTTGAATTCGTAAAAACCGCTTTGAAATATAACTAATTGTTTATAAAGAAAATTAAATCTGATTGGCTGAATTTAGGAAAGATTCAAGTTAGAACCTTTCAGACACTATTGATTAAGCAATGCACAATAGTGTATAATTCTTTGCGTGTAAGCCTTTAGGAAATTTTTATTTATTTGAGAGAAAACATAATGACTACTAATACTATGCCAGAAACAACACAACCAACACAGTCACTTTCAACATTTGTTGTTGCACATAAAAACCAACCGTTACATGACAGTGTGCGACAAGCACTTGAAAGTTATTTTACTCAATTAACAGGACAAATCCCTAGCAATCTATATGATTTAGTACTTGCTGAAGTTGAAGTGCCATTACTTGAAGCCGTAATGGAATACACAAAAGAAAATCAATCCCGTGCCGCAATCTTGCTTGGTCTAAGCCGTGGAACGTTACGCAAGAAATTAAAAATTTATGGAATGTTAGATTAAACTAGAAATAGTTGTTAAATAAATTCAAATCCCGCTGATGCGGGATTTTTTTTTATTTCTTAGGTATAATCCTTGGAGCTATAAAGGAAAGCAGCGCTGCCATGATTACACCTGAAGACGAAGAAATTGGAAATCAGTCAAAAAAGGCTGGCAACGTCGTCTATCAATTACATGATGAACCGCAGCAAATTCCTGTTTTTTCGCTAACAAAAAACACTTCCATTAATAAGGCTCAAGCATCTGTTTTATTAAATAATAAATTCATAACACACAATGAAAAATCCGGATTAAATCCCCTCGTTGATACAGCAGCTTATTTGTTTTCGGTCATTGGCAAATTAAAACAGCTTAAATTTTATCGAAATCTTAGCAGCTTACATAAAGAACTTGTCACCGAAATTAATGCATTCCAAGATGCTGCTAAAGCTCTGAACTACAGCCCTGAATACATATTAGTAAGCCGTTATGCACTGTGCGCAACCCTGGACGACATCATTAGCAATACACCCTGGGGCGCCCAAGGACAATGGGATAATTACAGTTTGTTAACCGCATTTAATCAACACTCCCCGCAACAAGAAAGATTCTACCTTATTCTCGAGCGCATTATTAAAGATCCGTCGCTATACATTGATATCATGGAGCTAATGTACATTTGCTTAAGTCTAGGGTTTAAAGGCGGCACACAATCAACAGAATTCAGCAGTAATCAAGTAGAACAAATGACTCACGCGCTGTATAAACAAATTCGCGCCTATCGCGGGAATTTTAGTAAAATTTTATCGCCATTTTCGATTAAATCAACGCCCAAAACAACCACTAAATCATCCAACCCTTCAATTGCATTAGTATTAACTATCACTATTAGTATTATCGTGATCCTGTTTTTAGGATTGGGTTATTTATTGGAAATTGAGTCAAACCAATCTTTTCGTGAATTAATATCAATTGGAAAATTAATTCTTTATGAAACACACAACATCTAAACCAATTTCGCCTGAAATTCAAAAAAAATTGGAGCGTTTACAAAAACGATTTCAAGGGATCGTTTCCTTTTTAAAGAAAACCACTATCAATAAACTTGGGAAAGAGATCAATCTCACAGATCTTCCCTGGTATTTATTTATTGGACCCTCCAGTTCTGGTAAAACAACATTATTAGCCAATTCCAACATAAATTTCCTGTTGGCAAAAAAATTCAAACCTGAAAATTTAAGAACCATCGCACCTTCTGAAGTCTGTGATTGGTGGATTACTCGAGATTTAGTATTATTGGATGTCCCAAACTCTTATCTTGTTTCACCCTCCATACTTTGGAATACATTACTAAAATCGATTAAAACGACTATTCATAAAAACTCGCTTCAAGGTGTTGTTATTGCATTAAATCTGCCCGAATTATTAAAAGAACAAACAAATACCCAAATAATCCCGATAATTGCCGAATTAAAAAAACGTATTTTGGAATGTCGTAATGAATTCGGGAACCACTTGCCATTTTATTTAATTGTTACTAAATGTGATTTTTTACCCGGTTTTTGCGAATTCTTTAGTGAATGCAGCAGCGAAGAACTTGCGCAAGCATGGGGGATTACACTACCCCCATCTAACCAACATGAAAAATGGTCGGAACTATTTACGCATCGATTTAATGCATTAATTAAACGATTAAACAAACAACTCATTTGGCGCTTACATCAAGAACGAGACCCTGCTGCCAAATCAAGCATCAAAGACTTTCCATTGCATGTAGAGCGTTTAAAAGAAAATATTGCGCAATTTATTAAATCGCTTAATATTCCAGACTTATCATGGCGCGGAATTTATTTAACATGCGGCATGCAAGATGACTCAAAAAAACAATTATCTTATTTACCCTCACTCAATCATTCTCTTGTTGCCTTAACAACACCTGTTCAACCTCGTTCATGCTTTGTGCATCAATTGATCCATCATGGCTTATTATCTGCGGAACGTTCCCAAAAAACTCCATCAAGCAATATTTGGATTAAGCGTCTTAGCTATGCTGCTTCCGTTTTTATTGTACTCATTGCTGCAAGTTTTCTTGGATATGATTTTCAAAATGGGTTACATCGTACCAATTTAATAAAAAATGATTTAATCCAATATCAATTAAATCTGAATCAACCAGGGGATCATGTTGCAAGCGCAGTTGCTCTGTTAAATGAATTAAAACAAAATGCCGAAAAATCCAACCAGATTTCATTCTACTCAAATCAATCGCAACAAACTGCCGTTAGCTTATACCATCAAGCATTAGAAACTATTGCGCTCAACGAAGCCAAAAATCACCTTGAAAAAGCCATTAAAAATACAGAAGAAAAAAATCCAGAACAAGCGTATCTATTCTTAACAGCTTATTTAATGCTAAATGATGTTCACCATTTTCAATCAGAAACGATGATTAAAGCATTTGAGAAAATTTTACCGACTTCCACAAATAAAAATATCATTGCTGCATTCGTAGATCACATTAAAACCAGCGTTAGTTTAAGCAATTCGTTTAATTTAAATGTTGCTTTAATTCAAAATGTACGCAAGCAATTAACCAGCTTGCCAGGCACAACGTTAGGATATGTCATTTTAAAAAACATGGACAACAATAACCAAGATAGCGATATTAATCTTGATGCGCAGTCAAATTCAGCCCCTATTTTTATCAGCAAATCAGTAGCCACTCAAATTCTAAATATGTTTACAGCAGCAAATTTTCAAAAAATATTGATAGGAGCAACCAGCGTTGCTGCTGTTGAAAGCTTACAAGGCAATTGGACACTTGGCAGCCGAACAGGTTATACACCCAATCAAACTGAAATAAATAATCTTGCTTCATTGTTACGAAATCAATATATTGCAAATTACGTTGATGTTTGGGAAAGTTTGCTTGCTAATATTCAACTCGTTGCCCCAAATAACTTAGAAGAAGCCGATGCAACAGTAAGCGCATTAACTAGCGACCATTCTCCGCTTTTACAAATGTTGCATACCATTCGAGAAAATACCGCGTTCCCACCTATTACCAATGTAAGCCCCAAATTACAATCACTCAGCACGATGCTTTCCGCTGTTGATAACAATCAACAAAGTAAACTATATCCTATTTTTATAGGTTTAAAAGAATTACATTTTTATCTTAGCACTGTTCTTACTGCCGAAAATCAGAATGATGCGGCATATCAAATTATGCTAAAACGAATAAAAGATACAAACACTGACCCCATCAGACAAATTCACATCATTGCCGAGCAAACTCCAGATCCCATGAAAACATGGCTCAATTCACTCGCAACACAAAGCCAGCATTTGATTTCTCAAAAAGCCAAGGAAAATTATTTATGCAAAGCCGCACAGAAGAAAAAGAACCCCGTGTGCCTGGGATAGCGCCAGAAAAATTACTGCTTGAAGCAACACAAGAAAGACGATCTCTGTTTATCAAATCAGCCAATCATTTTACAGTAGAAACCAGATTTGCGATTCCTGATGAATCTAAACACCATTCAGCACATACCAGCAAAAAAAAATCTAAATTATCTCCTAATAAAAATCGTGACGAAAATGAATGGATAAGAATAACAAACACACTCATTCAGCCAGCGTATGCAGAACGAGAAAATAAATTAATGGTTTTAGCAGGTGAAATTTACCGCTTTGAGATTGGTAATACGCAACCCAAATATCGTGTATTCAAACACCCTTCTGGCCCCACTGAAATTATTTCTAAAAAACTGCCTGAATGCACTGAATTCTATACTTATTCCGACAAAAATATATATCCCAACATTGATTTCACGGCTAATGTGTATCATGGAAATGATTTTTTCGAGGGGATGGGGCGGGTTATTTTTGCAAAATACATTTATTTAGAAAATGATTTTAATTCTGGAAATGATTATCTTACTCAACAAAATGGCCAACAATATTATGTTGGCATAGATCATGATCAAAGCTTCCACCCCCTATCTATTGATTTTCATGTCAACAAAAATTCGAACAAAGAATTAGGCTATCCCGCCGATAGAAACGACACAAAATATGTGAAAATCAAGATCCCTGGATATGTTGCTGAATATTATTTAGTAACGGGCAAACAAAAAGAATATATCGGGGAATTCGACGTAGCTGACTACGATAACCTGCCTTTTATTAAATATTATGTTCCCAAAAATTGGTATTTTATGGGAAAAGCAGAAAAACCTTATTTTACAAAACTAGGTAAAACAAAATTGTTTAACAACGAAAAACATTTTTCTGCATTTAAAATGCTTGTCACGCCTTTTATGAAAACATTTTTAACTGAATTTCACATTACACATGAAGGAGACAAAAAAGTCATCCATAAAATATTGGCTGACCGATTAAAAGATTTGAATCAAATTTGCGAAAAATCAATCGATTTTCAAAATTATATTAATCAGCATTATTTTGCAGCAACGAAAGCTATCATTTATGAAATGCGATTATTCTTTGAGGACAATCGACATTATTTGCCAAAAGATAAATCTGTTTGGAAAACGATTTGGAAATCATTATCTGCCGAACTTTTGAAACACGTTGAAGCCTTATTAAATCAATTAAATATCCATTTAATTGTAGAACAGCAACAAGAATTGAGTGTATTCGCAGAACATTGTGAAACTAATCCAGCTGCTGTTATTCCTGTGGTTGCTCAATTTTACGAACAGCAATTAATGGATTTTCATAAAAAAGTCTGCCTGAAAAAACTAAATAAATTAACTGGATTTGAGGAGAGCAAACAAGATGCGCCCCTCACTTCAGTGTCGCCAATAATACCTGCTCCTCAATTACATAACCATCCTAACGCTTTATTTAACGATAGGCAGCTTTCTCCCCCTAAGACAGTGAAACAACAAGAGAGAAAATGTTCCTCAAGATGCGTTATGCTTTAATAACAGAATAACTTTGGCAAAATCGGAAGTTAAAAAGATTAAGCTTAAAAAGTGAGTTTAGTCGTTATTTACTCATGTTATGCAGCAGATGATGCCGAATAAAACAATCATTATTGTAATAACGGTCATTGCGAGCGCGAGCGAAGCAACCCAGGCTTTATTGCCACTTTTTAAGAATCCATAATTACACTAATCTTTCATACAAATCCAGCCAGTTAGGATTGATACTTTCAAGCAGTACTAATTTGTAAAGATGTTGTAAAGTGTGTCGTTACGTTTGTTCGCTATAATATAAATGGCTGGTTGTGAATATGATGCATTTTAAATATGAATCCTATGGTTGTTGTTTTTTGTGCCTTTTAAAAGTGGCAATAAAGCCTGGGTTGCTTCGCTCGCGCTCGCAATGACCGTTATTACAATAATGATTGTTTTATTCGGCATCATCTGCTGCATAACATATGTTATTTAGAGGAAAATCCAAACAAATCTCATTGCCATCATAGTCCTCAATAAATAAGTAGTGAGCATTATGTTTTGGCAATTTTAATGTATCACGTACTCTAAATCCTGATTTTTTGATTTTTTCGATATACTGCTCAACATCGCCCTGGCATTTAAAAGTAATAATTTGTGGCCCTTTATGTTCCAATGAATGATGACTGTTTTCTGATGTGTCTTCTCTTAATACAATAAATAGTCGCTTATTTTTACCGAGGCCAACTGTATCTTGATTATCAAATATTAACTCAAGATCAAGAATATTTTTATAAAAATGCACCTGCCTGGATAAGTTCTGCGTCATCAGAACTACTAACAAATCTAGAATCATTTTTGTATCTCACAACCCAAACCAAAAATAAATAATATTAATCAAGATTGAAATCGGTGGGGCAAGAATAATCCACAAAATTCCACTAAACATTAATAAAAGTAAAATGAGAAATCCATAGGGCTCAAGACGGGAATAATTCCATCCCAGCCGTCCTGGCAAAAAATATGATAAAGCACGGCCGCCATCCAGCGGCAAAATAGGCAGGCAATTTAAAACAGCTAAAACAACATTAATCATAATTCCCGCCTGCCCCATATAAACAAGCGGTACTCCAGCCCATGAATTTAACCCCATCGCTATTTTTGCAACACCAGCCCACATTAGTGCCATAATCAAGTTAGAAACAGGACCCGCAAGAGACACAAAAATCATTTGGTAGCGAGGATGACTCATATTGCGCGAATCAACCGGAACCGGTTTCGCCCATCCAAATATATAATTACTAAACAAGAGAAAAATCGCAGGCAC
>Ga0224722_1001869_pt1 | contig 11472 bp, 10 predicted proteins | sample Balambano_FR1_Me_FD_161646 | JGI IMG/M metagenome (GOLD analysis project Ga0224722, IMG submission 161646) | Freshwater sediment microbial communities from Lake Towuti, South Sulawesi, Indonesia - Balambano_FR1_MetaG | ecosystem: Environmental > Aquatic > Freshwater > Lake > Sediment | place...
TAGACGAACTGCTGGGAACAGGATATGGGAGAACTGGGAGCTACGGTCTCTCTGGCACCCTATTGCTGCAAGTCGCTGGTACCCTATTGCTGCAAGCTCTTGGTACAGTATAGGGCGCAAACTGACACGTACTCGTCTTGGTCTTGACGGGCGCGCTATCCTGACAAGTCCCGCAGCGGGGTAAGGTACTTGCGCTCCCTACTGGCCGTACGCCCATCCCGCTCGCCGTCCCCCGCTGCGGGACACTACCGCAAGTATGCGCGCCCGTCAAGACTACGCGGCAAGCGGCCTCAATTCAAACAGGAAGGCGAACGAGAGGGCCGCTTCGGATTGCTAGGAGGATGGTAATCAGTTCGTGCGAGCCTTACTCCAGTAAACCGACCGCATCTGCCAATCTACTCTCCGTATTCAACAGAATAAACAGCGCTTCCTCAAACTGCTCCGGTGCATTGTATATCTGCTGCTCTTGCATCCAGCGTGTTACCCACGCATTATGCCGTCGCGCCGCGCTCCAAAGATGGGTAAGAGAGAAGTGAGGAAGACGTTCTGACGAGTGGAGATTTTGATCCTCTCGTTCAATTAATTCCATATAGACAGCATGAGCTTCACTCAACTCCTGGGGCTCTGATATGGTTTCTTCGTGACGATAGCGCCGCTCTGCTAAAGATGTGAGTGTGAGAAAGTAGTGTCGGGCATGCTCCCGCTGCCTTTGCGTTGGCGCTTCGTCCGGCTCAAGTTGTTCGTCAAGTGGCTCGATACCCCAAACTGGCGAGTAATCCTCGCTGCTATCCTCTTGTCCAATCCAGTGCCCCGCTTCAACTGAAAACGGAACTTCCTCGAATAATCCGGGCGGCTCCAGTGCAATCTGCTGGTCGGTCTGCATCTCAAAAACAATAGCGTCTGCTGCCCTGTTCATCTCATCAAGTTCTTCGGGAGTTGGGGGAAGCTGTAGATGCTCCTCTGTTCCGTCATATCCTGATACATGCTCTGACATATATTAAGGATAAAAAATCCCAATGGAGAAAGCAACAGCTAGTCGATTGACCGAATAAAGTCTCGGACAAAATCGCCAGGGCTTACGATAATCAGTTGCGGTGCAACAGCTCGTACTTCAGGCCGCATGAAATCGTTGAAGTCCAATGTAACAAGATGGGTAGCGGGAGAGCGTAGAGCAGCGGCCAGTACCGGCGCGTCTTTTTCTCGAATGTGTTCAGTCAGAGCGACAACATCGGCGGCGGGCGGTTCAGAAACCATAATGAGTTTATGCTGAAGCAGGTAGACGTTTAGCCTGTTCTTGACATCCTGCCCGAGCGCAGCGATGTTCTTCTTTGTTTCCCGGCGAACTGTCCGCGAAATATATCCCGCTATCTTCCCTCTTTTGCACAATGCCAGTATTGCAGCTGATGCACCCGTTCTGGAGCGGCACGCAGAAACGAGCACAGAGGAGTCGATGAAGACCTGCTTCATGGAATATCGTCAAATAAATCCCCTAACTTCTCTACCTCTTCTGGTGATAACGCATCGTCCTGCATCCACTGAACAACCTGTTCTGAAGTAAATACGCGGTATTCTTCGACGGTAGCTCGTGGTTCGATAATAATTTTGTTGCCGACCAATGTGGCACGAGCAACATCCCCATCCTTGATTCCTGCTTGTTTCCGCATAGCTTTGGGGATGGTAATTAAACCGTTGTCTAATATTTTTACCCATTCGGTTTGTGACGATGATGGCATTACTTGCATAAGTACGATAAATTTGACTGCCTATATTTTAATATTTTCATAATACGAAGTCAATAGCAAATATCCAGTCCAGATTTGCACTTGTTCGGATAATGCCTCTTATCCGAACGTCCTCTTGAGGTTGGTTGAGGCTAGACAACAAATATTCATAACAATGGTTCGGGATAACCTGATAGACTTTATATTATCCGAACCAACTTTTCCGAGAGAGCGTGCTTGTTTGACACGCCGTCAGTGGGTACGATGGAGCTATTACTAATGTTGTTTATCCAATATGCAAACTGCACCAATCTCTCAACCCCGCTTAACATTAGAGGAAAGCCTAAAAGCATTCCTGGCCGCGCTTGAAGGGAAGAACCGCAGCGGTGCTACCCTCAAGGCGTACCGCATCGACCTTTACCAGTTTATTATCTGGCTCAAAGAGAACAACCTTGCAGCAACAAGCCCAAGCCGGATTGAGAAAGCTGACCTCACTGAATATCTGACATACTTGAGTAGATTGGGGCTCACCGGCAAGACACGAGCGCGTAAACTGGCAGCGGTTCGAGAATACTTCCGTCATCTGCTCAACCACGAGTTGATTACCCGATCTCCGGCTGACGGTATCGAAACACCAAAGCAGGAGAAGAGAAGCCGCGATTTCTTGCAGCGCAGTGAGTACAACACCTTCCTGTCACTGGCTGGCAGCAACGTCCGTGACTTCGCGATGTTTCAGGTGTTTTTACAAACTGGTGTGCGAGTCTCTGAACTCGTGGAGCTGGCGGTTGACGACATCGACTTCGTAGGAAGAACGCTGCGGGTACGGGAAGGGAAGGGGAAAGCAGCGCGGGCCATTCCACTTGAACAGAAGGCGCTCAAGGCCATCAAGAACTATCTAGCAGTTCGCGGCGACAACTATCCTGGACATCTCTTTCTCAATCGCTATGGAGAACCGATAGGGGAGCGTGGGATACAGAAGCTCGTCGCCCACTACTGCACCCAGGCAGGGCTAACCAAGAGGGCAAGCCCGCACATATTCCGCCATACCTTTGCGACCCACAAAGCCAAGAACGGCGTAAGCCCGTACAAGCTCAAAGACTGGCTTGGACATGCGAACCTGAACACAACACAGATTTACGTTCACATGGCAGAGGATAACACGCACCGCTTGATGGAGCAGACAAGCCTGTAGCAGTGGAGACCAACCCTATTGTCTGTTCGCGCTGCTCGCGTTATACTGCTCGGGGCAAAGAAAGCAAGGAGCACAACATTGGTTCCGCCGGCTGATTTGTATTCCCCTAGTATTACAACGCGAAGTTGGCGACCTGCCGCATTGGGGTGCGGCGCGGAACGAAGTCAGTTCAGAAAGGCCGCCTGTCTGTAGAGCCATCCGCGCAAACACACGGCAAGCACACCTGTGCGACTTCGCGTTGTAATACTAGTTGCCAATAATCTGAAGCTACAACGCTCTCGCTAGACCGTCTCAATCCGAGGAGCTTTGTGTGAGCAATCCGAAGAAACCACGAACATCTGAAGAGATGTTTGATAGCCTGGTACACAACGCTGTAGACTTTCTGAAGCGCTCGGTTTCCGAGCTGGAAGGAAGTCCAAAGTATTCAGTCATAAATTTTTACGCGGCGATTGAGTTGTTTCTGAAAGCACGGCTGATGGTGGAGCATTGGTCTCTCATCATCTCCAAGCCTGAAATTGCGAACCTCAACAAGTTTGTGAGTGGAGATTTTCACTCGGTCGGAATGAAGGAAGCAACAGAGCGACTTAGCAGTATCGCTGGTGAAGAACTGTCGAAAGAGGAGAAGGACTGCTTCAATCAAATCCGAGAGCATAGAAATAAGCTGGTACACTTCTTTCATCCCGACTACGCCACAAATCCAAACACGAACACGCTTCAGGACGTGGTAGCTGAACAATGTAAAGGATGGTTTTACCTGCACCGGTTGTTGTCCTCAAGGTGGTCTGACCAGTTCGACAGGTTTACCGACGACATAGCAGAGTTAGATCGGCTGATGCACCAGCAACGCGAGTTCTTACGTGCAAAGTATAATCTACTCCAACCTCAAATTCAAGAGCAGCAACAGCGCGGGATTGCCTTTCGTGATTGCCCGTCATGTGGGTTTGCTGCAAATAAAGAGGAGAAATTAGAGCGGCCTCTTGTGAAGACAGAATGCCTTGTGTGCAGCATCACCTCACGTGAAGTCCGCATTGCCTGTCCCGATTGTGGCACGAACATCTATGTGTACGACATGGGTGAAGGTGAGTGCGCCAACTGTGGTACTGAGGTCGATATTGGCTATCTCACAAGCCAATTTGACGACAGAACACCTGCGGAGACATTGGAAGGAGAAGCACTTGCATACTGTAGCGAGTGTGAGCATGTCGAAGAACCGACTGTAATTCCACACGGTGATCGGTGGTTATGCTTATTCTGTCAGACCTTCCACGAGGAGGTGGGTCACTGCGAGTGGTGCGCTTCATTCGTAACCGGCGACCTGGAGGATAGTTTGTGGTCTGGATGCGTTATGTGTGAAGGTCGATCAGGTGAAGGGTTTCCTGATTGAATTTTAGTACAAAGCTATAGAAAGACTTATGCAGCCAGAAGACATTGAGAAGGCGATTATTCGAGCAGCGTATAGCGCGTATTTTGCAGGCGAGAGCAGTGTCGGCCTGCACGATATTCGCGCAGCGCTTGGCGCTGATGAACAGGTATTTGAGCAGGTCGTCGATAGCCTTGAAAACCACGGTCGTATCAAGGGTCACGCGATGGGCTGGCATAACAAAATTACCCCTCACGGCATCATCTCCGCTGAAGAAAGCGGTATCGTGGATGCAGATGTAACTGAAACCAATGAGCAAACTCGAACTAAAATTCTTGACTATCTTGCGAAGGCGTCTGAGGCAGAACGTCATCATCACGGTCGGCCATATGAGCAACTTGCGAGTGATATTGGTATTGCTCTCCCAGTAGTGCGTCCAAATCTGCTGCTGCTGACAGATTTTGATTACGTTGAAGCTAGAGGCGGAGGAGTATTCCGCATTTCAGGTACGGGTATACAGGCGGTCACTGAATGGAGAAGAAAGACCGCTATTATTCAGGAGTTTGAGGATTTAGAGATGATGAAGCCTCAAGCTCGGGGGCGTGCATTTCAGCAGTTGTTTGCGCGACAAGTCGGAGATGAGGGATGGGAACAAGAGGAGGGCGCACGAACATCCAATGAAGAGATGGACGTTATTCTCCACAAAAACGGCACCTACTATATAGTTGAGTGCAAATGGGAGAAGAAGGCTATCGAAGCTCCAGTTGTCCGCGAGCTTTTCGGAAAACTGAGAAATCGAGCTGAGGTAAGAGGAATTATTGTGTCGATGTCTGGCTTTAGCGCCGGGGCTATCAAGCAGGTACATGATTATTCAGGTCAAGCTACCATTGTACTGTTTGGCCCGGAGGACACACGCGCAATTTTCCATTTTGATAATACGTTTGATGAACTGCTGACTCAGAAATTAAGAGAACTGGTAGTTAGACGAAAAGTCACGTTCAAATAACTCTTGTTCTAAAGCCCAGTCGCCTTTATCACCGCTGCCTTAGCCATATCAAAATCGTAGTACTCGGGCGGGATGCTACCAAGCAGATGATCGGCAGAGCGCAGGATCTCTGCCATCTCCTCTTGTGTTCCATATGCCATTACTTTTGAGAGCCGGGGTTGGAGCGCTTCATTGTAGAACAGCATGGGTAACTCTTCCTGCGTAGTTAACGCAGCAGCATTAGCCCGTTGCTGTTCATCGCCGACATTGATGAAAGTCTCCAAAGCAAGTGGCGATTCGGGCTGGTCGTAGAAGGTAAACACCAAGCGGATCACCGGCGCTGCGGGATGGTCATACAACTCCTGGCGTAGCAGGATGGGAACTGGCCCGCGTACGCTCTGAATGTCGGCACTTGGCATCTTGATAACCAGTGTCGTGCCTCTGTCAGTCGCCTGGGTCACGCAGGCATAATCTTTGTCTTTGAGGAAATCTGCAAGTTCTGGAGGAAGCTCGCCAGATAGAAAATCTGCACCGGCGGACAGCTCTGGGTAAGACATATACAGAGTCAGTATATCAGACCCGATGGTAAGAGAGCTGCGCTCTATGTTCGTCGCTGCATTTCCACCATACACAAGGTGAAGAACAAGGTGGTGAATTCAAGCCAAAGACTGGCTCGGCCATGCACACCTGAACACGACACAGATTTACGTTCACATGGCCGAGGAGAATATACACAGATTAATGGAGCAGACAAGTCTTTAATCTACCGAATGTCGATTTAGCTTTCCTTCCGAGACTCGCCATTCAAAATTAACAGCATAGCGCTGATATCTTTGTCGCTAAATCCATCAACTGCAATTTTGTTTATCACTTTTCGTTGCTTGTCTAAAAATTGTAGCTGCTTCTGTGCATAACTTCGAGAAAAACCAAAAGCGCCGCTATATTGATGGTCTACAACAACACTACAGTCATTGATGGAGCTTCGCCAGAATAATTTTGTCCGGAATGGAGTTCTATCCTCAACACGGTCAGGGAAAATAACAATCGCATGCCACACACGAGTGACAAAGAAATAAAGGGTTATCAATAGTATTGAAACAGCGGCGACAATGCCGACCACAAGAATTGTTCTTGCTTCATTAGATCCCTCCCATAATCTCTGCCAAGACAATCGCTCATCGTAGTTGTTCTTGCTAAAGAGAATCTTTATTATTGAGCGAAGAACAAAGAGGATAATTGTCAAGCATACGACCAATGTGCCAATTCGACTAAGCGGTGAGGGGTGATATATTTCTCCTTTTTCCATACCAGGAATAGTGTAGTATGTAACTCAGCGTCGTACAAGAGGAAGATAAACCTCCTTCAAGGAAGAAGTAGAAAATCGCTCGGTTACTTGTTGTCCGGGAGTGATTTGCAAAACACGAGAGGTTAGTACGGCGGTACCAGAGGCTGTAATCCCGCCGACATCAAGATGAATGATGCCAGTCCCGGTTCCAGTCGCTGTAACCCGATAGTTACCAGGCACAGGTTCGAAAATCACAATCAGTTCCGGTTCTGTGTTAGGGCCAACGTAGTACGCCTCAGGTATTTGATTGACAGATTGTCCAGTTGAAGGTTCGATACCGATGACACGGCCTTGCGGATCTACTAAGAAGAGGTCGGCGGGCGAAGCAAGATGCCCCAGTGCTAATGTGAAGGTCATCCTTGGCAGATCATTAATACGAGAACTGAAGATTGACCCTGAATATATGATCCTCTCGTTGCGCTTGACGAGAAGTACATAACGATATAGCTCTGACTCACCGGATTGTGCGGTATCGTATCGATATATAGATTGCTGTACAATATCTCCTGCCTGCGGGTCATATGTAGAGGACACTTCAGCTATATCGACAAGAAGAGAAATAAAGCTGACAGCATTTACTAGAAAGCCTAGGGGTATAAGTGTTCTGCCAGATTCGGCATCGGGCTCAGGAAGTTTGCCCATCTGTGATCTAATGAGCATGGAAAGCCCAATCAATCTGGCTGAGTCTTCTGTGAGTGTCTCGTCTGGAGCAAAAGTAACACGACTCACGCTATAAGAAAAAGTACTGTTAACTTCTGTACCATTAGGAAGGCGTGCAACAAATGAGGATGTAAAGTTTCCTTCTTGTGGATACTGCTGCACATCGTAAGTGGTTAGCAAAACGCCTTTGCTATTAGTCGAGCCCAATACGCTACTGCTGCCACCACGGCGAATGGTTGCGTTCGATACCGGAACACCACTTGAAAGAACCTCAATTCGCAGTGCCTTGTCGCCCTCGAAACCACTCGGCTCATCGAGGGTCGTAACTGAGACGTTAAGCACTGTTGAGTTGGTTTGCTGTGTGGGGGCTGGGCTGGGCGAAGAGGTAGCACTTGGCGCTGACTGGGTGCTTGTCGGCATATTTGTCATCGTCGAGATGGGTGTAGGTGTATTTGTGCTACTAGGCGTGGCGGTTGGCGTATTCGTCGGTGGTGGAACGAGATTGCTAATCTTCACGATGAATACATCCCATCCACTCGCGTCACCTTGCAGCGGAGATACAAGAGGAAAGTTGCTCGATAATGTTCCCCCAGTAAGATATGCATCTCCAGTATCATCAACAGCAATATCGTAGGCGTAGTCTCCTCCACTACCACCAATGTAAGTACTAACAACAAGTGAAGCGCCGTTTGCAGAGAGTTTCGTCATGAAGGCATCATAATCTCCACCTTTGCTGGATTGAATAGGATGAAGAATTGGAAAGTTTGAAGAATATGTATATCCGCCAATATAAGCATTGCCACTACCATCAACTTTTAGGCCGGTAGCAAAATCCCCACCATTACCACCAAGATAGGTGCTATAAACAAGAGAAGTTCCTGATGAGCTTAGCTTTGTTACAAACACATCGTCAATAGCTTGGCGAGTACTCTGGAATGCATTGAAAATGGGAAAATCGGTTGACGCTGTAGAGCCAGTGATGTAAGCGCTACCGGTACTGTCCACTGCAATATCAGTTCCAACGTCGTTATTTACGCCGCCGAGATAAGTACTATAAAGGAGAGCATCACCACTGGGATTGATTTTTGTTACAAATACATCCGAGCCAGAGGCAGTGTTATTTGTTGATTGAAAAGCATTAACTGTTGGAAAATCCGATGAAAGTGTGGAGCCCGTCACATAAGCGGAACCCAGAGCATCTATTGCAATATCTCCACTAGCTGCATAGCTTCCATTTGTTAGCTCATCATGACTCCCGCCAAGATACGATGAGTAAAAAACTCCTGTTCCAGTAGCATTGATCTTGGCAACAAAGGCATCTAAGTTGCCTCCACCAAATGTTGGTTGGAAGGCGTTGACAGTCGCAAAATTAATAGACCTGGTATTGCCCGTAATAAAGGCATTACCAAAAGAGTCTATCGCAATATCTTTTCCCTCATCGTAATCGCTGCCGCCAAAATAAGTACTGTAGATAATGTCTCCATTGGAATTAAAATGTGCAACGAAGGCATCGCTACCGCCCCCTGGAGCTGTTTGTATCGCGTTTACAGGAAAAACTGGAAATAGACTGTCAGAGTTAGTAGAGCCCGTGATATAAGCGCCACCAGCATTATCAACTGCTATACTCTTGCCCTCATCGTTAAAGTTACCGCCAAAGTAGCTGCTAAACAAAATACCTCCGCCATTCGCGGAAATTTTTGTCACAAATGCGTCACGATAAGGGGCGGTGTTTTGATAACCCTGACCAGGAAAATCCGTTGATTCAGTCCATCCCGTAATATAGGTGTTTTTGGAACTATCAACCGCAATCCCCCATCCTATATCGTATCCATTCCCGCCAAAATAGGTACTGTACGTGATCGTAGGATCAATGACAAGCGTGTGGTGCGGATCGTACTCAGCTACCTGGAAACCAAAACGGTTATCACCGTCAACGGTGTAACGTACTTGGACTGGAGTACGTTGTCCGTTCATGTCCTGCCACGCCGTAGGTGCTCGCTCGACTATTGTTACAAGTTCTTTATCATCTAACCCGGAGCGAAGAGTGATTACCAAATCGCCGGTTACTTCGTCCACACGAGCGCTTTCCGCTCCTTCGTAGTGCCATCGGATATCCATTGGATCAGCACCTGACGCAAGAGTATATGTCCCTTTAAGTTGCCCTTCGTTGCCCTCATACAATAGATCAATGCCTGAGTAAAGTTCCTGGTACACGACACTAGAATACGTTGGTATCTTTGTCTTCCATTCCGTTGGACTTCCGGTAAAGTAGTTGACAACACCCGGCAACTGGCTATCGCCAAGTATATTTGTTGCGGGATTCGATCCATCAAAGCGCAGGCGGATGACTGACTTCGACTCTGCTTGTTGGAGGTGCGGCGGCTGTAGCCCGCCCAGCCCGTCAGTATTAGTTGCTCGATCTGTACCTGTCGGCAGCGAGATTACAACCTCTTCTGGAGTAAAAAAGAGTGTGCCTTTCGCCTGATGTGCTAAAAAGCTCACGAGTGAATCGGTTTGCCCAGCGTTAGGAATAAAGGAAAGTGGAAGATTTTCTAAACTCGAAGTGAGATTATTGGCAACTGGAGGAGAAAGAGGCTGATACTGACCTATTCGTTGAGTGAAAAGGGTAGTTACTATAAGCGTGAGGGCTGCTGTCCAGAGCAACAGGCGGCGGAATCGGCTATGATGGAAGTTATAGTACGGGGCTTGCATGCATATTCCTCGAAAGCACTTACAACACCCTGCCCGTCAGAACTTTAGTTCGATACAAAGCAGTGCTGTCTGAAGTATGGCGAGCTATTTCAAAAGCATATTAGTACTTCCGCATTACAGACAGGCAGTAGTGATTACGATAGTAGTTCACAATACTTTCATATACACCCATTGTCTGAATTCAAACCTGTAACAGCTTTGTAAGCGTAGGAATGTGTGCTACGGGTCAAAGCCCATTCCTCGCTCCCGTAGCGATACCCATGTTCCCTGCCCAATCACGAGATGGTCAAGACAGTCTACATCCAACAGCTTGCCTGCATCAACAATCTGCCGCGTTACCAACACATCTTCAGGGCTTGGCGTCGGGTCGCCGCTGGGGTGGTTGTGGGCCACGATGATGGCCGCGCTATTCAATTTTAACGGTTCTTTGTATACTTCTCCGACGCGGATTATCGCGGCATTCAGACTTCCCTGATAGACAAGATGCATCTTCTGAAGGCGATTTTTGGTGTCGAGGCAGAGAACGCGAAGCTGCTCCTGGTCGAGGTGGCTCATCTCAGTCATAAGCAATGCGGCGACATCTGCGGGTGAGCGGATGCGTTCCTCGGGACGTGGCCGGAATACCGCAGCGAATACCTTCAGGAGATGCTGCACGTCTTCAGGGGGCGCTCCGCTTCGTAATACGGCGTTCAAGTCGCTCCCCTCGGTCAGCAGTTGACGCAACTTCTCTACATCAAGCTGGTAGTTGTGAAGCACTGCCAGCAACTCCTCTGCCCGCTCTCTCTTGTTTGATGGAGTCGCCTGCTCGTGTACCTCCCAGATCGTCCCCTGTGGCTCTTCGATTGGTACGGAGCCTTGTCCCCGTCGCCGCCGTAGTCGGCGATCTGCATCAAGCACTGCATTCCAATCAATATCAGGCATCTCAGGAAGCATCTGCTGTTTGAGTAGCTGAGCTTCGGGTTCGTATGGCCGCACCATTACTTCCTGGGGTGTTCCGGAGAAGAGCGGCAAGTCTTCGCCATCGGGGAACATCTGCGACTGCTGTTGCCTGGTTCGTTTACCTCGCGGGGTAGGAGTACCGAATTCCGGTCGCTTCCTCTCCGGTGGAGGCGGTTCACGCTCTCCCATACGTTAATGATAGCTTACTAACATGCAATACCGCAGCTTTATTTAGATGGCGGTGATTTCTCAATCGGCATCTGCTACAGTATGGTGTAGCAGCTTCCTCCTCTTTCTGAAGCGGTGCTTCGCTTACCCCGCCTTTCTGGTATGCGAAGCGCCGCTCTCAACCAGTGGCGCGATGGCATTGGTTAGCAATAGGAGGAGAGAAGCCATGACCATACCGCAGGCCAAGTTCACGCTTGGGCAGTGCTGTCAGTTTGCGCCCTATACTGTACCAAGAGCTTGCAGCAATAGGGTACCAGCGACTTGCAGCAATAGGGTGCCAGAGAGACCGTAGCTCCCAGTTCTCCCATATCCTGTTCCCAGCAGTTCGTC
>Ga0224722_1001870_pt1 | contig 11465 bp, 7 predicted proteins | sample Balambano_FR1_Me_FD_161646 | JGI IMG/M metagenome (GOLD analysis project Ga0224722, IMG submission 161646) | Freshwater sediment microbial communities from Lake Towuti, South Sulawesi, Indonesia - Balambano_FR1_MetaG | ecosystem: Environmental > Aquatic > Freshwater > Lake > Sediment | place...
GAGTACTACTGCCCCGGTTTGTCCGCCGGGTGTGACGACGGGTCGCATTAGCATCACCCTACCCGCTGCACCGGCTATCTATCAGTATAGTATCAATAACGGTGCAAGTTGGCAAAATACCCCCATATTCAGCGGGCTATCTGCCGGTAATTATCAGATCGTAGTCAGGCGGTCTGATTCCGGTTGCACCCGAAGCCATCCGGGCAACCCCATCACCTTCACCGCCCCCACCTGCCGGGAAATTTGTGGCGACGGCGTGGACAATGACGGCGACGGAGACATAGATTGTGCGGACAGTGATTGTAGTATCTCGGTTAGTGGACTGACGGTAGATGTTACGCAGCCAAGCTGCCCGGTCAATACGGCAACCGGTAAAATCGTCCTGCGGGGCTTGCACGCTTACACGGGTACGGCTACCAAAAATTCCACAACATTGATAGCAGGTGACGTGGCAATCACTGCTTACGATTCCGATCCGGATGTTTTTACCTTCGTCCCCCGCGTGAATCTGGCAGGTGGCACGACTATCATTTTTACGGATAAGGGTTGGAACGCTACCACCCAGAGTTTGCGCAGTTCCGAAGGGCTGGCACAATGGAAGGCGCCCGGCAGCGGCGTGAGTGCCGGTACGGCTATCACCGTGGCGCGTAGCAATTCTGCGGCTACGGTAGGTACGGTGCTGTTTGACGAAGCCATCCCGAATTACACCGCTTTTGATGCCGATGATCCTGACTTCAATTTGATGGTTTCGGGCGACCAACTCATTGCGCTGAGTGCAAGTGCCTTCACCCCCGGAAACAGTAGTCAGATGATTTTCCTTGCCGCTGTACACGCCAATGGCAGCAGTTGGGATAGTGATGCCAACAGCGATGCTACCTCTGCGCTGCCCCCGGGCTTGACCAATGGCACCACCGCTAAAGCCCTGGGTAATGTAGCCAGAGCTTCGAACATACCCCTGCCACCTTTTACCCCTTCTCCTACATACACGTATAGCAGCAATGGAGGTACCACCTTTCAGTCCGATACCGTATTTGCGAATCTGGTGCCAGGCAGCTATCAAATTATGATCAAAAACCAACGCACGGGTTGTACCGCCACGCTAAACACCAGCCCAATTATCCTGGAACGACCTACCTGCCCCGAAATATGCGACAATAACATAGATGACGACGGCGACGGCGCCGCCGACTGTGCCGACAGCGACTGCGGGGTAGCACCTTACGCGGTGGCATACACCCACCCCGGCTGCCCACCGGAGCCGATCTACGGCACGATTACTATCACACCTTTTGGCGCGGACAATGCCTACCAATACAGCGTGGACAACGGCACCACCTGGCAGGACAGCACCCTGTTCCGCAACTTGGGCGAGGGTACGTACCGAATCTTAGTCAAAAAGCGAACGAGTGGCTGTACCCTGGCATACCCGCCGCTGACCTTGCGAAGACCGTACTGCCAGGAGATTTGTGGGGATGGTATTGATAATGATTTTGATGGCTTGGTGGATTGTGCCGATACGCTCGACTGTGGGGTGAGCAGCTTTACGGTGACGGCAATGCACCCGGTGTACGCCCCTACGGTAGTAAAAGGCAGCATAACCATCCATCCTTCTGATAGCAGCACTTACCGATATAGTATAGATAGCGGCGCAACCCGTCAGGCAGTGCCTGTTTTTACCAATCTGGAACCCGGCGCATACAATGTGATGGTGTATAGCGAGGAATGTGTGGAAGCGTATGAGGATAACCCCGTGTTTATCAGAAGACCCCAAGAAATATGTGATAATGGGCTGGATGATGATGGGGATGGATTGGCGGATTGCAATGACCCGGAGTGTAGTACCAACCCGGAGTGTACAAGCGCAACAGACCGTACCATTTGTGAAGGGGAGGAAATAGAGTTAGGCATGGAGACCAATGATTGTGTCAGTTGGGAACCGGCAGACGGACTAGATGATCCACATTCCAATTTCATTAAGGTGCGACCGGATAAAACGACGATTTACAGGATGCGCATTACCAATGACCAGGGAGATTTGGTAGAAACCAAAACCTTTACGGTGAATGTGACCCCTGCGGTAAAAATAAATCCTGATCCGGCACTTATTTGTGGCGAAGAGACCGTGACTTTGAACGCAACTGCCGGTTTTGCAAAGTATGTATGGTCAACGAATGAAACTTCACAAAACATTGAAGTAGGTGACGCTGGTACATATAGTGTGACGGCTACCCATGCGAATGGGTGCGAGTCAACGGATGAAGTATTTGTTGCTAAAAATGATCCTAACGAAATAAGAAACTTTTTTGAATACGAAGGATTTTCCTGTTTACCTATTAGAATCATTGATGATCCAGGCATAAAAAAAGATCAGCAAAAGAGCTTAAACTCATGTATATTGGATTACGCAAATTTATCTTTAGAAATTGAAGGAGAAATAGTAAACAATATTGGAGGGTATTTTCAGAGTATTTGTGACAACGGGGGAAAGGTATTTATTACTTCAAATGAGAGCTTTTGTACTCAAGTGCCAAACCTATCAGAACAATTATCAAGTTCTTGTCCTGGAATATGGGTACATTTATGGGATAATCCTAATGAAGAAGGAAATGATTGCCTACTATTCAATACAATCCAATGTGCAGATTTACCCCTTTCTGAGAAAAAAGATAATTGTATTAATGTAGAGGGATGGGATATTAAAGTTAATGATGAAAATTTGCCATCACATACTTACACCGTAACACATAGATCTTTTGCTCCTTGGATATTATTTGGAGACTTGTTTGGAATTCCAGGAACTAAAAATAGTTATCGAGGAGATGACAGAGGATTTTCGCTCGCGCCATCTATCACAGAACCTCCTTCTACGGAAACGGGTGCTACTGCTAGAATCCATCAATTTGCTAAAATAACCTTAAACAGTAATCAAGTAGATAATAGTGCTAGATTTGCAAGCCGTACTATTGGACGCGAAACTTTTATTCCTCAGACTAATTGTTCTATGTTTAGTGATGTAGGAGGGAGTGAAAGTTTTTCTAGTAATTCTTTAGAAATGCACGTTTACGGCTCAGATCCATGTATTTTTCCTACTTTACGAGGTCTACCAGCACCAAATATTGACTGGAGAGTGAAGCTAAATTTTAATGTGGTTTCTGAAACACCTGATAAAAAGTGGTTAGTTGTAAAAGGTATTATATTAGGAAAGGCATTTCCTGCTTACGAACTATTTATTGAAGATGTAGACGGAAAAAAAGTTTTTATTCATACTTACGGCGCTCCTTATGAATATGAATTGGGAAAAGAACTTGTTAATCCGGTGTATGATTATCATTATCCTGTATTGATGAAAATAAAAATAGACGCTATGGGAAAATTTACAGACTTGATAGAAATTAATGAATATATTTCTCCTAATAATTTTCCGTATAATCCGCAAATTACAGGGACTGGTATTATTCCTATGACTTACGGGTGTGTAAATGTTAAATTCTTCTCTGTCCCAATATTTGAGAAATCTTCTATATCTATAAATCAATGGAATCAATCAAATTTAAATAAGCATCCAGCTAAAGATTGTACAGAGCAACCAGGTAGGTCTTGTCAGGGTTCTTACTAATTACACAAAATATTACCAATATGATTAAAAATAGTTTTATTATTTGGATTTTTGCGTTTGTTTTTACTATAAACATTACAAGCTGCCAGCATGTAGACAAGGAGATCCATTATATCCCCGAGAATTTTATAGGAAGTATATGTATAATCTTTGATCAGAATAACGGAACACCTGTAGTTTACAAAAATGATTATAGAGTGTACAAGATTCCAAAAAATGGAATTCTTAAATCCAAGTTCAAAAAAAATACAGGTGTAGTTACTGATGAAAAATCAGTTAAATTCTACTATTACAAAAATGATGCTACTTCAAAAGAACTAGAGTGGAATTACAATTTGGACTCACTATGGTATAAAGATTCGTTGAAAATAGCAGTATTTAATCATGCTTATCTATTTATTAAAGATGCTGCTGTATTTCATTATGTTGTAGACACGATAAAAAACAAATATAAATATAATATCTCCCCCAGTAGCATTGAACACATTAAAAACTCAATAGATGATTAAAAATAAAGTAAAGGAACAAGAAAGAAGAATGCCATTCGCTCGTGCTGGACTCTGCCCTGCTCGCGCTGGACTCCGTCCGGCGTTTGGTCAGCAGGCTGCTATTTGGAGCGTCTGTGACGCTAGTAGATCATAAACAATCAAATTGAAATAGTAAATGTAAACGCGCTAAACCATGAAACACCTTTTCCTATGTTGTATGCTATTCAGCATCGCCGGTGCCCAGGCGCAAGGCAGGCTGGAGCTCAAACTCAACCCAGTCACCCTGGTGGTGCTGCCTGCGGTAGAGCTGGCGGGGGAGTATCTGCTGAACAAGCGCGTGGGGCTGGAGGCGGGCATCGGTTTCTTTTGGGAAAAGGACGTATTCACTGGGAAGGATACCGTCACCGGCGACCCTGTCAAGGTCACTTTCAGGAGCGGGCAGATCAATGCCTATCTCTCCGGCAAGTATTACTTTTCACCGCGGCAGGGCGGAGATCGGTTGTTTGCCGGTCCGGTGTTGTTTCATCATTTTTATACCTCGCTGGAGTACACCGGTCAACCAATCAAGAAACCCGGCAGCAGTACGGCGGTAGGTGCGGATGTGGGCTACAAATGGCTGATCAGAAAGCGGTGGGTGCTGGAACCCTCGCTGCGGGGTATTTTTTATTTTCAGAGCTTGTCCGACCGGGAGCGTGGTTCCTTTGTGTTGGGACCAAATTTGAAAGCCGGGTATCGGTTTCCTTGATTATTTAAATTAAAAGTGGTCATTCAAAAATAAATAATATGCGTGTTGTTGCACAGTATTTAAAAAAAGCAGGAATGGTGGTGTTATTTCTAAGCGGATGTGCTGCTGCTTTGGGGCAAGGCAAGGTGGAGATTAAAGCGAATGTAGTGCCGATCTTATTTAATAACGTGGAGTTATCGGGGGAGTATTTAGCGAATCGGCGCTTAGGCATTGAAGCAGGTATTGGCTATCAGTGGAATACATATAAAGGTGGATATTTTGATACGATCACTCAGAATATAGTTTATACGCGCATCATAGAAAATCGAAAAGTGAATATTTACTTATCGGGAAAATACTATATTTCACCCAAACATGGGAATGATCGTTTTTTCGCCGGTGTCTTGGTGTATCATCAATTTTATACTCTGAACACTTTGAATGGGCAAGACAAAGGGAAGCCAAATAGCACGACTGCTGTTGGTGTGGAGCCCGGTTATAAATGGCTAATCAGACAAAGATTTCCCCTGGAAATAGGGACGCGCTGGTTTGTATATTGGCAAAAAAATAAGATTGGAGAGAATATATACAATCTAGGCTTATTTATAAATGGTAAAATAGGTTATCGCTTTGATTGATATGCAATTTTCAAAATATAAAAAGAAAACCAGATGACTCGTTGTTCTACTTCGTGTTTACGACAATCCTGTTTCCTGTTGCTTTTTTTATGCTTGAGCCAGGTTGCTTCAGCTACTATTGAAGTAGTGGCTACCACCCTTTCCAGTGCGGATGGTAGCTGCACCGGCAGTATTTCGGTACGTGCAGAGGGTACGGCGGGTCCGTTTGAGATCATCGCCATTGGTCCCGTCACTTCCGAATCCATTACCGGGGTGAATGGTTCAAGTCCAGTGGTGCTGGAAGACTTATGCGCAGGCACTTATGAAGTGGCAGTCACCAATGCGTACGGCTGTGTGAATATTATCACCACGGTGGTAGGGCAGTGTGCGGTGACCACTCTGGTGAACGGCACTGCTGCCATCCAACACCCGTCGCAATGCGGTGCCAGTAACGGACGAATCAATTTAACCGACGCGAATTTTACCGGTGGCATTCCGCCCTACACCTACCAATGGAGCACGGGAGCAACTACCGCCGGGATAGCCAATTTACTCTCCGGCACTTATACCCTCACCGTAACGGACGGCGGAGGCTGCCCTACTACGCATCAATTCACATTATTGGCACCCAATGAAGTTCGGGTGAATGAAAATATCACCCCCACCTGTAGTGGTACTAATAATGGGAGTATTTCCATTTTTGTATATACCGGGCAAATACCGGGTGGTGGTGGTCCTCCACGAGGTCCTTACACTTTTACCTGGAGCAATGGCATTGTACAAGCCGATGTGCCGGGTTCTAACCCCACCAGCAGAATCGAAGGGTTAGCACCGGGTAATTACACCGTAACCATCAGAGATCAGAGTAATATTTGCCAAAATATTACCAAAACATTTACAGTGCCGGGTTCCTCGGCTGACCCTTTAATCATAAATGGCACGATTGAAAATACCTGCCCGGCGGAAGCGAAAGGTGCTATTCAACTGCAAATAAGCGGCGGTATGGCACCTTATCAAATTTATTGGGATGGCAGTAGTACACCGAGCAGCGAGCGATTGAGTAATCTTTTGCCCGGCAGTCATTGTGCGCGGGTGGTAGATCGGTGTGGGGTGATCGCGAATCAGTGCTTTGTAGTACCTTTGCAACAAGATTTAGTGTTTGATGTGATAACTACTAAATTTCAACACGCCAGCACGGAACGACCGGGCGCGATTACACTTGCGCCTACCAAAAGTGGTTCTTACACCTATCAATGGAATACGGGTTCCACAAGTGCTACCCTGAATAATCTGACTTCTGCCACCTATTATGTAACCGTCACTAACACTACTACAGGCTGTAAGATTCAGAAAGATTATTATGTGAAAAGCTGTGCGGAGGTGGTCTCTGATTTTGAAATAGCTGCGTTTGGCGGTTCAGCACTAGACCCAAGCAGAGATATTAATTTTAATCTGCTCTTGAAGCCTGGACCCAGCTATTCCTTTGGAACGATACTACCAGAAGGATTCACCATCGAATGGTCAGCACCCAATGGTACGGTACTAGGCAACGGATTTGCGCTTACCCTGGATAAGAATACTACTTATAACAAGGTCATTATCAAAGTATCGGATGGCTGTACTACGAAGACGATTGAAAAAACGATTTTGAAGTGTGATACGCAGGATGGGCAGTTGTTGAGGGATGCGTTTATTGCTAATTCTACTCAGCCTTGTGTTGGAGATAATCAAGGAGGGCAAATAACACTTTCTATTCCCAATATACCGGGCATGGCGATTGTTGCTAAATATAAAGAGTCCACTCAGTCTGATGCAGCATTTGGTACAGTTCCTTTACAAACTCAAGGAGAAATAGCGATCGCTGAGATTGGAGGGCTTTCAGGTATAAAAGATTACAATATCAAAATCACGGTTGGTACTTGTATCTATAATTTTAGCATAAAGTTAGGAGAAAAAGAACCGGAGAGAGAGTTTATAAAAAATGAAAAAGATGTTTGCTTTTATAGACTTACCTGCAATGGGGAACCCTATGGAGATCCTAATCAGCTATTTCAAGAAATAGGGAGTGTAAATCAGGTTGCCACTTTAGAAGCAGAAACAGATGACCATTGTAGAACTGTAATAAATTGTGGCAATGTGGAAGCTGTAATATATGGCAACTCAAAAAGAGTAAGAACTACAGTTTACGAACAAATATTAAGAAACGCAGTAAACCAACCTCCTTATTTTTTTTCCGACGCTTATTTAGAAAGAGCGAAAGGGCTATTTGAGGGGTCTGAAGGTAACGAATGTATGAAAGTAAAGTATTGTCCAAATAATTTTAAGTTTATAAAATTAAGCCCAGCTTTTCTGTATGGCGGTAGTACTGTGCGAGGGATACCTCAACCCTTAGGTAATGGATGTTCTAGAATAATATGCGGGCAAGACCTTGATGGATATAAAGATTATATTTTTTGTGATGATGAATCCAACCCAATTTTGTCACCTGATTTGATTAACTGTAAAGTACAAAGGGTAAATATATTTTCTTTGCATGAGGGACGTAACTCTTTGTTAACAGCTTTTGGAAATTTGTATAAGGATTCGGAACTAGATAATTTTGTTAAAACACATGGAACTGATCAAAGGAGTAGATGCGCGAGTGTTACTTTTTGTGAAAATAATTTTAAAGTTATTGGTAATAGCTTATTAACTACCTTTTGTGGTTTACCACTACAAGGATGTTTCCCAAGTGCAACAACATGTCAACTTGAGACAGATGAGTCGGGTTATTGGTTAAGCTATTGTTCTGGAGCTGCTTTTACATGTAAAATCATACGAGTAATACCTGAAGATGGGGGACCAGGAATTCAGGATATTGCTGATGCGGAAAGAAGAACAAAAGTTGTGAGAGATTCATACCAATCTGAAAAGTTAGTTAATTTTGGCATTTCAAAGGAGGGAATGTTGGTAAACCCGGAGGGTTTGGCATTGACAGAAAACGGAATGATACAAAGCGATTTTCATCCGCTTTTATCAGAAGTTAAAAAAGATACTATACCTGGTGTGGAACACGTCATAGAAGATTGGGAACAAGACTATTTAGTCTATATTCAGTCAATTACAGAGAGTAAGCAGTCAAACTTGGTTATAGTTGATACAAACATTGTTATAAATAAACTTATTTCCTCCGATACCTTTTTCAAAATCCATCATCTATCAACCATAGGCAGAGAAATTTTTGTAGGAGGCACGTTTAAAGGCGCGTTAACTTACGATTCAACCGTCATTGCCAATAGTGACAGCGCCGCCTGCTTTTTGCTGCGGGTAGCTACCGATGGCACCTTACTAGATAAGCATATCATTAAAAATATAGACTCCAGTGATCAAATAGCTTTCTCCGAAAATCAAGCCGGTTCTATTGTACTGGCGGCAAAACACAAAGGTAACCTGGTGGTGGATTCTATAGCCTTAAACTTGGGTGCTACAAACGGTTATGGTGTATTGCGAATAGATTCCACAGGGCAGGTGCAATTGATCCGTTCGTTACAAGGTGGCGAAAATGTGCACTTATTGGATGTAAGTTATGCTGCGGACACGCTGAACCCGTCCATTGCGCTGGCTTTTCATGGTGCAGATACGCTAGCTGCGAATGGAACGTTTGTTTTTGCGGACAGCAGCAGTCATTTGAATATGGTCAGCATCAGCCCGAATGGGACATTCAATTGGCGGCAATCAATCCAAGCAGATCGCATCAACCTTGCCAAATTTGATTTGACCTTTGGATCAGGGAATGATCTTTTTGCTGGGGTCACCTTTCGGGACACCATTGAATTTATGAATCATGAATTGAGAAGTAAGGGTGGAGAAGATTTAGCTTTGGTAAAAATAAATCCTGCCGGTGTCTCGCAGTGGCAAAGAACGTACGGCACGGGGGAAAATGAGAACGTTTCCCGGCTGTTGTATAATTATGGTACACTATATTTTGGTGGCGAATTTACCGGCAGCGTAGGCGATAAAACCATTGGAAAGTATGTGTTCAGCAATTTGGTTCCAGCAAATACTAAAGCCTATATTTCTTACATTCCCGACCAGGCTCCACCCTCAGAGCAATTAGTCATGTTAAGATCAGAAAAAGAAAATCAAGGAATCTCTAACTTAAAAGTTACTACGATTGACATATTCCCCAACCCTTTCAACAATACCTTCCGCGTTCGGGTAAGCGGTGAAGCAGTCGGAAAGATCGAAGTGGCAAATGCACTGGGGCAAAATCTGCTTCAATTTGACAGCGGCAATCTGAATGATCTGGAGGTGAGTTTCAATCAAAGCGGGGGCGGCTTGTATCTGGTGAAGGTGTATAATCCTTCCGGTGAACTAATTGGTACGAAGAAAGTGGTAAAGCTCAATTGATACCCTAAAAGAATCTTTTTCAAGCAACTAAGGATCAAACAAAAAGAAATAGAACTTCTTCCCAACACCCGGACCGCTCCACCACCGCAGCGATCCGGGTGTTTTGTTTTACCCTGGAAGGTGCTGGTTTTTAGTGGAGTCACGTGATTTGAATGAGCTATCGGGCAATTGAAAATAACCGATTGGGCATCTATTTTGAACCGATTCAGGGTCAAAATTTTGACCTCAACAGCTTCTCAAAAGATGCTCAAAAGCAGGAAGCAAGAAGCTAAAAGGGTTCTTTTATTCACCTGTTTTACTTAAATGCAGCAGGGGGTAGAGGTAGGTTGCAAGACCTTCAGCGGTTTAAAAAGTTAGTTTTCAAGGTGTAATAAGTTACTTTTTTTAGCAAAAAGAGGGAGGAGGGTCTTGACAACTATTGTTTTTACCCTTATATTGCGTACATCTTTTACACACGAACAGGCTTGCACCCCCGAGTGCGGATTTTACAGCATGCATTTCAACTTTTTTGCATTTTTACCCGCCACCTCTTTCCTAAAGGACGACCCTCCCGCGCGCAGATACCCTTCAGGGATAGGGTGAGCGGGGGTAATTCCTAAAATGCGAAATGTTGAAATATAATCGGATTTACACCCTATTTTATAACTTTTTTAAAACCTGTTCGAACCATGAAGTTATATCTTAATCCAGAACAGCTTTCCTACCCGGATCAGTTTGTGCAGTGGCAATCTCAATTACAGCAATTAAAGTCGCAATTAGCGTCCATCGTCATTAGCCTTTCGATGGAGGAGCGGCAGGGGCGGCGCAAGATGGGTCCGCGTCGGCTGGCGTATGCCCAGACCGCCGAACGCCGTGGCGTACAGCACGAAGCCGTGATGCCGCGTACCTTCTTTGCCGCACACTTTTCGCGCATCATCTGGCTGCATACGGAGATCAGCAAAACCCTGGCGCAGATCGAGGAGTTGCACGAAATGCTGGATGACACCCTGATGGCGGTGGGCATTGATGCAATGACCTACACCAAGGTGGTACACGACGGACTACGAAGTGCCAATCTGCTCAATCCGTCACTGGATGCGGCACTGAAGGAGCTGGATGAGTTCAATAAAAGAGCACAAGCCGAAGAAGTGGAGGAAAACCCGCTCCCGGTGAGCAACGGCGTGGCGGTGCCGAGCGGTAGCATGGCATGAGCCGGATATGAAAAACAAAAACTGCTGTCAGCACTGAGATTGCTGACAGCAGTTTTTGTTTTTTGAAACCCTGTTACAAGTTTTACCGTCTCCGCATCCCACTCTTTCCACCACCACCTGGCATTGCCATGTTGCCCATATTCGGCATCTTGGTCATTTTATGCATCATTTTGCGCATCTGGTTAAATTGTTTGAGAAATAGATTCACCTCGTACAGGGTTTTGCCGCTGCCTTTGGCAATGCGCAGTTTGCGGCTGGCGCTGAGGAGTTCGGGGTTGCCGCGTTCCTGCAGGGTCATGGATTAGATGATGCACTCCACTTTTTTAAACGCGCTGTTGTCAGTGTCTTTCAAGGCTTTGCCCATGCCGGGGATCATGTTCATGAGGCTTTTGATGTCGCCCATGCGTTTGATCTGGTTGATTTGCGCCAGAAAGTCGTTGA
>Ga0224722_1001871_pt1 | contig 11462 bp, 12 predicted proteins | sample Balambano_FR1_Me_FD_161646 | JGI IMG/M metagenome (GOLD analysis project Ga0224722, IMG submission 161646) | Freshwater sediment microbial communities from Lake Towuti, South Sulawesi, Indonesia - Balambano_FR1_MetaG | ecosystem: Environmental > Aquatic > Freshwater > Lake > Sediment | place...
TATTTTCACTTTAGGTACTTATCTTGGTGGGGCATGGGGTACACCTGATGCAAATTATAATAAGTTAAAGTTTACTAATTTTAATGATGAAAAATTAAATGTTGAAGCCAAGGGCGGTTGGGTTGCTATGGTTCAGCATTATTTTGTCAGTGCCTGGATTCCAGGGAATCTAAAACAGACTCAACCTGATGGCCAGCCTTATATAGCTAAATTAGAGTCACGTCAGTCTACTGATAAAATGAACATTATGAGTTTCACCTCTCCAGTGATTAATGTACCTGTTGGTACTTCAATGGAAGTCGATGCGAAACTCTATGCAGGTCCAAAGGTTCAATCTGAGCTGAAAGATTTAGCCGCTGGTTTAAACCAAACTGTAGATTATGGTTGGTTATGGCCGATCGCTAAATTATTGTTCCTTGGTCTACAATTCTTCCATAATTTGGTGGGTAACTGGGGTTGGTCAATTATTTTGTTGACGATCTTAGTGAAGTTGATTTTATGGCCACTTTCTTCGAAAAGTTATCGCTCAATGGCGAAAATGCGTGTGATTGCACCAGAAATGCAACGCATGAAAGAAGAATTTGGTGAAGATCGTATGCGTTTCTCTCAAGAAATGATGGCACTTTATAAGCGTGAACAAGTCAATCCATTGTCTGGTTGCTTGCCATTGCTGTTACAAATGCCGATTTTCTTAGCCTTATACTGGGTATTGATGGAATCGGTTGAACTTCGCCATGCACCGTGGTTAGGTTGGATTCAAGATTTATCTGCGATGGATCCGTGGTTTATCTTGCCATTGATCATGGGTGTGACCATGTATGTTCAGCAAATGCTGAATCCACAACCGACAGATCCAATGCAAGCGAAAGTATTCCGTATTATGCCAATCATGTTTACGGTCTTCATGCTGTTCTTCCCTGCGGGCTTGGTACTTTACTGGATCGTCAACAACAGTATTACCATTTTACAACAATGGTTTATTAACAAAGGTGTCGAAAAAGATCGTCTCAACAAGGTTGAGCCGAGCGCTTAAGTTCGAACTTTTACTGAATAAATCCGCTTAAGATGGTAATCTTAGGCGGATTTTTTTTTGTCTGTATTTAGGGTTATCCATTGTATAACCCGCTCGTTTTTAGGTGAATTTAAGATGCAATATCAAACCACAATTGCTGCGATTGCTACCCCATTAGGTCGTGGTGGTGTGGGGGTAATTCGGCTCTCTGGACCTAAAGCCTATGAGATTGCTGAGCAATTGACCCAGAAAAGTCTTCCTGCGGCACGAATGGCAGGTTTTCGTCAGTTTTGTGATGCTGATGGTTCGGTGATGGATGAAGGGATCGTATTATGTTTTCCAAATCCACATTCCTTTACTGGTGAAGATGTGGTGGAACTACAGGGGCATGGTGGTCCTGTGATTCAGAATGCCTTGTTGGCGCGCTTGCTTGATTTGGGCGCAATGGCTGCAAAGGCAGGTGAATTTTCCATGCGTGCTTTTGAAAATGGCAAAATGGATTTGGTTCAAGCCGAAGCGATTGCTGATTTGATTGATGCGACTTCACAAGCTGCGGCACGTTCGGCAGTTCGTTCCTTGCAGGGGGTATTTTCAACTAAAATTAATACAGTTTTAGAAAAATTGATTCATTTGCGTTTGCATGTTGAAGCTGCGATTGATTTTCCAGAAGAGGAAATTGATTTCCTTGCTGATGGCAAGATTTTGGCTTTGCTAGATGATGTACAGGACTCCGTCAAAGTTGTTCAACAGTCTGCACGTCAAGGACAGCTATTACGCGAAGGTTTACAGGTCGTGATTGCAGGTAAGCCCAATGCTGGTAAATCTAGTCTGTTAAATACATTGGCGGGGCATGAGCGTGCGATCGTGACGGATATTGCAGGAACAACGCGTGACGTTTTACATGAAAAGATCAGTCTAAATGGTTTGCCGATTACTTTAACTGATACTGCGGGTTTGCGCGAAACGGGTGATCTTGTCGAGCAAGAAGGAATCCGTCGTGCCATCAAAGAAATTGAACAGGCAGATTTATTACTGTTGGTCTATGATTTAAATCAAGGTGATGAACCTTTGCAGTTAGCACAGCAATATTTTGCCGATCATCTTGAGCCAAAGCGGTTGTTGTTGATTGGTAATAAGTGTGATTTAACAGATCAGGCTGCAGAACTGAGCGATTATCAAGGTTTTCGTCATATCCGTGTCTCAGCGAAACAAGATATGGGTGTTCAGGCGCTCATAGATGCGATTACAGCGCATGCAGGCTTTCAACCTGAGGAAGACACGTTTATTGCTAGAACGCGCCATTTAGATGCAATGAAGCGCACTCAGCGCTATTTGTCGGAAGCTCGTGAGCAACTTGTGATATTTAACGCAGGTGAACTGGTGGCTGAGTCACTACGTTTGGCTCAAAATGCATTAGGTGAAATCACGGGTGATTTTAGTGCCGATGATTTATTGGGTAAGATTTTTGGTTCGTTTTGTATTGGAAAGTAATTTATTTCGAATAATTGTTCGAGCTTAGAAAGCGAGATAAGCATTAAGATATTAACTTAGTGCTTTTTTATGGTTTTTTTAGATGGGATATAACCATTTTTAATTTTAAAATAACGTGATATTTTAAATAAAAATTATTTTCTTACATTATTTTAATGGCATATCTTTGATCTTTATTATGCATATGAATTAATATGGTTGAGTTTTTATAAATTTATTAAATTTGAGAATATTAGGTTATATACCGTGAATTATTTTATTTTGGCTATATTTTGCATATTTTTAACATCATCTCTCTCTATCTATGCTCAAACTGAAGTTTATCAATGCAAAGAGAATGGCGCCGTTGTATTTCAATCAAAGCCTTGTAAGGGTACAGGGAAGACAGTAGCAGATAAATTAAAAGAAGAGAAAGAAGCAAAAGAACAGAAACTCGCTGAAATTCAAGCCAAAGAAAAACGTTTGCAAGATCGGTTGAAACAACAAGATAAAAAAGAATTAGGCTTTAAAGCATTTCTTATAAATTTTAAAAATAAGATTGTGAGTTATTGGCATGCTTTAAAGAAAAAATTCGCTATTGATACTTAAAAAATCATCAATTAATTTATATTTTAATCTTATATTCCTCAATATAAAGTAAAAAGCAGCTTAGATACTTATTTCTATTATCTAAGCTGCGTTAATATCAAGCTTCTTCTTGTTCGCCCTCTTTTACCATATTAAGTGATGTCGCAGCGCTAGCAGGAACACCTTCTTGGCGAGTACTTTTCAGTTTAATCTGTAGACGCAATTCATTGAGTGAGTCAGCATTACGTAATGCCTCGTCATAACTAATTGCACCTTCATTATATAAATCAAATAAAGCCTGATCAAAAGTCTGCATACCTAATTCACGAGACTTGGTCATAATTTCTTTGAGATTATGAAATTGACCTTTCAGGATATTTTCTGCAATTAACGGCGTATTTAGTAAAATTTCTACCGCTGCACGACGACCGTGACCATCTTGAGTACGTACCAAACGTTGAGAAATAATGGCTTTCATATTGGATGAAAGATCCATCAGTAATTGATTGCGACGTTCATCTGGAAAGAAGTTGATGATTCGATCTAAGGCTTGGTTGGCATTGTTGGCGTGGAGCGTCCCTAAACACAGATGCCCTGTTTCAGCGAAAGCAATCGCATGTTCCATGGTTTCAGTATCACGGATTTCGCCGATCAGAATCACATCAGGTGCCTGACGCAAGGTATTTTTTAAAGCATGGTGCCAAGTATGGCAATCTACACCTACTTCTCGATGGGTAATCATTGATTTCTTATGCTTGTGTACATATTCCACGGGATCTTCAACCGTAATAATATGCCCCGCAGAATTTTCATTACGATAATCAATCATTGCCGCCAATGAGGTTGATTTACCTGACCCCGTACTTCCAACGACTAATACTAAGCCACGTTTTTCCATCATGACATTTTTCAATGATTCTGGGAGTTTGAGCTTTTGGAAGGTTGGGATTTCTGAGGTAATGGTTCGGATGACCATGCCAATCTGAAGTTGTTGTTTAAATACATTAACACGAAAGCGAGATACATCAGGAATGTTGATAGCGAAATTACATTCCCATTCGTTTTCAAACTCTTGGCGTTGTTTTTCATTCATTAGGCTATATGCAAATAGCTTGGTTTTTTCTGCTGTTAAGATTTGCTGTCCCAAAGGACGCATCAAACCTTGTAATTTTATACTCGGTGGAAAATCTGCTGTAATAAATAAATCTGAGCCGCCATATTCGACCACTTTGGTCAGCATATGAAACATAAACGTTTTGGCTTCTTCTAATAGTTCCGAATTATACATGGGTATACCTAAATTTTAAGACAAGACTGAACACAGTCAGAGGATGTGAAGTTAAAAGTAATCATGCAAAGGAAAACATATCCTTATTTCTTTAAAATGAAGCCCCAAAAGTTCTGTAATTCATCTCTGTCTATTCAAGCATAATGAAAACACAGAAGTTGCCTTGCTGATTGTGCTTTAATTATTCCAAAAATAAACCAAACGATCTAGTTTGATTTTAATTTATGGCATAAATATCAATATAGTGTGAGAATTTTTGTCATCTTTTTACCAAAAATAGTCTTTTTATCTGTGATGTGAATCTACCCTTAAAAAATCGGATGTTCCACGTGAAACATCGCAGTGCTTGGTTGGGTTTTAGTTGTTACTCGGTAAGCTAGGCGGTTTATCGGATCAAGCTTGATTAGAATAGTGCTGATTTTTAAATTGAGTATCTGTCATGTTTAGAAGAATTGGGGTATTTTCATTATTAAGTGGTTTGTCTGTGCTAAGTTTTGCAAATGTGGAAACCCTAAAAAATAATTTAAATCAGCAATATCCTAATATCCATGTGAGCAATATCCAAACGACAGAAATGACAGGCTTATACAGTGCAAGTTTAGATCAACAGATTATTTATTTGGATGAAACAGCTCAACATATGTTTATTGGTTCGATGGTTCGTTTAAAAGATCAAAAGAATCTGACCAAAGACTTGGTTCTAAAGCAAAATTCAATTGACTGGAAACAACTTCCTCTAAAAGATGCAATTAAAACTGTAAAAGGCAATGGTAAACAGCAGCTGGCTATTTTTTCAGATCCGAATTGCCCCTATTGTAAAAAATTAGAAGTTGAACTGGATAAGCTCAATGATGTCACGATTTACACCTTTATCTACCCATTAAAAGCGCAATCAATTGCGATCTCAAAATCGGTTTGGTGTGATCCTAACCAAGCTTACGCTTGGAAAAACTTATTGCAAAAGAATGTACAGCCTAAAGAGAAAAGCTGTGCTAATCCGATTGATCGCAATCTAGAATTAGGGAAGAAATTAGGCATAGAAGGAACGCCAACCCTGATATTCGGGAATGGCTTGAAAATGGTTGGTGGGCGAAGTGCTGAGGAAATTCAGATGATTTGGAAGGAATTAGGACTCTAAATCAGAAAACTCCCAATCCATTGATTGTAATGGATTGGGAGTATCAGTTTGTTCTAGCTTTTTTTGGTGATTAATTTATACATGAATAAGATAATCACCGCACCAATCACAGATGCAATAAAACCGGCAGCTGAGTTTTCACCATAAAACCCAAGTAAACGACCGCCATAAGTCGCAAGTAATGAGCCTGCAATCCCCAATAACGTTGTCACAATAAAGCCTGCTTTATCTTCACCAGGATGTAATGCACGCGCAATTAAACCTGCAAAAAACCCCACCACAATCGCTACAATGAGAGACCACATCGCCTTTTCTCCTTGTTTTAACAATATATTTCGTACATCCTGCTAGATTAGATCGTATTTTGTCTGTAGAAGATTCCTTATTTATGTCGTATTTTTGTGCAGTTGTTGGATTGAGTTAAGCAAAGAATAATAAAAAAGGTGCTTTTAGCACCTGAGTAATGCGCTGCTTCGATTACAGCGCAAGATGAAGCTTATAATTTATATATCGTTAGAGCATGTATTGATTAAAGACCAATTTCACCGATAAAAGGAAGGTGACGATACTTCTGATCAAAATCCAGTCCATAACCAACAATAAAGCGATCTTCGACTTCAAAACCTAAGAATTTTACGTCCAAATCAATTTCACGGCGTGATGGTTTACTCACTAAAGTACACAGTTCAATTGAATTCGGGTTACGTGTTTTAAGCATTTCAACCACTTTGCTCAAGGTATTGCCTGAGTCAATAATGTCTTCAACCACGAGAACGTCTTTACCGTGAATTTCACCATCAAGGTCTTTTAAAATTTTGACATCGCGGGTTGAAACCGTCCCGCCACCATAGCTAGACACGGTCATAAAATCGAGTTCGTGTGGTTTTTCGATTGAACGGCATAAATCTGCCATAAAAATGACTGAGCCACGCAGCAAACCAATTAATACCAGTTCTTTATCACTTTGAGCATAGTGTGCATTGATTTTGTCACCAAGTTCTTTGACTTTGGTTTGAATCTCTTCACTCGAAATCATAATGCGCATTGCAATGGTCATCGGTAGATTCCTAAAACTTAAAAAAGGGAAAATAAAAAAGGTGTTGACCTGCAACACCTCGTAATCTTGAGCTAATGTGGCAATTTTAAAACAAAATCACATTTCATGCACCTTTTGATGGTGAAGAAGATGTTTCATTTTGAGTAAGTGTACTGTCATGGTTCAATAGAACAGCACATTCAGTAGCCCATAGTAGAAATCCAAGCCGTTGTTTGCTTAGAAATTTAGTTTTGGCTATAGGCTTTTTGTCCATAGATATAGGTTGCCTCAATATTTCGGTCATCCCCCATGGTAAATAAAGCAAATAGACTATCTTCAAGTGATTTAGCGCGAGACTGACGTAATTGTTGCAATGCGGTTGGTTTAATATTTAACACCACAAAATCGGCTTCTTTACCGACGTTGAAATTGCCTAGCTTGTCATCTAAGTCTAACGCTTTTGCGCCACCGAGTGTTGCATGGTATAGCGATTCGAAAGCTGATAATTTGTCGCCCTGTAACTGTTGTACTTTGTAAGCTTCATTGACCGTTTGCAATAGACTAAAAGAAGTCCCTGCCCCAATATCGGTTCCTAAACCGACTTTAACCTGTTGCTGCCATGTCTTTTTCAATGGGAATAAACCACTGCCGAGGAACAGGTTTGAGGTTGGGCAGAACGCAATTGCAGAGTCAGTCTCATGCATACATTGCCATTCAGCATCTTCTAGATGAACGCAGTGCGCAAATACGGAACGCTGACCTGTTAAGCCATAATGATGATAAACATCCAGATAACCTTTTTGCGCTGGGAATAAATTTTTAACCCATGCAATTTCATCTTTATTTTCGCTTAGATGTGTATGTACATAAACATCAGGATATTCAGCTTTGAGTTGCCCTGCTCTTTCAAGTTGTTTAGGTGTAGAAGTTGGAGCAAAGCGTGGTGTGATGGCATACAGCGCACGACCTTGACCATGCCACTTCTCAATGAGTGCCTTAGAATCATCATAGGCGCTCTCTGCGGTATCGCACAGTGCTTCAGGTGCATGACGATCCATCATGACTTTACCTGCAATGAGACGCATCTGATGCTGTTCTGCGGCTTCAAATAAAGCATCTACCGATTCAGGATGTACCGTACAAAAAACTAATGCCGTGGTCGTACCATTTTTGAGGAGTTCTTGCACAAAGAATTTGGCAATCTCCTGCGCATAGGCTTTATCTTTAAACTGGATTTCAGTTGGGAAGGTATAAGTATTCAGCCAACTCAGGAGTTGTTCGCCGTAAGCACCAACCATTTCAGTTTGAGGGAAATGAATATGAGTATCGATCATGCCTGGAATGATCAATTGTTCTGGATAATGCTGAATTTCAATTTGTGTAGGTAACTGTGCTTGAGCATCTTCCCATGTTCCAAACCAGCGAATTTTGCCCTGTTCAGTGATCAAGATACCATCTTCGATATAACGGACTTGATCTGCAATTTCACTCGCTTGAGAAACGATTTTTTGAATATCTAAGAAGCGACCACGAATAACTGTGATGGGAGTAGCCAAAGTCATAACAACCTACCAATTTATTTTTTCGGTTGATTGTACCTGATTTTGTCGAGTTTACTGGATTATTCTCCTAATTTAAGCGAATGGAACGTGTGTAAATGTGAGTAATTGACTGAATCAACTCACTTTACTTTTGAGTGGAAATGGGTAAATTGTCAGCAATAATTATACTTTTTGGAAAAAATAAGCATGTATTATTGGAATACCAAAGCGTTAGCGCATGAGTTGGCTGAGGATACTTTAAGTAAACAACATTATAAGAACTATTATCTCGCAGCGGCATTGGTGGTGAGTGCGGTGTACTACTATGGTATGTATTCGCCTTATTATGATGTTCGTGTAATTGGGGTTGAAGCAGTATTAACACTTGTGATTATGTTGATCGGTGTGCAGAGGGTGTATCAAGCCAATGGTGGTGATCAAGGGATTCATTTTTTGAATAGAATCACGGCATTGTCCTTTCCTATTTTGATGCAAAATACCGTATTTGGCGTGGTTTTTGGTGTGGTGTTATTGGCGATTTATCAGTATTTTGGTTTAGCGCAAACCGCATTTGAAATGTGGTACGAATGGTGTGTTTCGGCTTTTACCATTTTCCTGCAAATTTTATTTTTCACTCGTTTGGTGTCTTATATGAAACGGGTTGCAGCGCATACGATTTAAGTCTGTCTTTTATGATGATATAGCGTATGAGTGATCAGGATGAATATTGAATTACGCTTTACTTTTGATGGATCAAAAGTAACAAAAATCCTTTGTTTAGCTGATGGTACCTCCCTGATACCACAGCTAAACGAGCGGCATCCATGCCGCTAGGCACGATAGAATATTATGAGATTTAACTTCAAAATAAAAACTGCAGATGATTTATATAGATAGACGTATTGTCTTTCACTCCACAAAATAATGAGCTGCAAAATGGGCATCATTGCCGATAATGTCATAGCAGTCTTCTCGAATTGACATGCCCGCACATTGATGTCCGACCATCCATAAACCGAGCGTTGGTAACTGCCCTGCAAATAATGGAGTATCTACCCATTTTTGCACCACATACCCATATTTATCATAGTCATCAAAATAGAAACTGCCAGAAGCAGCCCCTTGATCTTGACCATCCTGCAACACTCGGATATTCGCCCCTTCCCTTGCTAAGATCGGTTTTTTGACCCATTTGCCAGAGAGTTTTTGCTGTGGATCAAAATGATGAGTTTCGACTAAAAGTGGATGATTTGGATAACGTTTCCAAAGTTCCACTAAAATCGCTTTATTGGAGAGTAGCATTTTCCAACACGGTTCGATCCAGTTCGTTTGTGGACTCAGATATTGAGAGAATGATTCTTCCCAAATCCATTCCCAAGGGTATAACTTGAATAGGTTTTGAATCGGTTGATTATTCAGGTCAACAAAGCTTTGACCATCCCATCCAATATTTTCCATTGAAAGTTCAGAAACTTGTAGATGCGCTTGAAAAGCCGTATCCATTAAATATTCTAGGTTGCCCCAATCTTCTCGACCTGCTTCCTGGCAGGCTGCAAAATGCACATGACTGCCTCGCGGTAGAATCGTTTTCCAACGTTTAATTAAATCTTCGTGAATACTATTAAATTGATCGCGATTTGGAATTCCTGATACCTGTTCTATCCAGAGCCATTGTGCTACTGAGGCTTCTAACAGTCCTGTGGGGGTATCAGCATTGTATTCCAGCATTTTGATATTGCGCCCATCATAGGCAAAGTCAAAGCGTCCATATAGCATCGGCGCATTTTGTCGCCAAGACTGCTCGATTTGTGCAATTGCAGCAACTGGAATCTGGAAATAATCAGGATAATTACCGCGTTGAATCAAATCACTTGTCACAGCTAAACACATTTGGTGGAGCTCATTGGCCGCATCTTCAAGCTGTTCAATTTGCTTTAAAGTGAACTCATAAGCAATGCCCTCTGACCAGTAAATCGAGCCATCGAGTGAGGGTAAATTAAAATAATCGAAGCCAATCTTTTGGTGTTCAATTTGCCAATCTGTGCGTGGTGCTAATATCTTTCTTTTCATCTTGAATTTCAGTCTTTCTCATTAACCGCCAAATGACGAACCGCCACGACCAAAGCCACCACGAATGGGGGATGATACAGAATAGCGTTTTGCAGTGGTTGAAATTGAGGGTTGACCCACGCTGAGATTGCTGCGTGGATGTAAAGTATTGCCACGGAACGAAACTTCACGGTTATTTTGATAATATTGTGGTCCTAAATAACGACTTGAACCAAAACCACCATAATAGTGAACCCCCGCACTTGAACCACTGTTGCCTGAATTGTTTTCTTCTTCACAGGTTTCCGTATTCCAGTCAGCTGCACAGTCGTATTGGTTGTTGTAGACATCTTGTACTAAGGGCGCATCCTGACGGCTACAAGCGGTCAATAACAAAGGTACGACCATCAAATGAATATTCTTAGAACGCATGAGATTGCTATATACCCTCAATTCTTGATCTTATTTAGTACGACATGTGTTGTCGTAAAAGCAGCAATATCATATTGATTTATAAATTTAAAGTACAGTATAAAAGTCAGACAATAATCAATTTCATTGCATAAGGAATTTAAAATGTCAGTTAGTTTTTTCTTGGTTAGTCTACCAATCACCAGTTTTCAAAAAATTCAACAAGATTCATCACAAATTGATGACATCATCCAGCAAGATTGTACCAAACGAGCCAGTCTTGAATATAATGCTCAACAAGATTTAGATGAATTAAGCGAGTTTGGAGTTGATTTTCAGCATTATATCAGTGCTGAAATTGGCGAATATCAATTTTATCATGTCTATCGAGTTGATGAATTAATTGAAAGATTGAATAGTTTTTTAAAAATAGATGAGGATGAATTGTATGATTATTGGACAGAACAGCAAGCCAAGGACATGATGGACTTGGTCACAGATCGGATTTTACCTGTACTAAAAAATGCGTCTCGTTTAAATCAATATTTGGTGACATATTGGGGATGAAAACCTATAAATACAAATATTAAATGAATTTTAAAACAATGGTGGAGATGATAATGTCAGTCAGTTTCTTTTTTGCAGGTATATATGCGAGTGATTATGAAAAAATTGAAGAATATCCTGATCAAGCAGAACAATTGGTCAGTGATGGGATGTTTGCACGTAGTCGTTTAGAATTGGATGAGTAAGGATTTAATAGCAAAGCAATTTTAAATTTTATCCACAATCGAATTTTACCGACTTTACAACGGATTGAAAAAGAACAAGGTCATCTCATCACTTATTGGGGATAATATTCAGTTTAACAGTGGAAGTTATTTAAGCTTCCACTGGCGGTTTTAAATATTAAGATTGCAATTGTTTTT
>Ga0224722_1001872_pt1 | contig 11462 bp, 11 predicted proteins | sample Balambano_FR1_Me_FD_161646 | JGI IMG/M metagenome (GOLD analysis project Ga0224722, IMG submission 161646) | Freshwater sediment microbial communities from Lake Towuti, South Sulawesi, Indonesia - Balambano_FR1_MetaG | ecosystem: Environmental > Aquatic > Freshwater > Lake > Sediment | place...
AGCGTCGCAGCCATCGTGCTCGGCGGGGTGGCGCTGACCGGCGGTGTCGGCTCGGTGCTGGGCGTGGTTGCCACCGGCGTGATCCTGATCATGTTAAACCCGATCCTGACCGCCATGGGTATCAACGCCAACACCGCCCAGGTGATTCAGGGCGTCTTGATCGCCGGTGTGATGATGATCGGTGGGCTGGCGGCGCTACTGCGCGAAAGGGCCTCATGAGTCAGCCAACTTTACCCGCAACGACAAACGCATTAAAGCCTGGTGGCGCTACTGCCGGCGACCGTCTGCGCACGTTCATTGCCGAGAACCCCACCGTGGTGCTGATCGGCGTGCTCTTGCTGCTGATCTTGATCACTGGCGTGATCGAACCCAACTATCTATCGGTGAGCGGCATACGCAGCACACTCTTGCAGGCAGCACCACTCGGCATCTTGGCCGGCGCGCAGACGATCCTGATGCTTTCAGGCGGGATCGATCTTTCATTGAGCATGGTAGCCGCGTCATCGGCCTATGTGGCGGCTAACCAATCGCCCGAAGGCGCAGGCATCGCCATCCTGCTGGGTGTGCTGGTGGGGTTGATCGCCGGCATTGCCAATGGGGTGGGGGTAGCGCTCTTCCGCGTCAACCCGCTGATCATGACGCTGGCGATGTCGGGGATTCTGCTTGGTCTCTTTACCGCCTGGACACAGACCTTTCTGGCCGGCTCGACGCGCATGGCCGAGTTGATCCGCATTGCCGGGGGTGGCTCCTTTTGGGGCAATCGCATCCCGTACAGCGTGTTCGTCTGGGCGGCGGTGGCGGTGATGCTGATCTGGCTGCTGCGACGCTCTGGCTGGGGGCGGTTGCTCTATGCGATTGGCGATAACGAAGTGGCCGTGCGGTTGGCCGGGGTGCGCGTCTGGCAGGTGCGCATCAGCGCCTATGCGGTGGCCGGGGTGCTCGGCGCCATCGGCGGCATCTTGCTCGGTGGACGCAACGGCTCCGTCGATCTGCAATTGGCGAATGCCTTTCTCCTGCCATCGATTGCGGCGGTGGTGATCGGCGGTACCTCCACCTTTGGCGGCATGGGCGGCTACACCGGCACGATCCTCGGTGCCTTGATCCTCAGCGTGCTCAACTCGATGCTCACCTTTCTCAACGTCGGGCAAGCGATCCAGCAGATGGTCTACGGGGTGATCGTGCTGGCGCTGGCGTGGGGCTATGCGGGGCTCACGCGGCGGGGGTAAACGCTGTGCTACCCTCATAAACGAATGTCTGCAATGGTAATGGGTGGTATAATAGGAGATGATTCGTCGCCAAGAACGTATATTGAGACAGGCACAAAGAGGCGAATGATGAGCGAAACAAAATTATTGGAACGCATCACCATCAATCCGGCAATCTTTAGCGGTAAACCCATCATCCGTGGTCGCCGTCTAGCCGTTGAGTACATTCTGAGGATCGTGGAGCGAATAAAACCATAAAATTCTCTGAGAAACTCTCTCTCAAGTTGTTGGCTTAATAAAATCCACGATCCTGAGCATGTTGGCTGCCGGGGATACCCTTGAAAGCTTGGTTGATGCCTATCCTTGGCTCGAAATTGAAGATGTGCAAGCGTGTTTGCTCTATGCCCGAAAAATAATCGGAAATGAACAGATTGAACCGCTCATTCTGCAACCCGCCGCATGAAAATCTTGCTTGATCGTATTGCGCGATTGGTCAATTTTTCAAGTCAACAACAGCCAGTGATCGCCCAGCAGATCTTGGAACAATATGGCGCAGCACTGACAGCAAAGGCACTCATTACGGTTGATCCTAATCGCATTAGAATTCGATGGAGCGGCGACAAGTAATTTCAGTTCAACCGCGCGTCGTCCACTCTACGATAAAGATACCCAGACCAATGCGGAGGGATACGAACAGAGCTAGCTAGCTTGTTGGATGCCAATCATGCTTTCAATCTCCAGATATTGAAAACAGCCGGTACGCTCCAGCGCGTCACGCCATTTTTGTACAGCTGCCAGGCTTGGATAGACCTCGACGCCAAAGACATTCCAATCGGATGACCAGCATGTGTAACAGACCGGGACCACAGATTTACCGCCACTTTCTTGAAAGGCTTTACCCATTTCGGCCAATACCTGATCCTTCTCACGCTGGGTCAGTTGATGCCAGGCGTTGGTGAAGCGGCCACGGAAAAAGCGATAGATTGGTTCGTTCATTGGATATTTTCCTCCGTTCCTATGACCTTACTGTAGCCCATATTTCTCAACCAGCGGCTGGCGTTGATCGTAGTAGGCGGTCATGCCCCATTTGACATCCAGCGCCCGCATGCGCTGCAGAAACTCGGCGGAAGTAGGCGCCACCCCCTTGCTCATCATTTCACCAAGCAGGGCGCTTAATTCTGGAAAAAAGTCTTCAAAATTTTGGTTGGGATAGATGTCGATAAAACGCAACGGTTTCTCCCCGGCATTCCAGAAGGTGTGGACGATGCCATGCGGGCGCAGATGCCAGCCGCCGGTTTTGACCACGGTCACTTCATCACCGACCAGAACATGCGCTTCGCCTTCCACCACAAACATGATTTCATCCAATACGTCATGGAGGTGAGGGGCGGGGCCCATAGTTTTGGGGGCGACGGCTACGTCAATGCTGGCGAAAAGATCGGCGGTTTGCGTGTGCCGCAGCTTGATCTGCACCGTGAGGCCGGGAAACAACGGGATGACGGGTGTTTCATCGGGAGCGATATAAATCGGGTCGAGCATAGTTCCTCCTGGTTGAGTTGTGCGATTGACGGTTGAACTGTTTTTGTTGGCAGCGGGCGGTACAGACGGCAGCACACAGGCGGCCAGTGTCGTGGCGGTTGCACCGGCTACTGCTGCCTGTAGAAATTTACGCCGCGACAAGGCGGTTAGCCCTGTTCGGCTCAGTTGTTGGTCATTCATATAAGGTTTCCTTTCTTGCTGATATGGCGCCGGCTGACTCCAAGCATACTGTTGGTGGGGCGCTAACGGAAGGGCTTTTTGCCACAAAAATGCCACAAAAAATCTACACCGTCCGCATGGCTTTTGAGCGAGCGATGGCTCGATTATAATAGGCAAACACCTGGCGCTGTTGTGAAAACGTAGAAGTGGATGAATTTTCAAGCGCATGACCCCAACCTTTGGCGATCTCTTGAAACAACTGCGCAAGCGCGCTGGTATGACGCAGACAGATCTAGCCGCGGCTACGGGCTATAGCCGCACGTTGATCGGCGCGTTGGAGCAGAACGCGCGGTTGCCCGACGTGCAGGTGATCCTACAAAGCTATCTGCCCGCGCTGGGCTTGCAAGATGAACCACAGCTGGCCAGACAATTGGTCGAGTGTGCGGCGCTGGCACGTGGCGAACGACCCGTCGCGTATCTCCCGTCCACCCCGCAGCCGCGCGGGGAGGGTGCAACGGCAGCGGCGGCAGAGCGAGTCCCACTGCCCAATCCGCCGACCGAGCTCATTGGACGCGAACAGGAGATCAGCCACCTGTGCCGGCGCTTATTGGGCCACCAGGGGCGCTTGCTGACGTTGATCGGCCCGCCAGGCATCGGCAAAACCCGCTTGTCACTGGCGGTGGCGGCGCAGTTGCAGCCGCACTATCGCGATGGCGTACTCTTTGTTCCACTGGCCGCGATCAGCGATGCGGCAACCCTGGTCTCGGCGATCCTGGCGGCTGTTGGCAGCAAGAGCACCGGTGCGCAGTCGCCGCAAAATCAGTTGATTGGGCTGCTCCGGCGCAAGTCTCTGCTTTTGGTCTTGGACAATTTTGAGCAACTGCTCGCCCCGGCTGTGGCGGATGAGGTTGTGCGATTGGTGGCGGAATTAGTGGCTGAATGTCCAGCTCTCGTGGTGCTAACGACCAGTCGCGAGCGCCTGCATCTGCGTTCAGAACAATGCTACAAAGTCCCCCCACTGGCGCTCACGGCGGCGCTTGACCTCTTTGTCCAGCGGGCGCAGGCTGTGAACAACGAGTTCAGACTAACTACCCACAATCGCCCGGCCGTGGAAGCGATTTGTGCGCGGCTGGATCGGCTGCCGCTGGCCCTTGAGTTATGCGCGGCGCAGATCGAACTCTTTTCCCCCAGCCAACTGTTGGCGCAGCTCCAAGCGCGCCCGCTCGATCTGCTGGCGGATGGAGCGCGGGATCTCCTGCCCCAGCAGCGCACCTTGCGTAGCGCCATTGAGCGCAGTTATGCGTTGTTGAGTGCCGCGGAACGCACCCTCTTTCGCACGCTGGGCGTCTTCGTCGGCGGCTTTGCGCTGCCCGAAATGGTAGCGGTGATGCTGGGTGAAGCTGTGTCCGCAGCAGAGCAGCCAAACGACGATGTTTCACCCCAATTGGTGTTGGTGCGCGCCCAGCTGCGCGCGCTGGTCAACAAAAGCCTGGTGCAGAGCGAAACCACCGCGGGCGGCGAACAACACTTTCTGCTGCTGGAAACCCTGCGCGAATATGCCCTGGAGCAACTCCAGCTTCACCAGGAAGCGACCGGGTTGCGGCAACGCCATTATCTCGCCTATCGCCAGCTTTTCCGCACTGGCGACAGCTATCTGCGCCAGCCCGAGTCGGCGCGTTGGCTGGCGCGCCTGAGGCCAGAGCAAGAGAATCTACGTGCGGCGTGGGCGTGGGCCTACAGTGAAAAACAGTATGCCGACGCGGCCTGGTTGATCATGGCAGTCGGTTATTTCTGGTACCTGATCGGCCAACGCTATGAGACAGCCGGTTGGCTCAAGCAGCTCCTACCGCACCGCCAGAGCCTGCCCACTGATCTGCATCTCGAACTACTGATCGTTGCCGACAATGCGGTTCCGCCCGAAGCGAGGATCGTCTATGCCGATGAACTGCGCCAATTATTAGAGCGCAGTTCAAACCAGCTTTTGCAGGCGGCAGCTTGGAGTTCGCTGGCTGCTACGTTGCCTGATACTGAGCAGGCGGCTGCTTTGGAGCGTGCGATTGTGCTGAGCCGCATGAGTGACGAATCGACGTGGGACCCTGCGTTTGGTGCAGCCGCCGACCGCCATTTTCTGCTGTCTAATCACCTCCTAGGTTATGCCGCCCATCGGCTCAACCGGGGGGAGGTCGACCAGGCGACAGCCCTCGCGACAGAGGCACTGCTGCTCAATCGCCAGCAAGGGGAGCATTACGGCAACTCTTCGGCGATTGGGTTTTGTCTTGCGCTGCTGGGGCGCATCGCCTTCGTGCAGGGCCATCTACCCCAAGCCCAGCGCTATTTTCAGGAAGTCATCACCATTGCCGCTACCTTCAACTACGCGACCATGCGCTGTGAGTTGCAACCACTTTTGGGTCTTGTCACCCTCTACCTGGGTGATGCTGGGGCGGCGCAGCGTATCTTGCACGAGAGCATCGCCTTCTGCCTGGAGCAACAAGAGAAATTCTTCCTGGCGCGCAACTATACCTATCTGGCCGAGGTTGCACTGGCCACGGGAGCGTTGGCCGAGGCGGAGCAGTGGTTGGCGCAAAGCCTGGCCGCCCATGCCGATCCGCACCCGATCACACTGGATACGGTTGAGCGACTCTTGATTGCCGCCCGCCTTGCCACCGCGCAACGACAATACCTGCGCGCCGCTCTCCTCTTTGGTTTGGCCGAAGCGACGCATCATTCCATCCAAACCGTACTGGCCCAGCCCCTGCGCATCCTGGCGGACGCCGCGCTGGCGACGGTGCAGGCAACCCTGGAACCGGCGGTTTTTGCCGAGGCATTTGCCGCCGGGCAGGAGATGACGCTGGCGGAGGCAGTCATCACGCTGCTGACGCCAACTGCGCTTCCGGCTGCGTTGGCTGCATGATGAACTCAGCAATTGATTGACAATCTGCCTGGCACATGCTAGAATGTCTCCAAAACGGAGACGCAATGTGGATCTTGACGAAAAAGCGCTTAAGAGCATATCGGGAAACTCATCCGCAAGCAGAGCAGCCCTTAAAACGTTGGCATGATTATGTGCGCAAGGCAGATTGGTCTTCCCCTGCTGACGTCAAGCGGAATTATCATACAGCCGATATTCTCCCCGATAACCGCGTCGTCTTCAACATCGGTGGCAACAATTATCGCATCATCGTCAAGATCGAATATCGCTTTCAAGATGTGTATGTTCGTTTCATAGGAACCCATGCAGAATATGACCGCATTGATGCAACCCTTGTCTGACCTAGTGACGATCCGGCTGATCAAAACCGAGGCTGATTATGAAGCTGCACTGGCGGAACTCGACGGCATGATTGGGCGGGTGGAGTCTGACACACCGGACGGCAATCGCTACGAACTACTGGCTTCGTTGGTCGAAGCCTATGAAGAAGAAAATTATCCGATTGAAGCTTCCAATGACCCCATTGTCATGATTGAATTTGTTCTTGATGCGCGCGGGTTGACTCGAAAAGACCTGGAGCCATTCATCGGAACACGCCAACGCGTCTGGGACATTATGGAAAAACGCCGACGGCTTACTTTGCCGATGATTCGCCGCTTGAGCAAGGGCTTACATATTCCGGTCGATGTTTTGGTGCAAGAGTATGCATTGCAGCGCAACTCGCCCGCTTTCCAACCACGTTCGACAGTCAGGCGACAACACTCTGCTCGCCCCCTCGTCGTACAGCCTTAATTCCTCTGCGGACAGCACATCCTTCCAGCGGCCATTCGTCCCTTGAAAGTAGAAGGTCTTGGCCCCCTCCTTCCAAATCGTCTTAACCAATGGGTCTAGCCGTTCTGCCCGGTCACGCATGGCGGGCAGGTGTACTGCCGGCAAAATTGCCGCTAACGCCCCGTCGGCTAAGGGAATCTGCAAGAAGTCAGCAATGCGCTGGATCTCCCCCGGCAGGTCTGTGAGAAGATCGTTGTAGTGGACAAAGAGCAGGTTGGGCAAGTGACGATAGTCCCACCAGGTTTGGGTGTGATGCAAATTGCCCCAGAAGGGATAGCCTTCTCGCTCCCAGGCGAACCAGCCGCGCGTGAAGAAGGTGCGCCAGTAGTCGTGGATATCCGCTGGACAAGGCGGCAGGGGGTCGCCCACCCGGCTTGCTGGGTCATTATTCTCATAGACCGCTTCCGTAAAATTCGCATAATGATTCCACAGCGACATCGCCACGTCCCGCGCATCGCGCCCAACCACGATGTATTTGACCTGAGGAAAGTACGGTAGCCCATCCAGCGCCAGGTGGGTCTTGATGAAGCGGCGATGGTGCTGGGCTTCGAGTTTGGTCATGATTTCAGCGAGCGGCGCCCCACGCATCTCCAGCCATGGAGAGACATCCCACAAGCCAGCTTCATCGCGCTGTGGCGCAGCTTGCCCTACAAAGATCAACTGGCGGACGATCTCTTGCATCCACGTGGTGCCGGATTTGTACGCGGTGGCGATGATGATGTCATCGGGTCGTGGTTGGTAGGAATGCCAGCGCGTGCTGTCCAGCGTGTGATTTTGATAGGTGTGAACGATGGTAGGAAGTTGATCTGTCATTGGGTTTCTCCTCACAGTGTCGTGATAGTCTGATTGGCCCACTTTTGAGCCTGCCAAGCCTTGTCGTAACGTGAAAGTTTGCTGGTTGACTCAGGTTGACTAAAATTATTGCTGGAACAGGGCTAACTCAGTATAATGAGTCTAAGCTAAGCGAAGCGGTGTCGTATCAAAGTCAACGGTGGAGAAGTTATTTCAGGATATCAATCATGCAGAGTACACCTGAAAAAATTCAGAGTTTTGCTTACTTTGAGGCTGGTTGGAGTTTTGGCGAAGGGGTTGGCTTTGCGCAAAACACCCTAAACAAAGCTTCCCAACTGGCAAAGACAGCACATACCCTGGGCTTTCACGAAACCGATGCGTTCCCCGGTCTCAATGGTGAAGTCATGGTCACGGTCTATCAGGGTAATGAGTATTGGGAATTTACCCTTCTACCGACAGAAACCCTTACCTTTGTCTACGAAAGAGATGAAGAGACCCTCACCTATGAAGAGGGCTTGCCCTTTGAATTTGCCATTTCTCTGCTGACCAATCTCGCCTTTCACCATCATCTTTTCACGATGCAACCATCAACTACAACCCTGGTGCCCGCATGAAGTTTATCCGTATTCTCAACGCTGTCCATTACGATGCCCGCAAACAGCGCTTCACCAGCCTCGCCTTCAAAAACTCAACGGGTGGCGGTATTTCGGTGATTCACTACGAATGTATTCTTGCCCAAAATCAGACAGCTTGTCGACATATCGAACAATTTTATCCGCCACCGACGAGCAGCCAACCGCCAATCTTCTGGATATTTGATGAAACCCGATTACCCGCAGATTTCACAGCAAAACAACAAACCACGCAAAGCGGCGACATCTGTCATTACAACCTGTTGGGCGTCAGCGACAAAGCTGCGCGTGATTTGTTGCTCCGGCAACGTCTCATGGAATTTCAAATCTGTGAAAACGAGACGTCTCGCCCGTTAACCTCGGCTGATTTGGGCAATTACAGTCTATAATTTCCCACTCTACGATAGGTGAGATTACGGCAGTTCCACCTTCATGCGGGTGCTGCGGGAAGCGCCATAGACCACATTCTTGGTCACCTGGCCCGTCCGCTCGATGATGTCTGCCGTATAGGTGGCCGTAAAGTGATCGGCACCATCCATTTGGATGGCAAGATGGGCGCGGATCTTGCCGGTGTGTTGGCCCTGCTCGTCAAAGATAAACGCCTCGAACATCAACTGATAGCTGTCGCCGGAACCGCGCCAGACCCCGCGGGCTGGCGCGATCACGGCGGGGTTCATGCTGTTCACCTCGACCATGTTGCCATCGGCCAAAAAGGTCAGCATCGCCTCAAAGGTGGGGCGGGGGTTGCCCTCTTCTTGCGGAACGACGGTGTGCCAGGTACCGACAATGGCGGGCAGAGAATTGTGCATACGATAGCCTCCTGATTGAATGGAATGGGTTCAGTAGTCCGCAGTCACCAGTCCAAAGTCCTAAGTCAGGCTGCGGTCTACTTAGGTTGAAGCGTACTGCGCTGCTCCTGCGCATAGCGCTACTTTACACCGGCGCTGGGCGCACTGCCACCTTGATTTTCTGCAAAAATTCTGCAAAATTCTGCCGCTTGAAAAACGCGCCAGCGTGCGCTACAATAGAATAGCCTACCTCACCTTTGCCGTCCAGCGCATGGCTTGCCTACCGCTTCGCATCAGGAAAAGTAGATGTCCGCCTTCAATCCCACTACCTTTGGCGATCTCCTCAAACAATTGCGCAAACGCGCCGGTCTGACCCAGCGGGAACTGGCGGCGGCGGTGGGCTACAGCCTGCCCTTTATCTCCAACCTGGAACTGAATCAACGCCTGCCGGATGTGCAGGTGGTTGTGCAAAGCTTTATCCCTGCTCTGGGCTTGCAGGACGAACCCAGAATCGCCGCGGCCTTGATCGAGCAGGCCGCCCTGGCGCGCGGTGAACGTCCGCCCACCGCCGTCACCTTGCCGTCTATCACCCAGACCGTGGGGCAAGAGGATCGGCTGGCGCATGGCGCACACCTGCTCGCCCTACCCATCCAGGTGCTGGGCCGTGCCGCCGAGATCACCCAGCTTTGCAACCGCCTGCTGGGGCATCAAGGCCGCCTGCTGACGTTGGTGGGGCCGCCGGGCATTGGCAAGACGACTCTGGCGTTGGCCGTGGCGACGCGGCTGCAACCGCACTATAGGGATGGCTGCAGCTTTGTGGCGCTGGCCGCCTGTAACGACGCCACCGTCATGGCGTCTACCATGCTGGCGGTGGTCGATAACACGACCCATAGCACGCCCAAAACGAAACTGATCGAATTGCTGCGGCGCAAAAACCTGTTATTGGTGCTGGATAATCTCGAACAGATTGGGGATGCTGCCCCGCTGATCGCCGAATTGGTGGCGGCTTGTCCTGGGTTGGGCGTCCTGGCGACCAGCCGCGAACGACTCCATCTGCGCGCCGAGCAACGCTACCCCGTGCCACCGTTGGATCTCGCCGCCGCAGTCGCCCTCTTTGTGCAACGGGGGAAGGCCGTGAATCCGGCGTTTGCCGTCACGCCCGCCAACCATCTGACCCTCGTCGCCATTTGTCAACAACTGGACTGTCTGCCGCTGGCCTTGGAGTTGTGTGCGGCGCAGACCGATCTACGTTCACCGACGCAGCTGTTGACGCACCTGCAAGATCAGCGCCTGGATCTGCTGGTGGAGGGCGCCTATGATCTGCCGCCGCGGCAGCGCACCTTGCGTACAGCCATCGATCACAGCTACCGGTTATTAGACGAGAGCGAGCGCCGGCTGTTCTGTAGCCTGGGTGTCTTTGTCGGTGGATTTGATCTGGCCGCCGTCGAAGCAGTAAGCAACTGGCCGCAGGAGCCGCCAACCCGCTCGCTGGTTATGACGCTCCATGCCTTGATTCACAAAAGCCTGGTGCGCAGTGAAACATTGCTCAATGGTGAACTACGTTTTCAACTGTTGGAGACAATCCGTGAGTTTGCGCTCGACGCCTTAGCCCGGTTGCCGGGCGAAGCATTGGCCCAGACGCGGCAACACCACGCCGAGTATTTTCTGCGCCTGGTCGAAGCTGCCCATGCCGTTGACATCCGCACCCTCATCGGCATGATGGAGGTGGAACAGCATAATGTACGGGCGGCGCTGCGTTGGCTCCTGGCGCGCAAAGACCCGCTCACGGGCAAGCTGGCTGCCTTCATGGGTGACTATTTTGTCCAGGCTGGCTGGCAGAGCGAAGGACGCCGCACCCTATCCCAGGTGCTGGCGGCCACGCTTGCAATGACGCCGCTCACGCGCATCTCTGTGCTGTTGTGGGCGTCGATCTGTGCCTGGCAACAGCACGCTTTTGACGAGGGACTGCGTTATGGGCAGGAAGCCCTGGTCATCGCCCGCGAGCTAGAGTCACAACCGCATATTGCGCGCGGTTTGATCCGGCTCAGCCGCCTTTACATCGAGATGGACGACTGTGCGCAGGCGCAAGTGCTGGCATGGGAAGCCCTGCAGGTCAGCCGCAGCGCTCATGACCCCGTAGAGACCGCGGGTGCTTTATTTCACCTGGGCGAAGCCGAGTTGACGCAAGGCAATGTAGAACAAGCTGCATCGTACTTCGCAGAAGCCTACGCACTGTGCCAGGCCCCGGATTGGCGACAGCATGTTTATGCAGGTTTGGCGCGCAAAGGCATGGGCGAAATTGCCTTGCGGCGCGGCCAACATGCACAGGCGCTGGCCTTCCTCCGCCAGGGTGTGCAGGGCACCCCGGCCACCATTCTGCAGCTTTGGCTCCTCAACCCGCTGGCCGGTGCCATCGGCACGCAGCCGGGCTGCACGCCAGACGATGTCTGCCGCGCGGTGCAGATCTGGGGCGCTGTTGAGGCGCTAAACGAGAAGATGGGGACCGTCAACGCCCCGGGTGATCGCCGCTACCGGGACGCGCTGATCACTGCCGCCCGCGCCCACCTGCCGCCCCAGACCTTTGCTG
>Ga0224722_1001873_pt1 | contig 11456 bp, 8 predicted proteins | sample Balambano_FR1_Me_FD_161646 | JGI IMG/M metagenome (GOLD analysis project Ga0224722, IMG submission 161646) | Freshwater sediment microbial communities from Lake Towuti, South Sulawesi, Indonesia - Balambano_FR1_MetaG | ecosystem: Environmental > Aquatic > Freshwater > Lake > Sediment | place...
GACTCACGTTTGGAAATATATGTACAAACATACGGCGTAAGTGACTGACACCAATCGCCTTCGCTGCAAGTACATATTCACGCGATTTGTGCTTCATATATTCAGCACGAACCAAACGAAATACCCCCGTCCAACCCGTTAAACCTAAAATCAGGACAATCGACAGAATTCCTTTCTGTTGGAGTACTGCCGCAATAGCCAACACCAATAACAGATAAGGAATCGAAGTAAAAATGTTATAGAACCAGTTCAGTACATCATCCACCCAACCGCCAAAATAACCTGCAATTGCACCCAAAAAAGTACCAATCACCACCGCCAATAGAGCTGATAACAAACCGACCAGAATTGAGGTTTCAGCACCTTTTATGGTTTTCAGCAAAACATCTTGTCCCCACTTATCTGCCCCAAAAGGCAACGTAGTTTTTAACGCTTGTTTTTGATCGAGTAAGTGTCCTCCAAGCTGCTGATCAATCTGTCGCATATCTTCAGCCAAAGGATCAATCATGCCATAGCTATCAATCGCAGAACTGCCTTGTTGCTCAGCCTGAATTTCTACATTGAGCTGTTGGATTACATCTTTCAATGGATCGACTGGATTTTCAGGCAAAGCGGCTGCGCTTTCAGTATTTGCCTTAATTTGATCAGACTCTGTATCCGCACCTAAAAATGTCGGTGGCGCATAACTGACGGCAACTTCTTTATTCCAATTTGAGGCAATCACGCCTGTCATCGATAATGCGAGCAAGATGAAGTAGAACAGCACCACCACGAAAGAAACCACAGCGATCCGATCTGACTTTAATCGATTCAAGGCTAAATGCCACAATCCTGTTGATGCAGGAGATTCACTTAAGGAGGATTTGCCTTTAAAAATTGTACTGAGCATCGTCATCCTCCTATTTCAACTGTACACGAGGATCAAGGAGCTTATAAATCAGATCAGCGATCAAGTTAAAAATCATCGTGAGCGCAGCGATATATACAGTAATGGCTTTAATCACGGGGAAATCACTACGCTCAACCGCAATAATAATTTCCCGTCCAATACCTGGAATACCAAAGAAACGTTCAATCAGGAAAGCACCTATCAACAATGCAGGCAGACTCGCCATGACTTCGGTGACAATTGGAATCGAGGCATTACGCAGTACATGTACACCCAGTACCCGTGATTCGCCCACACCTTTGGCGCGTGCTGTACGCACATAATCTTGGTTAATTTCATCCAAAATAAAGCTACGATACAAACGCAGTGTTGGGGCAATACTCACCACCAACATAATTAAGATGGGTAACAAAGAATACTGGAATAAGTTTTGACTAAAACGATCACTCCAACCCTGTACAGGAAACCAACTGAGTTGATAAGCCAAAACATATTGAAACACAATGATATAGACCAAGATACTAATCGACATGCCAATGGTACACAGCATCATCACCATACGATCTGTCAATGAACCACGCACCGAAGCAATCGCTAAAGCCAAAACAATAGAAATGACCGTTTGCAAAATTGTTAGTGGAATCAATAAAGTCAGTGACGGTCCTAAACGCGTCAGAATAATCTGTGAGACAGGTTCACCTGTACTCCAACTTGCACCATAGTCAAAGGTCAAAATTTGCTGAATAAAAATCCACAATTGCACATAATAGGGCTGATCAACCCCCAATTGTTTACGGATGTTTTCAATTTGCTCTGGGCTAGACATTTTTCCTGCCAAAATATATGCAGGATCGCCCCCGACCCAGTTGAACAAAAAGAAAATCAGCAAAATGACACCCAACATGGTCGGGATCATTTGCCACAGTCTACGCACGACATAAGCAAGCATGATGGCAAATCCTTATTTAACCCGTTGACCTGTAATTTCACTAAAGAAGGCTTGGTTATCGGGTTCTCTGCCTAAGAAATCTTTGACCAGTTGAGCTGCATTCTTTTGACTGCCTTGAGATAAAATCGTTTGGCGGTAACGCTGACCCACTTCAGGATTATTCAAGTTATCCCCAAAAGCAGACAACATATCCAGAGCCAAGACTTCAGACCACATATAACCATAGTAGCCCGCTTGATAGCCCATCAGATGTCCAAACTGCCCAGGAAATTCAGTCGTTGGGACATAACCCAATGCGGTTGCGGATTCCATGTTTTTCCACACATCCATTGGCTGTACTTTTAAAGCATCTGCACCATGCAAAGCCATATCGTACTGTGCATAAAGCGTTTGGCGAGCATAACGTAGACCACGCCCATAATTGTGTACTGATTTAAGACGCTGAATTAATGCATCATCAACACGTGGACAAGCTGGATCACAATAGTCAGCTACTTTAGACAAAGTTTCCTTACGGCGTGCCCATTCTTCATACATTTGTGAGGGTGCTTCAACAAAGTCACGCTCAACAGAAGTACCTGACTGACCTGAGTAACGGGTTCTCGACAAAATACCATGTAATGCATGACCAAACTCATGTACAAAGGTTTCAAGCTCATCACCATTTAAACCTTTGCGATTAAAGTTGGTCACTAATACTGAAATTGGTTTACGTTTACTTAGCGTACTACCACCATATACGCCCCATACCGCAGCATGCCCATATTTACCTTCACGTGGGAACTTATCCATATATAAGCTACCCAGTATTTCACCAGTTTTTTGGTCTATGACATCGTAATATTCGACTTCTTCTTGCCATGCATCGACTTTAGCGGCTTTAAACTGAATACCATATAAATTTTCAGAAATCGCAAACAACCATTTTTGTGCAGCGAGTGTTGGGAAATAATCACGGAGTTTTTCTTGGTCAACCTGATATTTGTCTTTACGGAGTTTTTCACTCCAATACGCCATATTCCAACGGTTAATTTCAGCTTGATCTAAGCTTATTTTCAAACTTTTGGCTTTAAAAGCGCGCAGTTCTTCTACCTCTTTTTGTTCTAAAGGCGCAACCACGTTATGCACATCCGCCAAAAAATGATTTACCGTCTTCGGATTTTTCGCCATGCGTTTTTTTAAAGCCCAATCGGCATAGCTTGATTGACCAAATAGTTGTGCCTGTTCATAGCGCAAATCAATAATTTGTTTAAGTAAAGTTAGGTTTTTTTCTGTGCCGCGACGTGTAAATGCGGTTTGATAACGTTTTCGAGCATCATCACTGTCAGCCAACTCCATAAAAGGTTGATATTCAGGATAGTCGAAACCTAATAAATAATTGCCTTTGTCATTTTTCTTTAAAGCTGAAATGTAACTTTCAGGCAAACCTTTTAATTCGGCTGGTGTAAATTCTAATTTCTCTGGATTATCACGAATATTGCGTGAAAACTGCTGCGACAGTTTCGTCAATTCATCCAGAATATTTTTTAACCTTGCTCTTTTTTCAGGTGCAAGTTGTACCCCTGTATCTTCAAATCCATCGAGAATGTCTTGGCGGTATTTTTGATTAATTGGATCTGTTGCTTTGGTGTTTTTAATACGTTGATATAAAATTGGATTCTGATAAATCTCAGTCTGTAATTGATTGATTTTTACTTCACAATCATCGGCGGTTTTACGCAATTTAGCATCTGGATCAACATTACTATATAAGTTAATTGGCCCTGCGAAGTCTTCAAAACTTGCCATCAATTGATCCCATTCTGCGAGAACAGGTGCAGCCGCAGACTGAGGTTGAACTGTTTGTTTTTCTAATTGAGAAATACGCTGTTGTAACTTCTGCACGTTGGCATCACACCATTCTGCACTGGCACTGTTTTTTAAAATAGGTAAAACAGCAGATGTGCTTTCTGCCCACACGCCTTGACTCATCCCTGTCATCGCCATAGATAACAGACATAGTGTCGATCGTTTCAACATTTTTTTCGCCATCATTCTCTCCAATTTAATTCATCAATCATGTGGGCTTCTTGCGAACCCTTTTATAGGACTAAGGTTGCTTATCTTGCATATCAATGTACATCCATTCTGCGGGCAGAATAGGATGTTTCTTATAACCAATCACTCGAGGTTGTGCCACAACAGTTCGGTAACGCGTCGACATGAATTGTACAGGGGCATAAAACTCTAAAAGACGTGACATTTTACGATAGAACAGATCACGTTCAGGGCTATCAGCAAGTTTCAATGACTGTTCATATAAACGATCATATTCAGGTAATTTAAAGCAAGTATGGTTGGTGGCATGAATATTATTGCCATAAAATAACTGCATAAAGTTATCTGCATCGGGATAATCTGCAATCCAAGCAGAAGCTTTAAACATGGTTTTACATTGTTTTTCAGCCTTTAAACCTTCTGCAAAAGGCACAGGTTTAGAGACCATATTGACTTTAATATTGGCTAATTCTTTCTTTAAGAGTTCAGCCATCTGCATACTTCGCGCACTGCTACTGGATGGCATAAATTCAATCACCAGTGGCTTGCCATTCGGCAACATCCGCCAACCATGTTTACCCACTTTGTAGTTATAACGATCAAGTAATAAATTTGCTGCTTTTACTGAATACGGAATGCTGCTTTTATAATTGGGATCATGCCCCGCAACACCATAAGGAATCGGTGATTCTAATTTTTTGGCATTCCCTTTAGCTAAAATATTGATAAATTTCTCTTTAGAGGTTGCCATCGCCATTGCACGGCGCAAAGCAATTTTCTCCTTACTGAAACCACCCACTACTGGGTTTTGTATATTCCAATACAAATAATCAATCGAAGGGTCAGCAATACGTGAAAGTTGAATCCCTTTTTTTGCTAACTCGGGCTTTAATTGACCATCTTTTAAAGCTTGTGCAGGTAATTCACCATCTAACGTAAATATATCTAGCCCATCTTTTTGAAACGATAACCATCCTGACTGTGATTCTTCGATCACCTGAATATCGACCACACCAATCTGCGGCATTTTTTTGCCTTGCATTTGCTGTACGATTTTCTGATCTTCAGGATGGGTCGCTTTAAAATTCCATGTGTAACCGCGATAATCAGGATTTGCTTTCAAAATAATACGCGAACCTGGTGTCCATTGTGCAAGAACATAAGGACCTGTCCCCACAGGATGTCCCATCGCATAGCCCGCTTTATCACGATAGTGTTCAATCACTTCACGCGCGACTGCACCTGTTGGCTGATGTGCAAGTAACATTGGAAAATTATAATTTGGCTCTTTTAATCGAATCACCAAGGTATAACGATCAGGTGTTTGTAAACCGCTAATTGGCTGATCATAGTTAAATTTTCCAGTTTTAGCTGCCTGCTGAATCACGGCATCAAAACCCGTAATTCTATCTTCAAACAGCCAACTGTTGGGTGAATGCAGATTTGGATCAAGCAATCGTTTAAAAGAATAAGCATAGTCTGCTGCGATTAATTCTCTCGCTTTGCCTTTAAATACAGGATCGGGGGTGAAATAAATTCCTTTTTTTATTCGAATCGTATAGGTCAAACCATCGGCACTTACTTCTGGCAAAGCCACCGCCGTATTTGGAATCAGTTTTGCAGGTGAAGCTAAATAGTCATAGGTATATAACGTTTCAAATACTGAATACAAAATATGCGCTGAATATAAATCTTGTACTGCGACAGGATCAAATCCAGTCTCAGCAACGGGAAAAGCATAACGTAACACCTTATTCGGATTAGCTGGACTTTTTGCTTGTGTATAAGATACACCCAAACCCAATGTTGTGCCCAATAGCACGGCTACAGCATAACTTGGCATCGAATATTTGAATTTTTGCTTCATCCTGAACTCATTATTTATTTTGCTGTGAGGGTGCAATATCCAAATATTGCCAATTGGTATTCATAATTGGATGCGCTTTAAATCCCTGCACCTCTGGTTGAATTACCCAGTTTCTAATGCGTGTATCTTGCAAAATCCAAGGGTTATCCGCTTCAACTTGTCGACTCATTTTTTCATAGAATGGTGTACGTTGATCTGGTGCTAATTTCATTGCTTGTTGATATAAGCCATCATAAGCAGCCGATTTATAACATGATTGATTTCCACGACCAATATTTGCGCCGTACAATAACTGAGTAAAATTTTCACCCTCTGGATAGTCTGCATGCCATGCACCACCCCACATCATATATTGACACTGAGTTGCTGCTTTTAAGTTATCGGCAAAATTACTCACTTTAAAATCAGCTCGTATCCCAATCGCATCTAAATTTTTCTTCCAAAGTTCAGAATACATTACCGAAGAAGAGCCACTTTCCGTATTGATTTTTAAAGTTAAAACTTTGCCATTTGGAAAACGACGATAGCCATCCGTTCCTTTTTTATAGCCAAAATGATCAAGCAATTTATTGGCTAAAACAGGGTTATAACCAATACTACTGCGATAATTCGGGTTATGCCCATTCACACCTGCGGGCACTAACATCTCAGCTCTAACAGCCTGCCCTTTTCTTAGAATGCGAATATATTCATTCAGATTAAAAGACATCGCAATTGCACGTCTCAACGCGATCTTATCTAAGCTATTTCCGCCAACCACAGGATCACGCATATTGAACATGGTATAAGTGACTTCTGCTTCTTTGTTGGCATAAAGGCGAATCCCTTTTTGTTGCATCGCAGCATTCAATTGATTGTTTTGATCTAAAGCTTTAGGAATAGCGCTTGAAGTTAAAGTATCGAAATCCAATTGTTTCGATTGAAATGCCAACCAGCGTGATTGTTCTTCTTCAATAATACTAATATTCACTTTGCCAATTTGTGGCATAGGCTTACCACTCATTTGCTTAACCAGTTGGTTATCCCACGCTGTACCTGTCGACTTAAAATTCCAAACAAAACCTCGATAATCTGGATTGGCAGTCAGTTCAATCTTGCTACGTGGTACATATCGACTCAGCATATAAGGCCCTGTTCCAACAGGATGCATGCCTAACTGATCTTTATAATATTCAACCACCTCTCTAGCAGTCGCTCCAAATGTGCTATAGGCAAGAATATAAGGAAAATTATAATCAGGTTGGGTCAGCTTAAATTGAATTGTATATTTATCTAATGCTTTTACACCTTCAATCTTAGCATCATAGTCAAAACGACCTGTTTTATTGGCTTGCTCAACGAGAGCATTTGCCCCAACCAATTTGTTATCAATAAAAGAAAAAGAAGGCGCATGATTTTTAGGATCTAAAATGCGCTTAATCGAATAAACATAGTCTTCTGCAACCAACTCTCGACGCTTTCCTTTGAAGGCTGGATCATCGGTGAAGTAAATGCCCGACTTTATTTTAAAAGTATAAACTTGCCCATTTTTTTCAATAGTCGGTAAACTCTGAGCAGTTGCAGGAACTAATTTCACTGGATTTGCTAAATAATCATATTGAACTAAGCGTTCGAAAATCACATCAGCAACATTACCGCTATAGAAATTAAAGGTTTTGACCATATCAAAGCCATCATCAGGCGCAGGAAAAGCAACACGAAGCACTTTTTCTGCTTGAGCAGGCGTTTTTGCAAATCCAATCGGCATCGCAGCAACAATAGTTGATACCAATGCAACCTTAAAAAATATTGACTTCAACTCACTGCTCACATCATTGTTTTTTAATAAATACTCGACTTTTAGATTGTATTCAACTTTATAAATAAACTTACTTTAACTATTTAATAATTCAGGATTTTTATCAAATCATTATTTCATCTAAAAACTTTAACAAGCAATTAAAACATACTCTTGTTTTATCTACTTTATTTCACCAATCACAACAGGAATCAGTTTACTATTGACCTTATAGCCTTGCGGTTTATTATTACAAGCATCTCCTGTCACCGTCGTTCGAATCACATAAGGTGAATAAGGCATCACATTTAAATAGCCCGAATTATCTCGACCAGTACGGCAATCTTCTTCTCCTAACTTTTCATCATACCGCCCGTTATAAGAAGATTCTTCGACCTCTGCAATCAGTTTGCTTGTCCACTGAGTGAAATAAACTAAGCTTTTACTCGATTCTACTGTCCCCTGTCCTGAACCTGCACTTTCAATTTCGATCAGTTGAATCGGTTTACCTTTATAAACAGTTGGATGCACTTTAAAACTATTCGATTGTCCACCAAACTCTTTCAGGATTTTCGCCTGCTTTAATTTTGGACGGGTTAACACATAGCCAGCCCAAAAATTACGTCCTGCATTTTCAAAACTCACACCCGATAAATAGGCTTCTTCACCTGAGATCAGTTTTACGGCTTCGGTTGAATCAATCTGAATGGCTTGAGGTGGATTGGCATTTGAATCTTGTAAGTTAGTGATCCAACTAATGATGGTTTTATCTGTTGGTACTGTAGCGTGAGTAGTCGATATCAAACCTAACAAACTTAGCGTTATAAAAATAAAATTCTTCTTATTCATGGTTATTCACCTTAAATTTATCCGTTAAATCGCTTCTCAAATTCATTCACTACCGTGACGGCGGCATGGATGCCGCCCGTAGGGCTGCGGTATAAGGATATACCGTCAGCCCTACAAAGGATTTTTGTTACTTTTCATCCATGAAAAGTAAGACAATGTGGTATTCATTTGAGAAAACTCGGGAAGACACTGTGATTGCCCCTATTGAAGTAAGATTCTAAATTTAATGAATTAAATTAGAATTTTTCCAACTCAATCCATTGAGCATCAGGAAAATGCTTTGCCAAATAATCTTTTAAATAATCTGCGGTATCTTTCGAAATAAGTGGATCTTTCGACTCATCTTTTAAGTTATACACCAAAGCATGCAAACTCAAACCACGCTGCTTTAAGGCTTCCAAACTCAATAAGGTATGATTAATACTGCCTAAACGCCCAGAAGTCACTAAAATCACAGGAAATTGATGCTGAGCGATATAATCAATCGTCAACAATTCTGTGGTTAAAGGCACCATCAATCCACCAGCACCTTCTAATAATACCACCTCAAAACGCTGCGCCAATTCTTTAGTCGCTGCTTCGATCTTGGCAAAATCTAAATCACGTCCATCCAAACGTGTAGCCAAATGCGGCGAGGCAGGATAAGTAAAAATTTCAGGCATGGTCAATTTTTCATGATCTTCCTGAAACCAACCCATTCCCATAATTTCACGGTGTTTTTGAATATCTTCAGATATATCTATATTGCCCGTTTGCACTAACTTCTGAGTGATAACACGCTGTCCTTGCTCAGTCCAAAGTTTAGCGAGATAGCCTGTGGCATAAGTTTTACCAATTTCAGTATCAATACCACTGACAAAATAAATTGCTGCACTCATTCTGTTCTCCGCGCAATCACATAAATCGGATGATAAGTCAGGCGAAAACCCTGCTCATCATAAAACTGTTGATAATCTGAATAAAATTGCTGCAAGGATTGTTTGGTCCAACGATGTGATGTAGCCGTTGCGGTCACGCCTGTCGCCTTTAAATGTTGCAATACAGATTTAGGATGATCAAAGTACGCCTGTTTATACGCTTGCTGTATCAACAAGATTTCAAAACCATTTTCTTGTAATTGTTGTTGTAGTGCCTCTAAAGAATAATAATTTAGGCCCTGTCCTGTCAGTTGCTTGATCTCAATTAAATTGTTTTCACCAAATGTAGAGAAACCCAAATAGCCTTTCGGTTTTAAGGCATCATGAATTCGTTGTAATAATGCAGGTAGATCAGTCATCCATTGCAAAGCTGAACTCGAAACCACTGCATCCAATTCTAATGGTAATTCAAGCTGCTCAATATCTCCGATCAACCAATCAACTTTAGGTCTTCCCTTAACAAAGGGGTGAGAAGTATCACTTCGCAAGTGAGGGGATTTTAGATTTAGAAAATGCTGATCGACAGCTGCATATAAGTCATTTAAATACAGTTGCTCGACCTGAAAATAGGACTCAAATGAATGCGTTAAATTGCCAGAACCACAGCCAATCTCTAGGACTGAATCCAAGCTTTGCGGACAATACTCTTTAAGGTATTCAAATAACTGTGCACTAATCTGTTTCTGTACCACAGCATGCTCGACATAGCTTTGCCCTGCTTTGGCAAAACGTTGAGCGACTAATGCTTTATCGACACTCACAAACATTCCACCAATTTTTCTAATTCTGCTTTTTGAACCATAGACGTTAATGAAATACGTAAACGTGAACTATGTTGCGGAACTGTTGGTGGACGTACTGGCATGGCATAAAAACCTTGTTGCTGTACATAGCGTGCTTTTTCGATTGCAGCCTGACTTTCTCCAACAATAATTGGAATGATATGACTGCTGGATGGACTTGAGAAACCTTTTGTAATCAGCGCCTGTTGTAAATACTGGCTGATTTCCGCCAAATGATGACGCTGTTGCTGCATGCTCAATACTTTATTAAAGATAAAGTCTGACCATGCCATCGAGATCGGAGGTAATGCAGTACTGAAGATCAATGGGCGCATTTTATTAATCAAATAATCACGAATAATCGGATCACAAATAATATAACCACCTATCGAAGCAATCGCTTTACCAAAGGTTCCAACTAAGAAATCAATCTGGTTTAATACGCCATATTGCTCAGCACAGCCAAGACCTTGCTCCCCCCTAACCCCAATTGCATGTGCTTCATCGACATACAGCATGGTTTTGGCAAAGCGTTGTTTTAACTGAGCCAATGCGGCCAAATCCGTTTCATCGCCATCCATACTAAAAATACTTTCAGTCACCACAATGACACGTTCAATTTGCTCATCTTGATGATACTTTTGCAATAGCTGTTCCAAATGTTGCAAATCGTTATGCCGATAACGCACATATTGAGCAGTCGACAGACGAATACCATCAATCATACTGGCATGTACCAATTTATCGGCAAGAATGATGGTTTTACTATCCGCTAATCCAGGTAAAATACCGATATTCATGTGATAGCCACTATTGAATAGCAAGGCAGCACGACCAAATGCTTTGCTTAGGCTATTTTCAAATTGTTCATATTCTGCAAAATTACCCGTCAATAATCGTGACGAAGATGAACTAAATAGCGCCCGTTCGATGTTCAACGTATCAAGAAATTCTTCTCTTAAACTTAAATCAGCAGCCAAACCTAAATAATCATTGGACGCTAGATTCAACATGGTTCGATCTTGAATCGTGATCCATCGTCCCTGCTGTTGATTTGACGTAAATTGGCGGAAATTACCTTGCTGTTTGAGTTGCTCAAGCTGCTCGGCATAATGATCAAGCAAGGACATTGCTATTTGCTCCTTGCATATTTTTTACGACTTCACTCATCTGTGCTAATAAATAGTAGAGTTCGTCATCACTAATCACATACGGCGGCATCACGTAGACCAATTTTCCAAATGGTCGTACCCAAATACCACGCTCAACAAACTGTTGCTGTAAGGTTTTCATATCAACATTAGTGATTAACTCCACCACTCCGATCGCACCTAGAACCCGCACATCCGCAACATGCTCAAGCTGTGCTAAATCGGTTAATTGTTCAGT
>Ga0224722_1001875_pt1 | contig 11448 bp, 10 predicted proteins | sample Balambano_FR1_Me_FD_161646 | JGI IMG/M metagenome (GOLD analysis project Ga0224722, IMG submission 161646) | Freshwater sediment microbial communities from Lake Towuti, South Sulawesi, Indonesia - Balambano_FR1_MetaG | ecosystem: Environmental > Aquatic > Freshwater > Lake > Sediment | place...
AGCTGCTGACCGCCGCCAACGCCACCGTCACCCTGGCGCACAGCCGCACCGGCAACCTCGCCGCAGTGGTGCGCCGCGCCGATATCGTGGTTGCCGCGGTCGGTCGGCCCGAGATGGTGCGCGGCGACTGGATCAAGCCCGGCGCGACCGTGATCGACGTCGGCATCAACCGCCTGCCGCCGACCGGAGACAAGCCGAAGGGGCAGTTGGTGGGCGATGTCGCCTTTGCCGAGGCCGCGCAAGTCGCAGGCGCGATCACCCCGGTGCCGGGCGGGGTCGGGCCGATGACCATCGCGATGCTGCTTCGAAACACCCTGGTGGCAGCCCATGCCCACACCGGGATGCCCGCGCCGGAGGGATTGTGGTGAACGTCCGCGGATTGCTGATCGCGGCGGCCTTTGCGACGGTCATCGGCGGCTGCGGGGGGCAGCGCGCGCCCGGGCCGCCGCCTGCGGTGATCAACCGCGCCCTCGCCACCGCGCCCGGAGCCGCCCAGCCGAGCACGATCGTCGCGCTTGAACTTGCCTTTGCCCGCGACGCGCGCGAACGCGGGCAGTGGACCGCGTGGCGCGAACATGCTGCCCCCGGCGCGTTGCGGCACGGCGCGAACGGCCCCTTCGCAATCGAACCCTGGCTGGCCTCGCGAAGCGATCCCGACGCAGCCATGCAATGGGAACCGCGCGCGGTCGCGATCAGCTGCGACGGCGCACTGGCGGTCAGCCAGGGGCGGCTGACCGCGCCCGAAGGCAAGGTCGGCAATTTCATCACCGTGTGGGAACGCCAGACGGGCGGCGACTATCGCTTCGTCTTCGAGGCAGGCGGGCTGGACGTGCCGCAACCCCCGCCGAGGAAGCCGGTCGAGGATGGCAATATCGTCGTCACCGCGATCGACGCGGTGCTCGGTCTGGTTGCCTCGTGCCCGCGCGGCGGCACCGCGGTTCCGCCGCCGCCCGCGCTGGCGATCGGCGAGGAAGGCAAGAGCGATGCCCGCCTCTCGCGCGACGGCACGCTGCGCTGGCGCTGGGAACACCGCGCCGACGGCACCCGCTACGCCGCCGCCGATTATTTCACCGAAGGGCGCTGGCGGCTCGCTTTTGAACAAAGCCTCGCCCCGGCGAGCGGCGAGTAGGCCCGCGCCGCGTCATGACCGAATTGTTCCTGTCCGCCTTTGTCACCCTGTTCGTGGTGATCGATCCGCCCGGCTGCGCGCCGATTTATGCCGGGCTGACCAAGGGCGCCTCGCCCGCGCAGGCGCGCAGCATGGCGTTGCGCGCGACGATGATTGCCGCGATAATCCTGCTGATCTTCGCGCTGTTCGGACAGCAATTGCTCGGCGCGCTCCATATCGAGCTCGACAGCTTCCGGATCGCGGGCGGGCTGATGCTGTTCTTCATCGCCTTCGACATGGTGTTTGAAAAGCGCACCCAGCGCCGCGAGGAACGCGCCGAGAAGATCGCGCAGACGCCCGAAGTGGAGGATGTGTCGGTTTTCCCGATGGCGATGCCGATGCTCGCCGGGCCGGGCGCAATAGCGGCGGTGATGCTGCTGATGAACGAGGCCGAAGGCTGGTCGGACATGGCCGAGGTGCTGGCCGCGCTCGCCTTGGTGCTGGTGATCACTGCGGCCGCGCTGGTGGCGGCCGGCCCGCTGATCCGGCTCATGGGTGACAAGGTCGAAGCGGTCATCACCCGGCTGTTGGGCGTGCTGCTGGCTGCACTCGCCGCGCAATATGTGATCGACGGGCTGAAGGGCAGCTTCGGCGCCTAGATACTGGACTGCGCGCCGCAGTGCCGCCGTGCCCGCGCTATTGCAGCGTGACGATCTCTTCCCCGCCGTCGGTGCGGCCGTAGAACTGCATCAACTGCACCAGCAGCTCACAGCGATCGGTCAGCGTCTCGGCTTCGAGCAGCGCCTGCTTCGATGCAGGATCGAACGGCGCGATCTGCGAGACCCCGTTGATCAGAGTGCGATCATCGAGCCGTTCGACCGAATCCCAGTCGACGCTGTAGCCCTGCGCATCGGCGAACCGGCGCGCCTCGCGCTCGAACCCGCCGCGCTGGGCATGGGAGAGGGTTTCGTCCTCGTCCTCGTCATAGAGATCGGCCTCGATCTGTCGGAAAGCCGTGCTGACATCGAGCTCGCGCACCAGTCGGAACCGGGCCGCGCCTTCGAGGATGAGGTTGTAGCGCCCGTCGTCCATCGCCTGGACCTCGCCGATCCGGCCGACGCACCCGACCGTGAACAGCGGTGCGCCTTCGACCGGGCGCTGCGGCTGGATCATCGCGATCTGACGGTCGCGGATCAGCGCGTCGCTGACCAGCGCGCGGTAGCGCGGCTCGAAAATGTGGAGCGGCAGCTGCAATCCGGGGAACAGCACCGCGCCGGTGAGCGGAAAGATCGAGAGACGCCGCGACATCGCCCGCTCAGCCGAACAGGATTTTCGACAGGCGGCGGCGGGTCGCGACCACCCAGACATCCTCGAGCCCGGTCGCTTCGAAGATCTTGAGCAGCAGCGCGCGCGCGGCACCATCGTTCCATTCGCGGTCGGCGGCGATCATCGCGAGCAGCGTATCGGCCGCCTCGTCGCGCGCGCCTGCGGCAAAGGCGGCCTCGGCGAAGGCCAGCTTTGCCTCCATGTCGTCCGGGTCCGCCCCGGCTGCAGCGCGCAGCGCCGCCAGTGCGCCATCGTCGACGCGGGTCGCGGCCAGTTCGAGCGCGCTGCGGGCCGCGGCCATCGCCGGGTCGGCGGCGAGGCGCGGGTCGGTTTCGACCACGCCCATGACCTCGCGCGCCTGGTCAAGCTCGCCAAGCTGCACCAGCGCGCGCACCAGCCCGGCATGGGCGGCCGCGTTGTCGGGCGCGAATTCGGTGATCTGGGCAAAGATGCCAGCGGCGCGCTGCGGATCGGGCGCGGCCAGCGCGTCTTCGCCCATCTTCACGAACTGTGCCAGTTCCTCGGCCGAGGGCCCGTGCGCGCCCGCACCGTTGGCGGCCCCGGCCTCGACCGGCAATTGCGCAAGCAGCTGGTCGAGCAGCGCCTTCAGCTGCGATTCGCTGCGGGCATTGGTGAGATCGGCGACCGGCTGGCCTTGGAACATGGCATAGACCGTCGGGATCGAGCGCACCTGAAACTGCGCGGCGATGAAGGGTTCCTCATCGACATTGAGCTTGGCCAGCACCACGCCTTTGTCGGCATATTCGCCCGCGACCTTTTCCAGCACCGGGGTCAGCGCCTTGCACGGCCCGCACCATTCGGCCCAGAAATCGAGGATGACGAGTTGGGTCTGCGAGGGATCGACCACCGCTTTGCGGAACCGGTCGACCGCCTTTTGTTCATCAATGCTCAATCCCATGCTCGCCACGGGTGTGCTCCTTCGTGTCTGCGCTCCAAGGCCGATACGCCCCGCCCCATGTGGGGTCTGTTGGGCGCATGTGAAGCGCCGGATCGTGTTGGCGGCTCAGGCGCGGCGCGACAAGCCCCAATCCGCGCCAATTTTGCGCTTGCAGGGCTGTGCCCGCGCTGCTAATCGCGCCGCCTCTCCGGCAGCATCCGGTCCCCTCGGGGACGCTGCCAGCGCCAGTGAGCGGGCGTAGCTCAGGGGTAGAGCACAACCTTGCCAAGGTTGGGGTCGAGGGTTCGAATCCCTTCGCCCGCTCCAGTTTTCCAGTGGCTTAGCAGCAATATTCGCGCCCCGATGGTCCGGGCAGGCGTTTTCTGCGCGCAGTTCGCACGTCCGCAGGGGCCGTGTGACCGGGACGCAAAGGGACTCTGGCTGATGCCAGCGCCGACGCTTGCCGCCAAGGGCGGCGCTCGGTGCTTTGCTGCGGGAAAGCCCCGCCGGGGCCTAAGCGACGCTGACCTTGTCGCGGGTGCTGCGGCGATAGCGTCCCGGGGAAATCCCCAGTTCGCGCGAGAAGGCGGCGGTGAAGTGGGCCTGGTTGGCAAAGCCGCATTCCAGCGCCAGTTGCGCCAGCGGCAGGTCACCATGCGCGAGCAGGGTGCGCGCCCGCTCGATCCGCCGCGCGCGCAGGAAATGGTAAGGGGTCTCGCCGGTCGAGAGCTTGAACACCCGCAGGAAATGGTTGGCCGAAAGCCCGGCGGTGGCCGCCAGATCGTCGAGCCCGATATGCTGATCGAGATGCGCCTCGATGAATTCGATCACCCGCTTCAGCCGCGCCGGGGCGAGGTAGATGCGCGCGCATTCGGCCTCGTGGCGCGCCTCGTCGCGGCCCGCGACCATTCCGGCCAGCGCCCGCAGCAGGCCCTCGATCATCAGTTCGGTGCCGAGCCCCGGGCGCATCAGTTCGGCCTCTATCAGGCCTATCAGGTGCGCCAGTCGCGGTATCCGGCGGCCGAGGATCGGTTCGAACGCCGCTTGCCCGGCGGTTTCGGGAAGCGCGCTGAGCAGGCCCGGCTGGATGTAGAGCGCAAACGCGCCCGCATTGGAATCGAAGCGCAAGGTGTTGTCTATGCCCGCCGGGAACAGGCAGCACAGGTCGCGGTGGATCGCGGTCTCGCGGCGTTCGCCGCAGCAATCGATCGCAAGCGTGCCAGTGCCGCTGCGGTTGACGAACAGGACGTCCCAGTCGATCTGGCTCGGGGCCTTGCCGATCACTTCGACCGGGCCGACTGTATCGCAACGGTGAAATCGCATTGCGGCAATCGGCAAATCGCCGTTGTCGAACATCGTCACGTCGGGCCGCGCTGACCAGTGGATGTGATTCATGAAAGCGAGCCGATCCCCGCCCTTGACGTGAAACTTTTGTGCATCCGCGATCGTCGGCATGACCGGTCTCCTGTCACATGTAAGTCAGATTGAGCAAAGCTGCGTGACAAGACAGAATTACAGGCCGCCGCGGGCGATGAACAGGCGTGGGAGCGCTTCCTGCGACAAATGCGCAAGAAGTCGAAAACCGGGCGGGAACCTTTTCTCGGCACCTTGCCGGAGGCCTGGCGCGATCGCGGGGCGGCAGCCTAGTGCAGCGGCGAGCCGATCGGATCGTCCATCTTGAGGCTCATCACCCGGCGGATGTCGACCCGCGCAAGCCCGGCCGAAACCAGCGGCAGCCCGGCGATCTCGCGGCGGATCTCCTCGGGCGATTGCAGGCACAACAAGGTCAACTCGTCGCGTTCCTCGGCCACCAGCGCCAGCACGAATCGCCCCATCCGCGCCCAGTCGAGCAGAGCTTCGTATTCGGCGCCGCGATAGAAGGTCACCTCGTCGGCTTCGGCGGATGGCGCGATTTCGAGGGTTACCAGCGTCAGGCTCATGTTGGTGGCGAGGCTGCCGGACCGGCGCCCCGAAAACAGTTCAATCCACCTCAACCACGGCATTGCAGCAACACCTTTCGGGTGAAAAGATAGACGCTTGCGCGCGCGATGGCTTTCGAGATCTTGCGCGGGGGATTTGCGTGCGGGCCGCGCGCGGCGGTGTCAATCCTCGATCACGGCAAGAAACCGAAAAACCGCAGCCTTCGTGAAAGATCGCGAGGGCGGCTGCGCCCATTGTTGTCTCCGGCGATTGCAGGGCGCCCGTGCCTTTTTCCGCCTTTATCAGGGAGTTCACCATGCGTAATGTCGCAAACAGGGTTGCGATTGCGGGGGCCGCATTGGCGCTCAGCTTGCCGTCGGCAGTCAGTGCGGATGTGGTTGTCCGCGGCAAGGAAGGCGCACCGCTCGACGAAATCCGCGAAGCGCCGGCCGCGATCGCCGGCGATCTCAAAACCATCGTTGCCCAGCCATCCCCTTCCGAAGTCGATCCGCGGCTGCTCGGGCCGGTGCTGCTGATGAAGTCGGCGCATATCGACCTCGAGAAAGGCACCGCCACGCTGCCGCTGCGGCGCGGCAAGCTGCCCAACGGCACCCCGGTGTGGTTCATCATCACCGACGCCACCGACGAGAACATCGCCGATCTGCAAGGTCTCGCCTATTCGCCCAAGCTCGCCTTTGCGCTGACCGGCAAGGCCACCCGCCGGGCGCGCATCGAACAGGACGGCACCTTTGCCTTTGCCTCGGGCAGCGTCGATTTCAAACCGGCACTGGCGATCACCCCGGGACCGGCCAACGCCCCGTTCCCGCCCAAGGCGTTCCAGCCCGGTTCGGTCGGCGATGCCGATTACACTCCGCTGGTCTATGTCGAGAACTCGGCCAAATCGATCATCTACAACGCGCCGGTGGTCAGCCAGGCCAGCGAGGCCGAACTGAACCAGATGTGTGCAGGCCGGGTCGATTACACCAAGGTCCACGACAAGGTCGCCGCGATCTGCCCGCGCGACGGGACGGTCACGATCAAGCTGACGCTGGGCTTCACTTTCGACAAGCCGATCTTCTACCTCTCGACCGAGGCCAATGATCCGCTCGTCGCCACGCTCGAGAACGCGACCTACACCCCGGCGATGAAGGACCTGCCCTTCGCGCTCGAAGATGCCTCGCCCGGCGAGAGCGCGGAACGCATCGTCGTGGTGGTCAATGGCCCGACCGGCAAGGACAACCCGCACCGTCAGGGCCTCGTCAGCGCGCTTTCTGGCGAAGGCGGCCCGCTCAACATCCTTGGCGGGATCCCCACGATCAATCTCGACTATTCGCCGATGTGGCGGGTGTTCCCGGCCGTGTGGACCGAGGAAGCGATCCAGAAGGGCTACCGCTACCGCATGACCAGCGCGCTGCAAGCGGCCGAAATGTCGCACCGCGGTTTCCTCAAGAGCCTCGATGGCGGCGAGTTCCGCCCGGTCGGCTTCATCGTCAACTGCCCGGTCGTCTATCGGATCAACTGATCGGCGAACGGTTTGAACTGCCCCAGGGTCATGCGCCTGCCCCCATCGGCATGACCCCGCCTTGCGCCGGGAGGCTGCCCCCTTCCTCCCGGCGCACCCCTTGTCCGGCGCGATCGAGAAGGCCGGACTTAAAGGATTTTCCCATGCGTGCCCCCAGCTCCCGCCTGTCGCCCCTCATCCTTGCTGCGGCGTCGCTTGCGGCGGTGCCGGTGGCCGCACAGGACCGGACCGACAGTGCTGCCGAGCGCCCCGCGCCGGTGATGATGGACGACGGCGAGGCACCTCCGCCCGATGCCATGGACGATCTGGCGATGCTTGCAGAAATGGCGGGCGACGCCCCGCTCGACATGGCCAGCCCCGGGGCCGCGATGGTGAGCGAGATCATCGTTACCGGGAGCCGCCGGCGGGCGCGCCTGAAGGCGCCGGTATCGGGCGCGGTGCTGTCGGGCGCGGAACTGACCAGCGCCGCGCGCGCCACGCTGGGCGAGACGCTGGCGGGCCTGCCCGGCATTTCCTCAACCGCCTTTGGCCCGGGGGTCTCGCGCCCGGTGCTGCGCGGGCTGCAAGGCGAACGCACGCGGCTGCTGGTCGATGGTATCCAGAGCCTCGATGTCTCGAACACCAGCCCCGACCACGCGGTCGCAATCAACCCGCTTGCCGCCACCCGGATCGAAGTTCTGCGCGGCCCGGCGGCGCTGCTTTACGGATCGGGGATCGTCGGCGGAGTGGTCAATACCCGGGTCGACCGGGTGCCCGCCGACACGCCCGCTCGCCCGGTCACTGGTCTGGTTTCGGGCACTTATGGCTCAGCTGCGGACGAGGTCAGCCTTGGCGCGGTGCTCGACGGCGGCGGCGGAGCGTTCGCCTGGCATCTCGACGGCCACTGGCTCGACACCGGCAATCTCGACATCGGCGGGTTCGTGCTCGGCCCGCTGCAACGCGAAGCGGCGCTCGCGGCAGACGATCCGGCGGTGCGCGCGCTTGCTGAGCTGCGCGGCAGCCTGCCCAACAGCGCGGCGGAGACCTGGGACATTGCCGGCGGTGTCTCCTATGTGAACGCGGGATCGCATTTCGGGGTGGCAGTCAGCCATGCTGAAAGCCGCTATGGCCTGCCGACCCGGTTTTCCTTCGACCCGGCCGAACCGGTCCCCAATACGCTCATCGACCTTGAACAGACCCGCGTCGATTTCCGCGCCGAGATCGCGCTTGACGGCGACTGGATCGAGCGGGTTCGGGTGCGGTTCGGCTGGGCCGACTATGCCCATGACGAGGTGCTCGATACCGGCGAATTGACCGCAACCTTCCTCAACGAAGCCTTCGAGGTCCGCGCCGAAGTGGTCGGGGCCGAACGCGGCGTGTGGCGGATGACCAATGGCGCGCAATACTTCTCCCGCGATTTCAGCGTGCGCGCCGAAACCCCTTTGCTGCCACCGACCGATACCGGCCAGTTCGCGTTGTTCACCAACCACGAGATCAACCTTGCCCCGCTGCGGATCGAGGCGGCGCTGCGGTTCGAGACTACCGACATCGAAGCCCGGCCCGATCCTGCGCTCGGCAATCCGGTAACCGACCGCAGCTATTCGGGATTGTCGGGCGCGCTCGGGGCGAGCTACACGGTTGCACCGGGCTGGGTGGTGGCCGCCAGCGGGTTCTTTTCGACCCGCGCGCCGGTGGTCGAGGAACTGTTTACCCAGGGCACCGATCCCGGCACTCAGGGCGTGCTGCTCGGCAACCCCGATCTCGGCGAGGAAACCGCTTGGGGCCTGGAAGGCGTGCTGCGCGGGTTCGGCCCACGCTGGAGCATCGAGGCGAGCGTGCATTACACCCGCTTCCCAGACTTTATCTTCGCCGCGCAGACCGGCGATGTGATCGATGGGCTGCCGGTGTTCCGGTTCCTTGCCGACAGCGCCGAATATTACGGTTTCGAAGTGCAGGGCAAGCTCGACCTCTTCACCGCTGGAGCGGTGACCGTGGGGGTCGACGCGCTGGCGGACTACACCCGCGCAACGCTTGAGGACGCAACGCCAGTGCCGCGCATTCCGCCGCTGCGGGTGCTGGGCGGGATGCACGCGCGCAGCACCGCATTCGATGCGCGAATCGAGGGCGAATGGGCCCGGCGGATGAACCGCGTCAGCGATTTCGAGACCCCAACGCAAGGCTACCTGATTGCCAATGCCTCGGTCGACTGGCGGCCCTTTGCCGATGCGCCCGCACTCGCGCTGGGGTTGCAGGCAAACAATATCTTCGATGACACGGTTCGCCGCCATGCCAGCTTTCTCAAGGATTTCGCCCCTGTCGCCGGGCGCGAGATTCACCTGCGGGCGCGGCTTTCGTTCTGAGACTGCACGCCTGCGGCAGCCACCGCTTTCCTATGTAGCGTTCGCTACATTCTTGTGCTATGACCCGTTCTGGTCGACCGCGTCCGATGGCAATCTTCCAGGGTTGCAGCAGCATCAGGGGCAGGAAAACAGCGTGGCTTGCAATCATTCCACCAACCCCTCTGCCGCCACGCCGAACGCCCCCGACGGGGCGCGCTACAGCCATATGCCGCATCTCGACATCACCCATGCAGAGCGCACCGGGATCAAGCGGATGCGGATCACCGGGTATGACAGCGATGGTCTGGTGCAAGTCGAACGCCGCGCCGACGAGCCCGATGCGCTGATCCTGCTGGCGCGCGGATCGGGCCGAAAGATCGACGCGATGATCGGCGGATCGCGGTATCGTACCTGCGGCTTTCGCGATCTGCGGGTGGCGTTCGTCCCGGAGGCCGCCGGGGTGAAGATGGATTACCATGCAGGCGCCCGCAATCTCAACCTGATGTTTCCCAAAGGCGCGCTGGGCGCGAGTGTGGCGCATCATCCGCGGGCGGTGTTCGCGCCGGTGCTGTTTTGGCAGGATCCTGTCCTGATCGCGTTGATCGCGCGGCTCGAACTTGAAATGGTGATCCCCTCGGCGGCGAGCGAGATGGTCACCGATGGAATCGTCCAGCAGCTCGCCTGCATGCTTGCAGGGTTGAGCCCGCACGATCTCGACCCATGCCGCGCGCATATCAGCATTGCCCCGATGCGCCTGCGCCGCGTGATCGAGTATGTCGAGACCAACCTCGATCAACCGTTGAGGCTCGCAGATCTTGCCGCGATTGCCGGGATCTCGCAGTTTCACTTCGCCCGCGCGTTCCGCGACGCGACCGGGACCAGCCCCTATCAGCATGTCTGCACCCAGCGGCTCGCACGCGCGCAGCGGCTGCTGCTGCTGCCCGATCAGCCGATCGGCATGATCGCCGCGCAGTGCGGCTATCCGCGTCATTCGAGCTTTACCAGCGCCTTTGCTCGCGCCCATCGCATGTCGCCGCGCGAATATCGCGCCCGCTTCGCCTTTGCATGAACGAAAAAGGCCCGGAGCCGTGGGGCTCCGGGCCGGGTGGCCGCCTCGAAGGGGGGGCGATGGCGGCCGGTGAGGGATCAGCGCAGCAGCGACAGCACGTTCTGCTGCGACTGGTTGGCCTGCGCCAGCATCGCGGTCGAGGCCTGGCCGAGGATCTGGGCCTTGGCGAGCGCCGTAGTTTCTGCCGAGTAATCGGCATCGAGAATCCGCGAACGCGCGTCGCTCAGGTTGGTGGCCACGTTGGTGAGGTTGTTGACCGCCGATTGCAGACGGTTCTGGCCTGCACCCAGGGTCGCGCGGGTGGTCGAGATCGTTTCGATGTCGGTGTCGATGTCGGCAAGCGCAGTGCGGGCGGCGGAGCCGTCGACGCCGGTGACATCGAACGAACCGGCTGCCCCGCCGCCTGCCGTCAGCGCGGTGAGATCATCGAGCGTCAGATCGACGGTATCGGCATCATTGGCACCGGCCAGCACCGTAACGGTCGCGGTCGTGCCGTCGAACAGCGCCACGCCGTTGAATTCGGTGTTAGAGACGATCTGGCCGATCTGCGCGGTCAGTTCATCGACTTCGACCTGGATGTTGTCGCGGTCGGTTTCGGCATAGGTGTCCGAACCGGCCTGCACCGCCAGTTCGCGGATGCGCTGGAGCATGTTGGTCACTTCGTTGAGCGCGCCTTCGGCCGTCTGCGCGAGGCTGATCCCGTCGTTGGCGTTGCGCACGCCCTGGGTCATGCCGCGGATCTGCGAGGTCATCGAGGCCGCGATGGCGAGCCCGGCGGCATCGTCCGAGGCGCTGTTGATACGCTTGCCGGTCGACAGGCGCTCCATCGCGGTGCCGAGCATCTTGCCCGCCATCACGCTGGCATTGGTGGCGCGCAGCGCCGAGGTGTTGGTGTTGATCACGTTCATGGTCGTTACTCCCGAATGGTCAGGCAGGACGAACAGGCCCGTCGCTGCTGGCCCATAGAGCGACCGCCGGCGCGGATGTTTAAGCCTGCCAGCCTCACCCGCGATTTCAGCCAGTTAGGGGGTGACGGACAAGGCCGTGGCGGGGAGGTAGCGCGGGGCGACCTAGGGAAAGCTACGGGGGCTTAAATTTGCTTCATCTCCAGCGTCCCGGCGGCACAGACTTGCCGTCAACATCAAGCAGGGGCGATCATGAACTATTTGGCCAGCACCAGCGTGCGCAAACAGCCAGACCGTGCCGGCCCGCCGCCCCCAACCCCGGCCCCAGCGACGCCTTCAGCCGCGCGCGCGGCTGAAGGCGTCGCTGGGGCCGGGGTTGGGG
>Ga0224722_1001876_pt1 | contig 11447 bp, 10 predicted proteins | sample Balambano_FR1_Me_FD_161646 | JGI IMG/M metagenome (GOLD analysis project Ga0224722, IMG submission 161646) | Freshwater sediment microbial communities from Lake Towuti, South Sulawesi, Indonesia - Balambano_FR1_MetaG | ecosystem: Environmental > Aquatic > Freshwater > Lake > Sediment | place...
CTCATCCGCTCCGTCGTCCGCGCGTGCGACGTCCAGCCGCTGCACGCGACGCCCGTCCATCGCCACCACGGTCAGTTCGTGCCCAGCGTGCGCGACCCGGTCGCCGACAGCCGGCACGCGCCCCAGCCTGGCCATGACGAAGCCGGCCACCGTCTCGTACGGCCCCTCTGGCAGGTGAACGCCGGTGCGGGCGGCGAACTCGTCCAGGTTGAGCAGGCCGTCCACCTCGCCCAGCTGCGGCTGCGCCGGCTCCGGCTCCCCCGGGACGTCGTACTCGTCGTAGATGTCCCCGACCAGCTCCTCCACCAGGTCCTCGAAGGTGACGATGCCCGCGGTGCCCCCGTACTCATCGACCACGATCGCCAGGTGCGCACCCACCTCGCGCAACTCGGTGAGGCTGGCCAGCACCGGCTTGGTGCCCGGGATGGACATGACCGGCCGGGCCAGTTCGCGCACCGGGACGGAGCGTCGGACCACGTCGGGAGCCAGCAGGTCGCGCACGTGCACGAACCCCACCACGTCGTCCGGCGACTTGTCGATCACCGGGTACCGGGAGTGTGGCCGCTCGGCGATCTGCCGGGCCGCCTGGTAGGCGGGCAGGTCGGCGTCGAGGAAGTCCACCTCGGTGCGCGGCAGCATCACCTCGCGCACCTGCCGGTCGCCGGCCTCGAAGACGTCGGTGACGATCCGACGCTCGTCCTCGCCGAAGTCCTGGTGGCCGGTGACCAGCTCGCGCAGCTCCTCGGAGGAGATCTGGTCGCGGCCGATCGACGGATCCCCGCCCAGCAGCCGAACCACCACGTCGGTGCACCGCGACAGCAGCCAGATCACCGGCCGGACCAGCTGCGACAGCACGTCCAAGGGGGGGCCGAGCACGTACGCCCACCCCTCGGAGCGCTGCAGCGCCAATCGCTTGGGTACCAGCTCACCCAGCACCAGGGACACGAACGAAATGATCAGGGTGACGGCCACGACGGCGAGCGTGTCGGCCACAGACTCAGGGACCCCCAGCGCCACCAGCGACGGCTGCAGTGCGCCGGCCAGGGTGGCCGCGCCGAAGGCCGCGGAGAAGAATCCGGCGACGGTGACACCGATCTGCACGGCCGACAGGAACCGGTTGGGGTCGCCAGCCAGAGCCGCCACCCGCTCCCCCCGTCGGCCTCGCTCCGCGAGGGTGCGCAACTGCCCCTCCCGCAGCGACACCAGCGCGATCTCCGCGCCGGCGAAGAGGCCGCCTACCAGGATGAACACCAACACGACCACGGTGTTGGTCCACAGGTCAGACATCAGGAATCGTCCGTTCCAACAGGCTCAGGCGAGTGCCACGAGCTCGGTGTAACCCTCGTTCCACAGGTCCTCGACGCCATCGGGCAGCAGCAGCACGCGCTCGGGCTGCAACGCGGCCACCGCGCCCTCGTCGTGGGTGACGAGCACGATGGCGCCGCGGAAGTGCCGCAACGCGGCGAGGACCTCGGCACGGGAGGCCGGGTCGAGGTTGTTCGTCGGCTCGTCGAGCAGCAGGACGTTGGCGCTGGACACGACGAGCGTCGCCAGGGCGAGGCGGGTGCGCTCACCACCGGACAGCACCCGGGCGGGCTTGTCGACAGCGTCCCCGGAGAACAGGAAGGAGCCGAGGACGGTGCGCGCCTGCGTGTCGGTCAGGTGCGGGGCTGCGGCGAGCATGTTCTCCCGGACGGTGCGGTCCAGGTCGAGGGTGTCGTGCTCCTGCGCGAAGTAGCCCAGCCGTAGGCCGTGCCCGTCCACGACGGTGCCGGTGTCGGCCGGTTCGACGCCCGCCAGCAGCCGCAGCAGCGTGGTCTTGCCTGCTCCGTTGAGCCCGAGCACGACGACGCGTGAGCCGCGGTCGATCGCAAGGTCGACGTCGGTGAACACCTCCAGCGACCCGTAGGACTTGCTCAGCCCGGTGGCGCGCAGCGGGGTGCGGCCCGACGGCGCCGGGTCGGGCAGCCGCAATTTGGCCACCTTCTCGGTGCGCCGAGCCTCCTCCAGGCCGGCGAGCAGCCGGTCGGCGCGGCGGGCCATGTTCTGGGCGGCGACGGCTTTGGTGGCTTTGGCACGCATCCGGTCGGCCTGGGCCTGCAGCGCGGCGGCCTTCTTCTCGGCGTTGGCCCGCTCGCGGTGACGGCGGCGCTCGTCGGTCTCGCGCTGCTGCAGGTAGCGCTGCCATCCCATCGCGTACACGTCGAGGGCGGCGCGCGTGGCGTCGAGGTGGAACACCCCGGTCACGACGCGTTCGAGCAGCGCGGTGTCGTGGCTGATCACGACGACGCCACCGGGGAAGCCGCGCAGGAACTCGCGGAGCCAGGCCACCGAGTCGGCGTCGAGGTGGTTGGTCGGTTCGTCGAGCAGCAGCAGGTCGGCTTGGGCGAAGAGGATGCGGGCAAGCTCCACACGTCGGCGCTGCCCACCCGACAGCGTGCCGAGCGGCTGGTCCAGGGCACGGGCGGGCAGCCCCAGGCTGGCGGCGAGGGACTCGGCCTCGCTGGCCGCGGCGTACCCCCCGCGGGCCAGGTACTCGGTCTCGAGCCGCGCGTAGCGGCCCAGGGCGCGCTCCTGCTCCGCGCCAGTGGACTCCCCCAAGCGGGCGCCGACATGCTCCAGCTCGCGGGCGACGCGGTCCAGGCCGCGAGCGGACAGGATGCGGTCCCGAGCGGGGGTGGCCGGGTCCTGCGCGCGCGGGTCCTGCGGCAGGTAGCCGACGGTGCCGGTGCGCGTGACGGTGCCGGCGGCGGGCGCGGACTCGCTGGCCAGGATGCGCGTCAGCGTCGTCTTGCCGGCCCCGTTACGGCCGACCAGGCCGATGCGATCGCCACGGTTGACCCGGAAGGACGAGCCGGCGAGCAGCAGCTGCGAGCCGGCGCGCACCTCGAGATCGACAGCGGTGAGCACCCTTCCAGGGTAAAGCGGAGCCGGCGATCACCCGAATCGTCGACGACCGCGCGCCGCCGGAGGGCGGGACCGTGGGGATGGGAGCATGGGCGCATGCGTCTGCTTGTGACCGGCGGAGCCGGCTACATCGGGTCGGTGGTGGCTGCCCAGCTTGTCGCGGCCGGGCACGAGGTCATCGTCCTCGACGACTGCTCGACCGGGCATGCCGACGCGGTGCCGGACGGTGCTCAGTTCGTCCGGGCTGGGCTGGCCGACGTGGCGTCCGTCCTGGATCGGCCCGGTTCGCCGGTTGACGCCGTCCTGCACTTCGCCGCGAAGTCGCTGGTCGGGGAGTCGGTGGAACGGCCGGAGGTGTACTGGCAGGCCAACGTCGGCGGGTCACTGCGCCTGCTCGAGGCGATGCGTGCGGCCGGAGTGCGCCGGATCGTGTTCTCCTCGACCGCCGCCACCTACGGGGAGCCCGAGGTGTCGCCGATCGACGAGTCGGTACCACCGCAGCCGATCAACCCGTACGGCCAGAGCAAGCTGGCCGTCGACCACATGCTCACCGGCTACGCGGCCGCGCACGGCTTCGCGGCGGTGTCGCTGCGGTACTTCAACGTCGGCGGTGCGCTGGGCCGGCACGGGGAGCGGCACGCCCCCGAGACGCACCTGATCCCCAACGTGCTCGCCGTCGCCGCCGGCCGACGCGATGAGGCCGGCATCTTCGGCACGGACTACCCCACGCGGGACGGCACAGCCGTCCGCGACTACCTCCATGTCGTCGACCTCGGCACCGCGCATCTGCTGGCCCTGGACGCGGCGACGCCCGGGGAGCACCTGGTGTGCAACCTCGGCACCGGCACCGGCTACACCGTGCGGGAGGTGGTTGAGGCATGCCGACGGGTCACCGGGCACCCGATCCCCGCCCGGGAGCTGCCGCGCCGGCCTGGCGACCCGACGACGCTGGTCGCCTCGAACGAGGGGGCTCGACAGCGGCTGGGCTGGACCGTCGAGCGTGGGCTGGACGAGATCGTCGCCGACGCCTGGGCGTTCATGACGTCTGCCGTCGGGGCGCGGTAAAGCGCCGACAGGTGCAGCGAGCCACACTGTCAGGGTGACCGACGGCCCGGCCCATCAGCACTCGCAGGATGCACCGGGGGTGCTGGCCATCATGGGCTCGGGCGAGACCGCCCCGACCATGGTGCGGCTGCACCGGCACCTGCTTGCCCGAGCAGGAGCCGGTCCGGCGCTCGTCCTGGACACGCCGTACGGGTTTCAGGAGAACGCTGCGGACATCACTGCCCGGACGCTGCGCTACCTGCGAGAAAGCACTGGGCGGGAGGCGGCGGCGGTGTCGTGGCCCCGCGCAGAGCCCGCGCGGGCTGCCGCTGCGCTCGCTGCACTGCGCTCCGCGTCCTGGCTGCTGGCTGGGCCCGGTAGCCCGACGTACGCGCTGGGCGTGTGGCAGGCAGCCGGCTTCGGCGCCGAGGTGGAATCGTTCGTGCGGCGCGGCGGCGTGGCGGTGTTCTCCTCCGCCGCCGCACTGACCTTGGGCAGCCGGGCCGTGCCGGTGTACGAGATCTACAAGTGCGGGATAGCCCCGCACTGGCAGCCGGGCCTCGACGTGCTTGGCCGACTGATCGGCCTGTCGGCCGCGCTCGTCCCCCACTTCGACAACGCCGAGGGTGGCACCCACGACACCCGGTACTGCTACCTGGGAGAGCGGCGGCTGACGGTGCTCGAGGGCGAGCTCGACCCTGGTGAGCACGTCTTGGGTGTCGACGAGCACACCGCCCTGCTGCTCGACCTCGCCGCCGGGCGGGCGACGGTCTGGGGCAACGGGGTGGTGACCATCCGTCAGCACGGGCACCAGGCGCACCTGCCGGCCGACACGGTGCTCGACCTGACGGAGCTGGTGGAGATGCTGCGCACGCACGGCGCCGCGCTCGCTGGCTCGCCACCGCTGCACGCGCCGCGCCCCACGGCGTCGAGCGACGCACCCGTCACGGAGGTGTCGAGCTCGGACGCTGCGGGAGCGTCAGCGTCGCTGGCGGGGGCGGCCGCCGCCGCGGAGCGTGCGTTTGCCGCGGCGATGGCGGCCCGCGACGCGCCCGGTGCCGTGGCAGCAGCGCTGCAGCTGGAACGGGCGCTGGAGGCCTGGGTGGCCGACCCCACGCAGAGCGGGGAACGTGAGCATGCACGCCGCACCCTGCAGACGATGGTGGTGCGGCTGGCGGAGGTTGGGGTGCCCGACGATGCCGCCCACCGGGCCACCGTGGCCGGCTTCGTCGACCTCCTCCTGCAGGTCCGCGCCGATGCGCGCGCCCGAGCGGACTGGGCAGGGGCCGACGCCATCCGGGACGGGCTGGCCGAGCTCGGCGTGTGGGTGCGCGACGAACCTGCCGCGACCCAGTGGGGTCTGGCCACGGACGGCGGTCAGCGCTGAGTCCTCGGGCTGGGAGTTGGCTGGGAGTTGGCTGGTAATGTACTCCCATGAAGGTCACCATGGATGCGATGGGTCGCGTCCTGGTGCCCAAGCTCCTGCGCGAGGCCCTGGGGCTGAGGCCTGGGGCGATCGTCGACATCTCGCCCTATGGGCAGGGCCTGCAGATCGTGCCCACCGGGCGCACGGCCCGGCTGATCGAGGAGGATGGCGCCCTGGTCGCGACCAGCATCACGACGGTCGACGATGACACTGTCTTCGCGCTCCTCGACACTGGTCGTCGGTGACTCTGCTCGGCATTGACACCAGTGTTGCAGTGCCACTGCTCCTCCAGTCGCATCACGCGCACCAGGCCGTACGGCAGTGGTGGGCGGGGCGTCCGGTCTGCATGGTGGGGCATGCGCTGGTGGAAACCTACTCCGTGCTGACCAGACTCCCAGGTGACGCTCGCCTCGCCCCGATGGACGCGGCACGGCTCCTCGATGCGCGGTTCACAGCGCCCCTCACGCTGCCGGCGGCCAAGGCCCGGCGCGTGCCTGCAGTCTTCGCTGGTCTCGGGATCGCCGGGGGTGCAGTCTATGACGCCTTGATCGGGCTGACGGCGGCAGCGCACGGCGTCCCGCTGGCCACGCGCGACGGCCGCGCCACGGGAACCTACGCGGCGGTGGGCGCGATCGTCGTGCCGGTGGGCTGACGACCTCGTCGCGCGATCCGCGCTCGGTACCGTCTGGCGGGTGACCATCAGACTCGAGAACGTCGGCATCGCCGTGCGCGACATCGAAGCGGCCATCGCCTTCTTCACCGACCTTGGCCTGACGCTGCGTGGCCGGGACACCATCAGCGGGGCGTGGGCGGACACTGCAGTCGGGCTCGACGGCAACCACGCCAAGATCGCGCTGCTCGACACACCGGACGGCACCGGACACATCGAACTGTTCGAGTACATCCACCCCGAGGCGATCGAGACGGCGCCCACGCTGCCGAACGAGATCGGCATGCACCGGGTGGCCTTCTCGGTGGACGACATCGACGCGGCGCTGGCCATCGCCGCCCGGCACGGCTGCCACCCCCTGCGCGCCGTCGCCACGTACGAGGACGTGTACAAGCTGACCTATGTCCGAGGCCCCAGCGGCATCCTGGTCATGTTCGCGCAGGCGCTGCGGTAACGGTGGCCGCGCGGCGGCTGGCCGTCGAGGGCGGCGCGGCGCGTCCCCCCGGTTCAGCGCCCGGCGTAGGCCTGCTGCAGGTTCTCGTCCAGCGCGGCCAGGAACTGTTCGGTGGTCAGCCAGCCCTGGTCGGGGCCGACGAGGAGGGCCAGGTCCTTCGTCATCTGGCCTCCTTCCACGGTCTGGACGCAGACCCGCTCAAGCGTCGCGGCGAAGTCGGTGACCTCCGGCGTGCCGTCCAGCTTGCCGCGATGCTGCAGGCCGCCCGTCCAGGCGAAGATCGAGGCGATCGGGTTGGTCGAGGTCGGCTTACCCTGCTGGTGCAGTCGGTAGTGCCGGGTGACGGTGCCGTGTGCGGCTTCGGCCTCGACGGTCCTCCCGTCCGGCGTCATGAGCACCGACGTCATCAGGCCCAGTGACCCGAAGCCCTGAGCGACGGTGTCGGACTGCACGTCACCGTCGTAGTTCTTGCACGCCCACACGTAGCCGCCCTCCCACTTCAGGGCGGCTGCCACCATGTCGTCGATCAGCCGGTGCTCGTAGGTCAGGCCGGCGGCGTCGAAATCCGCCTTGAACTCCGCGTCGAACACCTCGGCGAACACGTCCTTGAACATGCCGTCGTACTGCTTGAGGATCGTGTTCTTGGTCGACAGGTACACCGGGTAGCCGCGGCGCAGGCCGTAGGCGAAGGACGCGCGGGCGAAGTCCTCGATCGACCGGCGGAAGTTGTACATGCCGAGGACGACACCCCCGTCCTCGGGCACCTGAACCACCTCGTGCTCGATGGGTGCCGACCCGTCCGCGGGGGTGTAAGTGAGCGTCACGGTGCCCGGCCCCGGGACCTTCAGGTCAGTGGCCTTGTACTGGTCGCCGTGGGCATGGCGGCCGATGATGATGGGCTTGGTCCAGCTCGGCACCAGCCGCGGGATGTTGCTGATCAGGATCGGCTCGCGAAAGACGACGCCACCGAGGATGTTGCGGATGGTGCCGTTCGGGGAGCGCCACATCCGCTTCAGGCCGAACTCCTCGACGCGGGCCTCGTCGGGGGTGATGGTGGCGCACTTGACGCCGACGCCCGCCTCCTTGATCGCGTGCGCCGCGTCGTGGGTGACCTGGTCGTCGGTGGCGTCGCGGTGCTGGACGGACAGGTCGAAGTAGCGCAGGTCGACGTCGAGGTAGGGCAGGATCAGCTGCTCCTTGATGAACGCCCAGATGATGCGTGTCATCTCGTCGCCGTCGAGTTCGACGACGGGGCCGTCCACCTTGATCTTCGCCATGTCCTGCCTCTCGGGTGGGGCCGCTGTGGCCGCGTCGGTGCTCGCGGCAGCCTATCGGCCTGCTCAGACCAGGCCCAGCTCCTGCACCGCGGCCCGCTCGGCCTCCAGCTCGGCCAGCGAGGCGTCGATGCGACCGCGGGCGAACTCGCTGATCTGCAGCCCTTGCACCACCTCCCAGCGACCGTCACGGGACACGCACGGGAAGGAGGAGATCAGCCCGTCGGGCACCCCGTACGAGCCGTCGGAGGGCAGGGCGACCGACGTCCAGTCCCCGTCGGGGGTGCCGTGCACCCAGTCGTGCACGTGGTCGATCGCGGCGTTCGCGGCGCTGGCCGCAGACGACGCCCCGCGGGCCTCGATGATGGCCGCGCCGCGCTTGGCGACCGTCGGGATGAAGGTGTCGACCACCCACGCCTCGTCGTCAACCACCTCGCGGGCTGGCCGACCCCCGATGGTGGCGTGGGCGATGTCCGGGAACTGGGTGGCGGAGTGGTTCCCCCAGATGGTGAGACGCCGGATGTCGCTGACGCGGGCGCCGGTGCGTCGCGCCAGCTGCGACAGCCCCCGGTTGTGGTCCAGCCGGGTCATGGCCGTGAAACGCTCCGCAGGGATGTCGGGGGCGTGTGCCGCGGCGATCGCCGCGTTGGTGTTGGCCGGATTCCCGACGACGAGGACGCGCACGTCGGCGGCCGCGTGGCCGTTCAGCGCCCGACCCTGCGGGCCGAAGATGCCCCCGTTGGCCTGCAGCAGATCGCCGCGCTCCATGCCGGCCGTCCGCGGCCGAGCCCCCACCAGCAGCGCCACGTTCACCCCGTCGAAGGCGACCGCCGGGTCGTCGCTGATGTCCACCCCGTCCAGCAAAGGGAACGCGCAGTCGTCCAGCTCCATCGCGGTGCCTTCGGCTGCCTTGAGCGCGGGGGTGATCTCCAGCAGACGCAGCCGCACGGGCGTCGACGCACCGAGCAGCTGACCGCTGGCGACCCGGAACAGCACGGCGTACCCGATCTGCCCGGCGGCGCCGGTGACGGCGACGGTGACGGGAGCCTGCACTGCAGCCTCGTCAGGGGCTACGGCGGCGTCGGAGCTGGCGGTGGGCGAGGTGGTCACGGGGCGCGAGGGTACCGCGCCGACCCCCGCCCGGCCGGAGGTGGCCCTGAGGCAGACCGGGCCGCACCCACGCAGCCCGAGGGACCACGAACGGCCACGCTACGCCGCAGGCCGCACCAGCAGCGCCAACGTGACGACCGTCCCAGCCAGCACCGTCCACGCCACCACGTCGACGGCCTTGCGGCGGATCCGGAGCATGCCGGCGCGCTCCTCGTCCAGCACCATCCGCAGCACCGCGGCCGCCACGAAGGCCCCGGACAGCACCAGCAGCACCGGGCGGAATGCCTCCACCGGGAGCGCCCCGACACCCAGCAGCACCACCAGCAGCAGCCCAACCCCCCACCACATGGTGACGGCGAGGGACGCCGGCGTGACGGTCGGCCAGGGGGCAGGCGGCCCCTCCTCCTGAGCCCAGACGCCTGGTCCCCAGCGTTGCGGATCCTCGAGGTCGTCGTCGTCCAGCGGGTCGTCGCTCACCAGACCACCGCGCTGGCCGCATGGTCGCGCTCAGCAGCCTCCACGACATTGCCGAGCAGCATGGCCCGCGTCATCGGGCCGACCCCACCAGGCATCTGGGCCACCAGCCCGGCGACGTCCAGCACCTCAGCCGCCACGTCGCCGACCAGACCCGTGGGAGTGCGGGTGATGCCCACGTCGAGGACGGCCGCGCCGGGACGCACCATGTCGGCGGTGAGCATGCCGGGCACCCCGGCGGCCGCGACAACGATGTCGGCGTCCCGGGTGTGTGCGGCGAGGTCCCGGGTGCCGGTGTGGGTCAGCGTGACCGTGGCGTTCTCGCTGCGGCGGGTGAGCAGCAACCCCAGGGGCCGACCGACGGTGAGCCCTCGGCCGACCACCACGACCTCCGCTCCGTCCAACGGCACCTCGTAGCGGCGCAGCAGCTCCACGATCCCCCGTGGCGTGCATGGCAGCGGCGCCGTGATGCCCAGCACCAGTCGACCCAGGTTCACCGGGTGCAGCCCGTCGGCATCCTTGTCCGGGTGCATCAGCTCCAGCACGCGGCGGGCGTCCAGCCCGGCCGGCAACGGCAGCTGGACGATGAAGCCGGTGCAGGCCGGGTCGGCATTGAGCTGCGCGACGGCGCCCTCCACGCTCGCCTGGTCGGCGTCGGCAGGCAGGTCGACGCGCAGGCTCCGGATGCCGACCTCGGCGCAGTCGCGGTGCTTGCCGGCCACGTACGCGCGGCTCCCGGGGTCGTCACCGACCAAGACGGTCCCGAGACCGGGGACGACCCCCTGCTCCCGCAGCAGAGCGACCCGCTGGGCCAGGTCGGCCTTCACCGCCGCGGCTGCGGCCTTGCCGTCCATCACGGTGGCGCCCACGGCCAGGATCCTCGCACGGGCGCGGGCGTCGTGGGCGGGCGCCACCGGCCGCGCTCCGCCACCGCCGCGTCAGTGCCAGAAGTGCCGCGCCCCGGTGAGCAGCATCGTCACGCCCGCGGCCCGCGCCGCGGCGACCACCTCGGCGTCGCGCACCGAGCCGCCGGGTTGCACCACCGCACGCACACCGGCGTCCAGCAGCACCGCAAGCCCGTCGGCGAACGGGAAGAACGCATCCGAGGCGGCCACCGCCCCTCGGGCTCTGTCCCCGGCGCGCGCGACGGCCAGCCTGGCCGCGTCCACGCGGTTGACCTGCCCCATACCGACACCGACGGCGGCCCCGTCGTGCGCCAGCAGGATCGCATTCGACTTCACCGCTCGGCAGGCCCGCCAGGCGAACGCCAGGTCCGCCACCATGGCCTCGTCCGGGGCTGAACCGGCCGCTAGCCGCCACGTCGACGGGTCGTCCCCGTCGGCCTGGAAGACGTCGGCGTGCTGCAGCAGCATCCCCCCGCTGACCGCCCGCCACTCCGCACCACCGCGGATCCGCGGCGCGACGCGCAGCAGCCGCAGGTTGGGCTTCGTGGTCAGCACCGCCAGGGCCTCCTCGGTGAAGTCCGGGGCGACGACAACCTCGGTGAACACCGGCAGCACCTGACGGGCCATCGCCTCGTCGACCGGCCGGTTGGCCGCGATGACGCCACCGAAGGCGCTCACCGGGTCGGTGGCGTGCGCCTTGGCATGCGCCTGCGCGATGGTGTCGCCGACCGCGATGCCGCACGGGTTCGCGTGCTTGATGATCGCCACGGCGGGCTGCTCGAAGTCCCACGCCGCGCGATGGGCCGCGTCGGCGTCCACCACGTTGTTGTACGACAACGCCTTGCCGTGCAGTTGCTCGGCGGACGCGACGCCACCACCGGTGACGGTGGGGTCGCCGGCGACGTAGCGGGCGGCCGGCTGGTGCGGGTTCTCGCCGTAGCGCAGCTGCTCGGCCTTGTGCCACGTGGCGCCTACCCAGGCCGGGAACCCGGTGCCATCACTGGTGTCGGTGAGGACGCTGCCCATCCACGATGCGACGGCGACGTCGTAGCTCGCGACGTGTGCGAACGCCTCGGCCGCCAGCCGCCGGCGTTGCCCGAGGCTGAACCCCCCGGCCGTCAGCGCCTCGACCGCCTGCGGGTACTGCCGCGGACTGGTGAGCACCGCGACGCTGGCGTGGTTC
>Ga0224722_1001877_pt1 | contig 11442 bp, 11 predicted proteins | sample Balambano_FR1_Me_FD_161646 | JGI IMG/M metagenome (GOLD analysis project Ga0224722, IMG submission 161646) | Freshwater sediment microbial communities from Lake Towuti, South Sulawesi, Indonesia - Balambano_FR1_MetaG | ecosystem: Environmental > Aquatic > Freshwater > Lake > Sediment | place...
TCCTGGGTAATTTTGGTGTGCAATCTCGGCATAAACTTATCGAGTAAAAATACATACATACCATCACACTCCGGCAAGCTTTGTGTCCAAAAGTTGGCCAATTTTATACGTATCATATGGCGATACTTATACGTCGCAACTTTGCTATACAAAAAGAGTAGCGGATTTAGCTCGTAACCAATACTATGAATACCGCGTTCTGCTGCCAGTTTTAGTATACTGCCATCACCCGACCCTAATTCAAGTAGCAACTGGCCGGGTTGCAAATCCAGCAAGTCGAGTGCCTGTTTTTGTTGTTTGGTGAGCGTTGGCAAGAATGGCGCTCCGTAAAAAAGCACGATAAAGAACATGCCAATTATCACTAGCGAGCTAAGAAACAAAAGAGAAATGATCATGCATCAAAATGACTATTTAGCTTAGCAATGCTATTCTTTGTCTCTTCTAGACGTTTTTTAAGCTGATCGGCAATTTTCAGTCCCTTTTTATACTGCTCTACCGCCTTATCTATATCAACTTGATCAGATTCAAACCAAGTAATGATTGCGGCGAGCTCAGCTTGTAGTTGCTCTGTTGTCATATAGCTATTGTACCTTACCGGCAATTTGTCCATCGACGAATGTAATAGTCAGGTCGTTGCCGGGTTTGACTGATTGTACACTTTTTACTACTTTATCATTACTACGCACCACTGCATAGCCACGTTTTAATGTTGCTTCGGGGCTTAACGAAACCAAATGACGACGTAGGCGCTCATAATTGAGCCCGGTGTTATCCAAAAACTGCTGAGAAGCCTCTAGTAATTGCTGCTTAGATTCGGAGAGTAATTGTTCGCTTGTAGTCACCATTTTTAATAGTCCAGTCCGTAGCGTAACCCTTTGATGAGAGAGATTAGCAAGTAACGTACGGCGGTCTGGTACTAAAAGCTCTGCAGCATTACTGGGAGTACTTGCATGCAAATCAGCAGCTCGCTCGGCCAAGCTTATATCGGTCTCATGCCCTATGGCTACTACGGTTGGGATACGGCTGGCAGCAACTGCTCTGGTCACTTGCTCGGAGCTAAAAGCCTGCAAATCATCTTTACTTCCACCACCCCTAATTAAAACCAAGACATCAGGTGCAGCAGCACTTTGATTAAACCATGTGATTGCTCGAACAATCTGCCCGACTGCACTCTCACCTTGTACCTGCACATCAGCAAGACTAATATTTATACCACCAAATCGTGCGGCCAGCACTTTTATAAAATCATTGTACGCAGCTGATTCCGAAGATGTAATGAGCCCGATAGTTTGTGGTGGATAAGCAACACTACGTTTGCGGTCTGCCGCAAACAGCCCCTCGGCTTCAAGTTTACGTTCTAATAAATCGGCAGCCTTTTTGATACTGCCCTCGCCACTCAGTTGTAAGCTTTGGATAGTCAGGCTAAAACCAAACTGTGGGTGTAATCTTGGCGCACAAACAATCTTGACACGCATACCGTTCTCTATTGGTGTCGGTAATAGATATACCGTGCCAAAACAACGCAGTTTTGACTGTTCATCACAAATATCAAAATACACCCAACGATTTTTACTAATTTTAAACTGCAAAACTTCGCCTTCAATCTCTACCTGTGGGTATACACCCTCAAAACTTTGATTGAGAACGGCTACGAATTCGCTAGGACTAAAACTTGGTAGCATCTTTTTCGGTGGTCGCTTTTAAGGCACTGGTACTTTTTAAGGCTTGTTGATAAAAGAAGTAGCCAATAGGCAAAAAGACAATCATAGACAGCACACGGTAAATAACCGTTGCCGATAATGCCAAGGCTTTTGGTACACCAGCACTAGCAAGTGTGGCCGTCATTAAACCTTCATAGACACCAACCCCTCCGGGTAAAATAGCAATAAGCCCGGCCAAGTTAGCAACCGCATAGGCAATAATAAGCGCACCCGGATTAATAAGTTCACCAAATGCAACATACACCATATAGACGGTCAAAACTTCAGCAACATTAACAAGTAAAGCCCAGTAAAACAACTGCTTTACCAGTTGTTTATCTCGGCGTAGCACCATATAATCTTCGTGCAAATCTTCTAATGTGCGTTCTACTTTAGCAACGTTAATGAGGCTGGTTGTTTTGTCGGTTTTAAAAAGTTTCGCAACGTAGTTAACCGCCTTAGGAAGCCAGCCAACAAAGGCTTTAATGCGGCTCGGTTTACTAATAATGTACACGCCTACACCGGTACCAAAAATCGTTGCAAAAATAATTGCCGAGCTTATTAAAATAATCAACCCGCCCGTACTACTGCCAAGCGACAAAGCAAAAACAGCAAATAACAACAGTAAGAGAAATGACAAAAATGTTAGACTAAAACGCAGAATTTGTACTAAGGTACTTTTGGCAGTACTGATTCCCATATGTTTAAACCGCACCGATAAATAACTAAAGCCACTTACCCCACCACTAGGAAAAACATTATTCACAAAGTTAAGCTCTAGCGCCACTTTATAAAATTGCCAGAGTTTTATCACTTCACCTTGTTTATCTAGAAAGGTTTTATAAAACTTAGCCACCCCAAAATAACTAAATGCCTGAATCGGAATCATTAATAGTAGTGCGCCCGTGTTTAGACCGTCTAATTCGCGCAGTGCTTCGACAATTTGATCCCATGAAATGAATACCAGCAAACCAAGTGCTGCAAAGGTAAAAATGTTGAGCCAAAATTTAAAATCTCGTTTTGGAATAACTACCATAGCTGCAGGTATTATACGCTATACTGCTAGCTATGAAGTCACTGCTTATCCTTGGCCGACAACCAACACTTGGCCTGGCCGAACTCGAGTCGCTTTATGGTGCATCAGACATCATGCCTATTGGCACTGTAGCAGCCGGGTTAGCCCAATCACCTGAGCTGATAGATTTTAAACGACTCGGTGCTAGTACAAAACTTGCCCGCGTACTTACCTCATTGCCTACCGCCTCTTGGTCGGTAATAGAATCCTACTTATCAGAAGCCAGTCTACAGTTTGCCAGCAAGACTCCAAAGGGCAGCAAAATGAGGCTCGGCCTTAGCGTTTTTGGTATCAAAATCTCAAGCCGTGACATAAACGCAAGTAGCCTACGGCTCAAGAAGAGTATAAAAACGGCCGGCTATTCGGTACGTGTAGTCCCTAACAAATATCCGGTACTCAACAGTGCGCAGGTGATTCACAATCAACTCACTGGCCCTTCCGGCTGTGAGTTTGTGATTGTGCGCCACGGGGCGCAAACTATAGTTGCGCAAACCATCACCGAACAAAACATAGAGGCTTACGCCGAACGCGATCAAGCCAGACCAATGCGAGACGCCAAGGTGGGTATGTTGCCACCCAAGCTCGCACAGCTACTGATTAATCTTGCCAACCCTCCGCTCGGATCTGTTGTTTTGGACCCCTTTTGTGGCACCGGTGTTGTACTGCAAGAGGCACTCCTCATGGGCTACAGTGTTTACGGCACCGACTTAGAGCCCCGTATGGTAGATTATTCTAAGGCCAATATTGAGTGGCTACACACAAAAACTTCTATCAAGCAATCGTTGAGTGAGCGATTTGAGCCAGCAGATGCCACCACCTTCAAGTGGCAACTACCCTTTCATACTGTGGCCGCCGAGACTTATTTGGGCAAGCCACTCACCTCACTGCCACCTCAAAATGTACTGGCCGCTATCATAAAGGGTTGCGACGATATTCACACAAAGTTTTTAAGCAATTTAGCAGGCCAAATACCTACCGGTACTACTATTTGCTTAGCAGTACCAGCCTGGAAGACTAAAAATGGCTTTTTACACCTCGACACCCTTGACCGTCTCGAGAAAATGGGGTATACTCGTAAGAAGTTTGTTCATGCTCCCAACCATGATCTTATCTATCACAGAACCGATCAATTTGTTGGCCGTGAACTCGTTGTATTAGCAAAGAAGTAAGGTTATAGCCCAATGTCACATGTAAAAGCTGGTGGAACAAGCAAAAATATACACAACAACGGAGGCCAACGCCTTGGTGTTAAGTTATTTGGTGGCCAAAAAGTCAAAACTGGCCAAGTCATAGTGCGTCAGGTTGGCATGACCAAGCGTGCTGGCGAAGGCACGAGCGTTGCCCGCAACTATACGATTCATGCAGCAAAAGACGGCATTGTTACCTTCAAGCAACGAAAAGTAAGAACCTTTACCGGCAAGACCGTTTGGCGCACCGAAGTCACAGTAGTGTAGCCGCAGCGTAGCATCTTTACGCCGCACGCAGTGCTTGTCTAGATTGCCGATAGTCTTTTATAACGGGTAAGTTATCTAGTAGTGGGGTTATGTCTACATATGAACCATTACCTATTTTCTTATAATCAACCCCCTCTACAAGCCCGTCCACCTGGGAACCGTACTCAATAGGCTTATTGTCATAAATACCAAGTGAAACGACTTCCTCGTCCGTTCCATACGAAGAGGGTTTTCTATCCTTTTTAGTTGCTCCTGATACCCAAACCCTGCCTTGTGCATCACTAGAAAGATGCCACAAAGAAGTACCCTGATTATCTTCATACAGCTCAGTCTTGACAGAGCCTAGCTGAGGGTGTGTGCTGTGAAGTGTATGAACAGGTCTGACTGAAAAATTTGGTTTAATGGCTTCATCTAACTCTGCGTTTCGAAACACATCTCTAGCATTTATTCCATCATGGGCATTAAATCCTTGTCCAGGCTTATATGCATACAAAAAATCTGCTTTTGTTGTTGCAACCTTAGCTTCTTTTACCTCATCATCGTAGGTAAAAGTACTACCTAGTTTTTCTTTTGTGAATTGTCGTAGCAACCAGTCAATTCTTTCCCCTTCCCACTCGAAAGTAAGAGCCTCTTTGGTGCTAAGTGCCGCACGCAGATCATCATGTAAGCGTGTCTCTCGTACGTAACCATACTCCATTGTTTCTCCTTTAGAGTATGTGAGGTGTTCCTTGCCTTTTTCGTCAATATCAACATAAAACTGAGGCGATACTCTCCAGTCACCATCACTATTTGACTTGTAAAAAAGCCTGGGTGCAATTTGTCCATCATCAGTCTCTACATATCCCACACAATGCGATCGACCACCAGATGCTACTACATCGCTCAAATAAAATGGTCGCTTATTAATAGAAATACCGCTAGTAATGGGTAGTGCTTTCATCAGATTAAATGTATTTACGTCTTCTGGGCGGGCACTAGCCTCTAGTCTGCTTTTAAAAGATGAGCTTATCTGTTCTGTTTGTTTTTGGTTTAATTTATCAGAATCCTCTACCGTGTAGTCGGAGTTGGCAAATTCAAAAACCTCCCCACCAAGCGCCCTAGCTCTTATTGCAATAATTTCTGCACGAGGGATAATATCACCATTGACAGTTTGATCAGCATATTGATGCCGCAATTCTTCTTGGGAAGGTACGTGAGTGATGAGTTCTGTCATTATTTATTTTTAATTTAACTATATAATATTAGCATAAGCTTTATGTTTTGTCAACTAAGTTGCTGTACTCAAGTAAAAGACACCTGAGCTCAAGGTGTCTTTATGGTGCTACACTGCGTACTAGTTATTGAGATGCATTTTGACGCGTTCTACGACGTCGGCTATCACTACTTGGGATTTAACAAGATAATCATCTACTCCCATATCTTCAGCTTTTTTGCGATCCGCTTCTTGGCTAAGAGCGGTAAGCATTATAATTTTAATGTTGGTTGTTTCTGGAGTGTTGCGTAAAATATCAAGCACGTCAAAACCGTTGACCTTTGGCATCATGACATCAAGCAAAATCAGGTGCGGTTTAAACTCTAGAGCAGCTGCCAAAGCATCTTCTCCGTTGGGTACTCGTCTGATCTCAAAGCCCTCGATATCAAGGCGAGTCATATAGACTTGGGCAAGGCCTTCATCATCTTCTACGAGCAGGATCTTTTTGCGACTTGCAGGAGCGGTGTTTTCTTCCATATCACTTATGTTAGCTTAAGTGGCATGACGGCGCAACTATTTAGATGAGTGAGGCAATAAAACCAAGAAAAAGTGGGTGGGGTCGATTGGGACGTGATTTAAATTCTGGGTGAAATTGGCTGCCTATAAAAAAGCGGTGAGTGGGGTTTTCTATGATCTCCACCAAGTGCTTGTTGGGTGATAAGCCACTGGCAATAATACCCCAATTAGCGTATTGGTCTCGGTAATCGTTGTTAGCCTCATAACGGTGACGATGACGTTCAATAATGGTATATTTTTGATAGAGTTTACGGGCCAGGCTGCCCTTGTTAAGCACACAATTGTAATTGCCAAGCCGCATAGTGCCACCAGTGTTTTCTTGCCCCTTTTGGTCTGCCATCGTATGAATTACTGGATGTGGTGTATCAGGGCTAAACTCAGTAGAATTGGCATTTTTTAAGCCAGCCTGACGGGCGGCGGCAATGACTGCCACCTGCATACCCAGACAGAGGCCAAGATATGGTAGATTATGACCAAGCGCATAGCTTGCGGCAGCAATTTTGCCCTCTATTCCCCTTGGGCCAAACCCACCAGGCACAACAATACCGTCAATCTTGTTGTCTTTTAAAACTTTGGCGAGCGCAGCCTCGGTGTGCAACTTTTCTGCATCTATCCAGTGCAGTTCTATAGCTACCCCTTGCTGCCATGCAGCGGCACTGAGGGCCTCGAACACGGACATGTAGGTGTCTTGGTTATTGAGGTACTTTGCAACTACACCAACTTTGACAGATTTTTGATGCGTCTTAATACGATTGACAACCGCACGCCATTCTTTGAGCTTTGGTTTATGTGCCTTAAAGCCAAGTTTGCCCGCAATTACTTGGTCTATGCCCCGCTTTTCGAGTGTTAATGGCACTTCGTAGATAGTGGGTGCGTTCGGTAGCAGGACAATTGCCTCCTTTTCGACGCCACTATAAAGACTGAGTTTATCAACAACATGAGCATCGGCCATACTTTCTGAACGAGCAACCAACACATCTGGCACTATACCTAACCCTCGCAACTCACGTACGGCGTTTTGGGCAGGTTTTGTTTTGATTTCTTTGCTCGCACCAAGATATGGTAAATAAACCACGTGCACAAACACACAGTTATCTTTGCCGACGCGCATAGCAAGCTCACGGATTGCCTCGATAAAACTAAGACCTTCGTAATCACCAACGGTGCCACCAATTTCTACAATGTGCACATCAAAGCCTTCGGCAGTTGCTTGGATTTCTTTTTGGATGGCTGAGGTGACATGAGGAATAAATTGGACAGTTTTGCCCAGATATTTACCGGCACGTTCGTCGGCAATGACACGCTGCAAGACTCGCCCACTCATAAGACTTGATGATTTGGTGAGCTCTATGTCCATAAAGCGCTCATAGTGACCAAGGTCAAGATCGGTCTCTGCACCGTCAACCGTTACAAAACACTCACCGTGTTCGGCAGGATTAAGCATACCGGCGTCAATGTTAAGATAGGGATCGCATTTTTGGATATTAACGTTAAGTCCACGAGCTTTTAAAAGGTTGCCAATTGAAGCGGCGGTTATACCCTTTCCAACTCCAGAAAGCACACCTCCCGTAACAAATACATACTTGGTCGGCTTTTTACTCACGCCGTATTAACCCCTCTTACTGCTGCCTATAATCCTAGCATAGCCGTACTAGATTTGGGAGGTTACTATTGTTGTTATTTTAGCGATTCACGAGCTGCATCAAGCTGTGGATCTCTTTCGGCAGCAATGTCATCAGTGGTAATCCCTACAAGTTCATCGGGGGTAATACCTTCTTTATCGATATTTTTACCAGCAGGTGTGAACCAACGAGCAACCGTGACCTTGAGTATGCCACCATCCTTGAGATTAATTGGTTGCTGAACAGAGCCCTTACCAAAACTCTTTTGGCCCACTAAGCGCGCCGCGTCGTTGTCTTTGAGTGCACCGGCCAGAATTTCTGAAGCACTGGCACTGCCCTCATCAATTAACACCACTGTTTTGATACCCTTTAGTGGTGCATCGCCCCGAGCTTTTTTGGTATCAATCACTACATTGTCACGACGTTCGGTGAGTATGGTTGTACCACTTGGCAGCCACAGACTCGCTATATCAACTGCCCCATCTAGATAACCGCCTGGATTACCGCGTAGATCTAATATGATTCCTTGAACGTTGGACGCTTTTAATTCTTTTGCTGCTTGACGAGCCAGCATGACGGTGTCATCACCAAAACGGCTGATCTTTATCACACCAATACCGTCCTCGATAGTTGTTTCGACACTTGGAATATCAATAGTGGCGCGCTCAATGGTAAATTCGAGTGGTTTACTATCTCTAATAACGGTAAGTTTGACTGTAGTACCTTTTTCGCCACGAATACGATCAACCGCTTCAGAAATAGTGAGGTCATAGGCTGACTCGCCATCTATCTCAGCAATAATGTCTTTTGGTTTTAGCCCTGCTTTCTCTGCTGGAAATCCAGCGATTGGGGAGACAATAATAATGTTATTATCGGTATCCTTGCCAAGTTGTGCACCAATCCCTTCAAAGACACCGTTGATTTCGTTTGTGAACTCACTGGCGGCATCTGGGTTGAAGTATTCGGTGTATGGGTCTCCTGCTGCTTTTGCTAAACCCTGTTTTAGGCCTTCTAGTAGCTGTTCTTCGCTCAGCTGACCGTCAAAATTATCACGTAGCGATGTATACATAGTATCTATCGTTGCATAATCAAGCTTATCGGGGAGTTGTTGATTACTGCCAACAGCCCCGTATTGACTTAACTGCACACTACCACCACCAAGAAGCCAGCCCATACCAAAAACAATCAACGAAAAGGCCGCAAGACCAATGTATGAGATGAATTTGTTTTTTGATTTGGCCGTTTTGTTTATATCCGGCTCACCATCAGCATGTTTTTGCACGTGCGTTAGTACCCTTACTTAATTATCGATATTGTAGCACGAACATTCTGTGAATAAGCTTAAAAGTAAACGTAGCGAAGATTAGAAGCGGTTGCAGCCGATAGTTCATTCATGTCATATTTGCCAGTACCAGCACGGTTGTAATCACTCACAATAATGCTGCCATCATTATTAACGACTTCGACATACATAACGTGACCATAGTAACCACTATTGCTCACCGCTGCGGCACCAACACGAGGAGTGCTGCTGACGGCATAACCGTAGGCTCCGGCGCGGTCATCCCAGGTCTTGGCATTGCCAAGACCTGAAGGTACATAGCCGCCTGCAATCCGCACTCGATAAGCAACCCAATCTGTACAGTTACGATAGCCATAACCCCCTAGTTGCCAGTTCCATGGACTGCCTGCTACACCCCAATCATAGTTGTAACAGTAGCCTTCTACCTGACCGGTGTGGATACAGCTGGCATAACCCCATGGGTAGCCACCGCCACCAAGCTGACCATTACCGCCACCAAAAAGTCGAGCGTTTTCTATGGCCTGTTGTCTTTTTAGCTCGTTTATCTGGGCCTGGTTGTCTTTGACTTGTTGGTTGTACTCGGCCTGTTGTGATTTGTTAAAACTCAGCAGCCTATTTTGTTCGGCTTTTTGTACAGCCGTTGCAGCTCGCAAGGCTTCTTGTTGTTTTATAATCTGTTCAACTTGTTCTTTTTTGGTTTGTAATTCGACTTTTAAACTAGTTACTTTATCAACGGTAGTTTTGATTTTATTTTTAACGACCTCTCGGTATTGCTGCTTATCAAAGAAGTCGCTCAGATTCTTGCTGGTGGCTAGCATTTCAATAGTGCTGATGTCTCCTTCCAAGTACATCGCTTTGATGTTTTGACCCAAAAGATCGCGCTGTTTTGCTAGCTCAGCTTCGGCGACAACAATCTCGGCCTGAATGCGCTCACTCTCGGCTTGGCGCTGGTTGATTTCTGCCTGGTATTGATTAATCTGAGCCTGCAAGGCGTTAATAGTATCTTGATAACTTGCAGCCTCTATTTTTAGGGCATTAATTTGACCCTGTGTTGCGCTGTTTTCGTTCTGTAGCTCATTAATCTGTTGTTGAAGACTCTGTGCTCCTACTAAACGCACTCCGGCAAATGTGCCGAGCGTAAATAATAAGATGACTAAGATGCTTGTGTATCGCTTTGACATAAATGCCCTGTTGTTAGTGGGAGTTTTCATGGTCTTTTTGTGTTTGTTTCGCCTTTTCATGCTAGCACAAAAATAGCTTTTTTGCAATCCGCTTATGTTGTCTACTACTTACCGGCGCGAAGCCGTAAATAACGCTGAGTCGCAATAAAAGAAGAGATACCGCCAATTGCTATACCCAAACCAGTTTGTAAGCCTAAGATTGGCCAAAAATTATCCGCAAAATAGCGGCTTGAATAAGCAATATCGAGTAGCCCAAAACTGCTGGCTCCTAGTGTTTCTGAGGCGATGGTAAAAATGATCTTGCAGAGAAAGACTGATATGAAAGCTGCGAAAATACCAATGAGGGCACTCTCTATCAAAAATGGGCCCCTTATATACCAACGGCTGGCACCCAAAAGACGCATTATAGACAGCTCATCACGACGGTTAAATATGGCCATTTGAATAGTGTTAAATATAATAAGCACTGATATAGCAGCAAAAATCACGACACCAATAATGCCTGCCTGTCGAATAAATGTGGTGGCCTGGGCAATCTTATCAATCGCTTCTTTGCGGTCACCAGCATATGAAGTTTCGTCTGACTGCAGGGCCTTGATGTCCGGTTGATCCAAGAAAATCTTGAGCTCCTCTACGTTATCTGGATTAACAAGTTTGATTCTTAGTGTTGCTGGTAGCGGGTTTTCTGTTTGAGAAATAGCAAGTTGCAAATCAACATTATCTTTATTTTGCTCTATATAATCGGCCAGTGCCTGGTCTTTGGATATGTATACGACGTCACGTACATTATCGATATTATTGAGCTGGGTAATGAGATCGTCTCGCTGTTCCTGCGAAACATCGTCGAGTAGGTACACTGAGATGTCAATTTTGTCACGAATTTCCGCAACCGTATAAGAAAAAGTTGCATTGGCGATAAAGGAAAAAAGTACAATACTAAGCGTTACTACCATAACCGCCATAGCAGCAATGCTAAGCCAAGCATTACGGACAAAGTTGCGAAAGCCTGCAAGTATAATGCGCCACAGCATAATGAGCCGACGTGATTTCACAGATTGTACTCTCCGCTAGCATGGTCACTCGCAATTTTGCCATCAGCAATAGTCACGACGCGTCTTTTGAGTTTATTAACAATCTCCTGATTGTGTGTGGTCAATAGTACTGTTGTGCCATACTTATTGATTTTTTCTAACACCCGAATGACGTCCCAAGCGTGCTTTGGATCAAGATTACCGGTAGGTTCGTCGGCAATCAAGATTTTGGGCTGACGAACAATTGCCCGTGCAATGGCAACACGCTGCCTTTCGCCACCGGATAGTTCTTGGGGCATGCTTTTTTC
>Ga0224722_1001878_pt1 | contig 11439 bp, 11 predicted proteins | sample Balambano_FR1_Me_FD_161646 | JGI IMG/M metagenome (GOLD analysis project Ga0224722, IMG submission 161646) | Freshwater sediment microbial communities from Lake Towuti, South Sulawesi, Indonesia - Balambano_FR1_MetaG | ecosystem: Environmental > Aquatic > Freshwater > Lake > Sediment | place...
CAAAACGAGCGGCTCAAACTAACGCCATCACCGAGAGCAGTACACGCAAATCCCGCAACAGTTACCTCGGCGCACGCAACACAGGTACTATCAGCCGCTCTACGGGTCAGAGTACCGTTTCTCCTCGGGGCAAGACCACCTCCTACAGCAACACGTCTCTAGGGCAGACCACATCGAACAGTGCCACCTCTCCACGCATCTATGTTGCCGGGAACGAACGCGCCCCTGCCACAACTCGCCCCGCATGCCCCACCTGCAACGGAAGCGGTTCGGAACCACACCCCAACTGCAACGGTTCCGGCGACTGCCCCGACTGCAACGGCAAGGGACATCGCAACGACAAATGTAGTGAGTGTCGTGGTGCGGGAGTCTCCCAGTGCGCCCACTGTCAGGGAAGCGGTTTCCAACAAGCCATGCAACGCTCCTGCAACAACTGCAACGGCACCGGAAAAGCCAAATGCTTCCTCTGTGGCGGTAAAGGACACCCCAAATGCGCCATGTGTAGCGGTACAGGCAAAGACCCCCTCTGCAACGGCAAAGGCAAATACTCCTGCCCCATCTGCAACGGACGCGGCACGCAGTAGAAATCTGTACCTCCCGATTATTCTGAGTAACTTTCGACATTTGCCTTAGTCAAGGTAGAGTGAACGTGAATTGGGAGTTTACTATGCAAGAAATCATCAAAGGTAACGAAACAGGGCGTGATGGTCAAACTCATAGCCTCTACTGGGATTCCTCTGGGATTCGTGAAGAACAAGGAACCCACTTTCTCGAAGATAGGGTAGGCGGCGTTCGCTTTGTTGTCAAACGTAAAAACATTGGAACCCCCCAAATGACCGCCGACTTTATCATGACACTGAACGGCAAGGATTATGTGGGACCAGACGAACGCATCGTCATTAAGACAGAAAAGCAAGAGGAAGAAGTCTATTTACCCGGTCAAACCTACCGAGGTTACTACTTCTATCTCTCTCGTGAGCGCGACTACCTCTACGTAGACCGTCCACTGGTACGTAAACTGGCAGTAGCGCAGATATACAGAGTAGAACCGAAGAAACTATCCCCAGTACATTTTAATAAACTGCGAATAGATGAATTTGTCATCACCGAGTTCCTAAAGCACAAGAAAGGGGGTGTTCGGATTGCGACGGTTCAAGACACTATGATCTTTTTTGAGAAATGGGTAACGAGTTCAAGCGTTCAGGTAAGTTTCGTGATGACACCACTTTATTCTCTGAACAATCGTTCACATCCCTGGACGGGCTCTTGCATTGTTGACTTAAAATCCAAACGAATCTTCAATCTGACAGAAACCACAGAGACCACCTCTGTTCCCCGTTCCGTGCTTAGAAAGCCCGTATGATACTGCATATCCGATTCTATGTGGATGTTTCAACTATTGAAGAAGCACAAACAGTCGCCTCAATGGTCGCAAAACAAATCGAACCTATTGCGAGGCTGATTGACCAGAATATTCAAAAATACTGGAAAATTGAGACTTTGTATGAAGTCAGAATGAATTGTCATTCCACCCAAGAGGATAAGACAATACTGTTAAGAAATGCCGTCAATCACCTTGGGGGTTCGTGGAATACTACCATTTCGACACATACAAATCGAGCCATTTGGAATAAGAAGGATGGTTGCTTAGTTACTTGCGAAAGATAGTGTCTTAAAACTTGTGGGTTAGTTTTCCTCCTCTTTTGGGAAGGCTCTTTGGAAGAGTGCTTTGAAAAATGCTCTTAGAGGAAGGCTGACAAACATGGATAGAATGGATAGTGAGGAAATCAAGAACTTAACGCGGTTGGCTTTAGGGGAGTGCATTCGTGCTCTACTGTAGGGCTGATAAGAGCGGCAGGTTTCGATGTTGTGCCCACTCCATCGGGCAAGTTAGCAAACCATGGTACCTTGACTCCACCCACAAGTCTACTTGGTGCAGTAGCAGAAAAATGGGCAGCAGTTTCTGCTGCATTCACACAAACGATAAATAAAAAATAATTAAGTCGCACTAAAATGGAAATGCAACAACCAACCTTAGAATCACATTGTGGTAGCACAGCAACCTTGATAGCCCCGAACGGCATGGTGTGGGCACAACTATCCGAGGTGACGGTGGATGACAAGTGGATTCATGCAAGCTGGACACAAGGAAACGTTCCAATAGAAATTGATACCTTGCTCGACCAATACAATGACCTTGTCAATGAAAACCTTTTAGGCGCAGTAGTCCAGATTGACAATCTGGTTGATTCCTGTGACTTGGCTGTTTTGTGGGAAGATGGCAGACGTATTAAGATAATCAGTATAGATAGGTTTGAAGGCAAAGTAGACCTCTTTATTCGGGGGGCCTCCCTTTTGCCATAATAGGGTTAGGCATTCCTCCTGTCACGGGCGACCCCTACGACGGTTTTGGTGGTCAGTGGGGCTACTACACCGATGGCGAGACGGGATTGGTACTCTGCACATGGCGGTACTATGACCCACAGTTGGGACGGTGGCTGACAAGGGACCCGATTGGCTATGCAGGAGGAATCAATCTCTACGGGTACGTGACTAATAACCCGATAAACTTGATTGACCCGTTGGGGTTAGATGTGGGTTGGGCAAGGTCAGGAGGAAATTTCCCTTACGGACGAGGGTATGTGTCCAACGCGGAAGAGCGACGGCGAGCAATCGGGGAGCTTCTTTTCTTCTATTCCATCACCGCAAAGCGCAACAAGAGCGGAGGCTTCAAAGAATAGAGAACTCCTTATGAGATTGCATATCCGATTTTACGTTGACGTTTCTAAAGTAGAAGAAGCACAGACAGTAGCCCAAAAAGTGGAACAATCTATCTCTGCCATTGCAATACCACTCACTCTTAAGATCCAACCATATTGGAAAATCGAGTCATGGTATGAGGTCAGTATGGATTTCCATTCCACCCAAGAGGATAAACCCACTCTGCTGAAAAACACAATGGACTATCTTGGGGGTAGATGGCTCACTACTATAACACAACATTCAAACGATGCCATCTGGAAAAAGAAGGATGATTGTTTAGTTACTTGCGAAATTACATGGATGATTTTGCAAGTATTTGACGAAATAATTATCAATACAGAAAATTCCCACGAATAAACTATACTGATATTAAACAGTCAAGAGGTGATTTCCCCTCAAAGTTCCCAGAACCAAGAGGCGGTTTTCAGGGGAACTGCGTAACTTCTATTAATCCCGATTAATTCTGAAAGTGTGAAAGAAAGTGTCGGTGTCGAGGCTGAAAGTGTCGGTGTCGTGGCTGCCGGTCTTTGTACCTAACATCTATTTTATCTGGCGATTGGTGCGGTATAACGCATTAAAAGATTTAACAAAAATTTAATATTGGAGCATCTGGCATATCTTAGTAACTCATGTTACTATGGGTATGTTAGCTTATGAGCAAAGTTACAATGGCAGCTATTGCCGACCAAGCAGGTGTTTCTCGGACTACCGTTTCGTTTATTCTCAATAAAAACGAAGCGAATACCCGCATCAGTCAAGAAACTCGACAAAAGGTACTGTCCGTTGCCGAAGCACTGGGCTACCGATTGAATGAACCCGCACGGGCAATGATTACGGGTGGAAAACAACGTATCATTGTCTATTTGTCAAAGAACCCAGAACGTGAGTTCCGTGCCAAAATTCTGACCGCGATGATTGCTACAGCAGAAGGTGCAGGTTATGCTGTTCAAGTGATACGTTTACATGACCGTTCCGTAGACGCGGAAATTATCAATCGCTGCTCACAAATGCGTCCCTCCGGGGTCATTGTGCAACACGTCAATGCCGAATCGTTAGAGTATCTGCGGCAGGAAATGGGTCGTTGGCAGGTTCCTGTCGTTGCGGTAGATAGTATCGCCGGAGGAGAGTTGTTGGACTGCATTTCGGCAGATGAGTTTCAGGGGTGTCGCATTGCCTTGGAGTACCTCATTTCGTTAGGACACCAACGTATTGCAGTGATGTCTGGCATTGTGTCTGATGCCGCTTCGCAACTACGCGAGCAGGCATATTGGCATCTCCTCCACGAACACGGTTTGCCGATTTGCGAAGAGTATCTGGGACGTGGAAATTGGGAAGTCGAACCGACAGAGCAGGAAACACGGCGGTTACTTGCCCTGCCGCAACGTCCAACAGCCTTGCTTTGCCTCAATGACCCCATGGCAATGGTTGCCCTGCGCGTTGCCCGTCGTTGCGGATTTTCTGTTCCAGAACAGTTATCGGTTATCGGGTTTGGTGACTTTGCGATGGCGACTCTCGCGGACCCGCCTCTGACAAGCATTGCTCAACCACTCGCTGAAATGGGAGAGTTGGCGACACGTCATCTTCTCAATCGTATTCGGCAGGGGCAGACGGCAAAAACGGCTGTTGATGAAAACAAGGCTGAAATCAGCCAATTCTTACGCGCTCTGTTGCCTTGTCAACTTATCGTCAGGGAATCGTGCGCGTCGGTTCCCATTGCTTGAAGAAAGGAATCGTTTTCATGTCTCATACTACTGTTCGTTCCATCGGTTTTACACTGATAGAACTACTTGTTGTTATTGCTATAATCGCTATTTTAGCAGCGATACTGTTTCCTGTTTTCGCTCAAGCGCGAAGCAAGGCACGTCAGGCAACTTCTATCTCCAATCTGAAACAACTCGCTCTGGCAGACCTAATGTACGCCACTGATTACGATGGGACATTTGCCCCCGCAGAAGGACCGCTTGTTGGTCCGCAGGGAAACTTCGACCCTTTTGTGGGTTGGTCCGCGTTCATTTATCCCTATGTGAAAGCAGGGGGTGCAAGCCAAGGGGTTCGTCCAGTTGATTCCAACCGGCACTATGTGGGTGGTATCTTTGCTGAACCGTCGCACCCCCGTCGCAATGGGCAACGGCAGTATGGTCCCTCCTTTTCGATTCATGGTCGCTTCTGGGCAGGAACGAATCCGGGGGACTTCTTTAGCGAAACAATTCCCTCAGCAACGGATGCTGCTATTGATTCTCCTGCGGAAAAGGTCTCGATAGTGGCTTTGGGTAATGCTCCTGAACCCGGTATCGGCGGGTTTATGTTTTTCACTGACCAAGCCGGTTTCGCAGCAAATGGAAATGACGAAGTGGGTTTTGACCTGCTCTTTGATACCGATTCCGCAACGATGCCAGAAGGGACATGGACTCCATGGCTACACCCCTGGACAATGCCGCGCTACCGTTATCAAGGGACTTGTCCGGTTGCTTTCGCAGATGGTCATGTTAAGGCTGTGCCACGGGGGACACTGAGTGGCTTCACCAAGTGGCGACGGCATATCTATACTGGCGCGGCTTACGACATGTGGCGTGCCAGAAGACTCGGTGGAGCCTATCCTTACTAAATTTGCGTATCGCCGGGCTGACAGGGTAGTCAGCCTCGGCAGAAAAGGAACTGTTAGATGTTCAGACCACAAGCATTGGTTATTCTATTTTTGTTGCTTTTCATGGGCGGATGCACTCCCGCAGAAGATGGGAGAGAGGCGGCAACTAAACGTGGCCAGACACCACAAAATCTGAAAAACATTCCGCCAAGTGTTCGCGCCAACATTGAGCAGGAGAACGCACGCTATCTCAAAAGCAGTTCCAGTGATAGTGTCACCAGTACAGAAGGACAAAAACTTTGAGTTGTCGCACTATCTTACGGATATGGGTAATCTGTGGCATCCTGTTGGGAGTTTTTCTTATGTCTGCTTCAACGGCACAGGCTATTCATGTCGGGGTGAAAGTAGTCAAAACGAAGCCAGGATTTTGTACAAAGTCGCCAATGTTGCGCCTGCTACAAGATGAGAAAAACTGGCATCTGGAAAACTCCCCTTATCATCGGGGCGAGAACGAGTGGGAGGTGTTTTTCGAGTTAGACTCCGAGGCAGACCCACACCCGCTTAGTGACGTGGAAATCAAAATACCGGGATGTCGTGCGGCGCGAGTTCTGGTTGCCACTAACGATGTTACCTTTACGCAAACGGGGGATACTATCCGTTTTCGGATGGGACCTAAACACGATACCAGTGTCATCGCTCATTGGCGCGAAGCACAGTCTATTCTGTCGTCTTACTCCAACCCCCGTGGCGGTTCTGTTGTTATTGGCAACTATCACAACTGGAAAATACGGGCTAGCGGAGTCTATGCTCGCTACCCTTGGCCCGCAGTACAAGATAAAGCACAGAAGAACTGGGGATTCGCCTTTTCCGAGGCTGTCCGCCTCCTCGAAGAGGGGGTTCGCAAGCAAAACGGTGGGGAACTTCCGTATCGGGGGAAATGGCTTATACTGGAATTCGAGGTCGCCGCACCGCGCAAACATCTCGATTTTCCACCCCATTGGAACCCGATTTACTTTGAATCCCCTGAACCGTATCAAACCTATCCATTTTGGACACGCAATCTGACCGGACATCTCTACCTTGACGAACAGGGACGACACACCATGCAGGTGGGGGCAGGGGCGCACTGCCTGCCAGAACAACCTTGGGTTGTTACCGATAGCCAAGGGAAAACGGTACTAATCATCACCGTGAGAATGGATGGAGGATTAGATTTGACTAGCTCGGTTGGAGAAACCCTCTCCTTACGTCCCGACAAAGAAAAAGGAGCCGCAACCCATGTCTGGTGCTATCAAGGAGAACTCCCTCTCTTTCGAGCAGCTGCAATAGATGACCCCGTTCAGGGCAAAATGAGATTCCGCTTAGAGCATTATCGTCAGGGTCAGGTGGTTGAGACGTGGCAGGATAGTTATAATTACGACCCATTTACCGGAAATCGTTTGCCCTCCCAGCCGAGCTCCCATGGAAGTTCCAGAAAGTAGTTTCTGCCCCGCCTCCGCCACAGAGGTAGTCCCCTATCGTTTGGCAGGGCGGAGGTTCATCTTCAAGGTTGCATAGCCATCAATCTGGAAATGCTCGACCTTGAGGGTGTGCTTGCCACCGAGTTTGACCGTGGCACTGTACGGGGTCGGTCCCTGATACTTCCACGCATCCGTGATAAGCGGTTTGCCATCCAACGAAACCCGCAAGCCGTCGTCCGTGATGAACTCCAGAAGATACTCTCCCGGAGTGATTTCAAATTTCCCTTCGGCAACCGTGGCAAAGTAGTCGGGGGGAACCCCTCTGGTAAAGCGACCAGCAAAATCCAAGCGGTCTGTCGTAAGCGTCACAAGCGGTTTCCCGCTCAGAAGAGTGGCGAAGGCTTCCGGTTGGGTGCGGGGGTCGCTCCCCTCCTTCTGCCACAGATAAAAGGCAACCTCCCACTGGATAGGAACAAAGAATAGAGAGTACCCGAAGGAAACTGGCTTCCCTGCCGGAGTGACTACCCCCCGGTAATCGGTAGTCTTTGCACCCACATACTCCAACTGAATCCGAATATCGGAGCCTTTCCCACCCTCAGGAAGAGTCGCGACCACCTCTCCCGGAACCACCCCACTCCGCGCCGAGAGTGTCACCCCTGGCGAGAGGGATTTGACCCGCCACTTGCCCTGTGGACCTAAAATCTCAAACCGCTTCTCCTTCGGAGTACGCCCCGTCCCACGGAGCCAGAGTATCGGACGCTGAAAATCATACGGTCCCCACTCATCCACCACAATATAGCGTCTTCCGCGCAGGGTTCCAGGTTTCAGGAAGGGCTTCTTCCCATCGGCAAGAGGTGCCACTTTGTACTTCGCGAGGGGGAAATCGAACGGTTTCCAGTCGGTCACAAACTGATTCAAGTAGCCCTCTTTAGAAAGAAGCGGGTTCACCACCACATTCCCGCTCGGCTCCATCACTGCGGGGTACGGCACACCTCCCTTGTCCCTCTCCAACACCTCTGGGAGTTCAAAACCCTCTGTCTTCCCCGTCGTTACCGCAATTTTCGCATTTGCCGCAACAAAGTTCCCGCCAAAAACACGAACTCCTGTTGTATCCCGCAAGTTTAGCACCGAGTCTGTGTGATGCGTAAACCGATTATTGGAAATCCGATAGTCCCGGCTTTTCGTATCACGGTTCTTCGCATAACCGAAGTTCGGGTCAACCGTCGGATTCTGCCAGAGCGCAATCGCAGTGACGTTCCGGTGAAAAATATTCTCCACAATCGCGTTCTCCTGACCATGCTCAATCGCAATTCCCTGTGCATTGAACGCGAACGTGTTGCCGATAATGTTGGTATTGTACGAGAAGCCGCCCCAAATGCCATGCCAGCACTCCATAATCAGGTTGTTGACAAAGTTATTGCGACTAAACGTCGCCTCGATACCGTTTGTGGGCGCGTGCGAGAAGTCATTTCCATACAAAAGGTTATCATTGCACCCCCCCTTACCCGTCTCCATCGTCGTCTGACCCGCCCACAGGAAGAAGCCGTCTCCCCCGTGTGTCACCGAGTTATACGCAAAGATATTTTTGTGCGACTGCTCATAAATCAGGATACCTGCCGAATCCTGCCCCCGGTTATACACCCCATGCGAGTACCCTCGCACACACCAATCTATATTGTTATGGAGAATACGGTTTTCGCTACTTTGGTACATCCCCAAGCCAATCGCGGAGAGGAACGAGAAGTTGTTATTATAGGCAAGCCCTTTGTCACAACCAGTTAGCATCAAGCCGCACTGCCCCCCCACAATGCGGCAGTTTTTGACAACAAAGTTATCACAGTTTCGCAGATAGATTCCCGCGCCGTAACGTAACCATTCGTTGTTCTCATTCCGGTGAAAACTCATCCAATCGGCGACATCTTCCCGCTCCTGTGTGCTTTTGAGCCGTTGCTTCCAGTTATAAGAGAGGTCGCAGTTTTCCAGTTTGAGGTTCGGGCAGTTCTCCGCAATCACCGCAATTTTGTATCCATGCACCCGCAAGTTACGGACAGTGATATTTTTGCCCCGGATACGAACCCCGGTTCCCCTGCGCTCATCCGGCTCTGTTGTCGCAGGTGTGCCACGCAGAACCGCATTTCCGAAATCCACCGTCAGGTTATCCCCCACAATCTCCACAGCCGCCGTCTTGCCATCATCACTGCTGTTAGGGCGAAGATACTCTGCCCTCTTCAGGGTTTGAGAGGCGGTGATTTTTGACGGTAGGAGGGGGGGAGCCGGTTGGGCAGAAGCAGAACCTGCCACGGGCAGACTATTCAGTGCGACAACCCACCACACAACAAGGGAAGCACGGGTAAAACGCATCGGGACCTCACTGAGTCGGATTTGTCTTCAGTTTACCAGAAAGTGAAACAAAATTGGGGGAAAGTCCGGGAAATTTTCCCCACCATGTGCCTTTCAGCGGATACCCAAAAAACCACAAATAATACGGGGTAAACAGTGCATAATAACCAGAGTAGCAGTAGGATATCTGTACGGCAACGAACTAATCCGCAAGGACAGTGAGTATCTGCTGTATGATGGGTTGGGTAGTACGCGCACGGTGACGAATGGTTCAGGCAGTGTGACGGGTAGCGTAGCGTATGATGCGTTCGGTCAGCAGGTCGCCTCGTCGGGTTCATCGGGCAGTTCGTACCTGTTCGCGGCAACGAGCGGGTATCGTAGCGATGGGGACGCGGGTTTAAGCCATGTGGGAGCGCGGTACTTCGACGCTCAGGTGGGCAGGTTTATCACTCGTGACACTTACCTTGACCAGCACCCCTACGTCTACTGCGACGCTGACCCGGTGAATCGGCTTGACCCAAGCGGGCATAATTGGGGATGGGGTGTTGTACTTGTTGTCGTAGTCCTAATACTGGTTATTCTCTTGGTTCGTGAGAACGGAGGAGTGGGAGAAATAGTAGTTCCTGAACCCGCGCCAACACCCAACACCGATAATACTTGGGACCCTTTTGAAGGAACGGGACACCCAAAACAGTATGGAACCGAAATGAAGCCCATGAGCGGTACAGAGGGATATGACGGGGTTCCTTATGAATTACTCTTGTTACTTGTCGAGGATAGAAGATTGCAATTATTCCTCGATAAGTAATAAATTATTCCGTATGGTAGGAGATTAAAATAATGAAACGCATCGGTTTTTCTCTAATTGAACTCCTCTGCGTAGTGAGTATCATTGCCGCTATAATGGCAATTTTGTTGCCCGTTCTTCACCATGCTATGGCAGGGAGTCGTCGTGCTGTTTGCTTGAGTAATATCGCTCAAGTATCTCATGCTCTTTTAATGTATACGAATGACTACGACGGTTTTTTTCCTCCTGCGGTGGCAGGTGAAATTCCCATATCCCAAGCCACAAAACCTAACAATTCGTGGCACATTAAATTGAATCCCTATATTAAGGACGAATTTCCTTACTGTCCTAGTAGGACGACTCCACTCTATGCCCTGTGGAAAAAAGAACTTCTGCCACAGCTATCCGGTTATGCTTTCAACTTTCAGTTAAATCGTCGCATGGTTATTCAAAATCGACAAGGAAAAGCCGTCACATTTCCCAGTAAAAGTGAAACTCAGGTTTGGTCTCCAAGTCTTACCGTTGCCGTGGCTGAAGCGAGAACGGGAATAATCGCCACTGCCACCGTAGACATCGGCAAGACACCTGAGGAAATGCGGAAGTACGCAGCAATTATAGATGGTCGGCTTTCGAGTGCCTACACCTATCGCCTCCCACCGGGAGCGACGCGGCATCACGAAGGCGCAAACTATGTCTTTTTGGATGGTCATGCCAAGTGGTATCGCCCAGAGGCATTTAAGTCTCTTTCGGAGAACACAAGACCACGCTTCAAACCCGAATAAGCGAAACTAACAGGGAGACCAACTCTGGCAATCTGACCTCGATTACCGATGCCCTCTCCCATGTCACCACGAGGTGAACTGGCTCGATGCGTCCGGGCATAATCCTGATGACTGGCAGGGAGGTTGGTCCCCAATTTGGCCTCCCCTTCCCCCTGTGAAGGGAAGACCCACAGACCCGATGCCAAAAATACCCAAAAATACCCAAGAAGGAACCATGGATTAAGTTCGAGAAACCGGAATTAGTCATTGATGATGACAAGAAAATTATAGAGGGGACTATCGGGGTTGAGATTAAAGGGGTTAAGGTAAAGTTGAAAAAACAGTCCCTTACGGAAAACCACGTTAATCACTACTTCCTCCTACAGAAGGTAGAGATTGGTTGAACCTCTCCCCTAATTTGAGGAGAGGTTCAATATCAAAATTCTTCGGAAATGAAAAAGGAAATGATTCAAAGATTGAAATCGAACCTCTCTGTTGCAGGTTTTATGCTTTTTTGCTGTATATACTTTTTTACATATACATCCGCAACAGGACAACTTCTAAATACACAAGACGACTCATGTCGTACCGGTTTAGACCCTTTAAAGATGGATAAGCCGGTAGGCTACTTTCAGACCTCCTTTCAATTATAGCATTTCGTTTTAGTGTTGACCTGCTGTATACTTCTTTTATGCGTGCTTACTCTGTTGACCTTCGCCATCGTATCGTGGATGCCCTGGAAAA
>Ga0224722_1001880_pt1 | contig 11432 bp, 9 predicted proteins | sample Balambano_FR1_Me_FD_161646 | JGI IMG/M metagenome (GOLD analysis project Ga0224722, IMG submission 161646) | Freshwater sediment microbial communities from Lake Towuti, South Sulawesi, Indonesia - Balambano_FR1_MetaG | ecosystem: Environmental > Aquatic > Freshwater > Lake > Sediment | place...
GCATATTGGGATCAGCGAGCAATGAAGCCAACACCTGACGTAGAGCGTCACTGCCAACTTTGCCATCGTAGGAGAAACCTGCATCACCGATAGTTTCCAGATTTTCTGGTGTATTATGGGTAACGATACAACTGCCAAAAGCCATTGCTTCGACCAAAGCCGGATGAGTACCGCCTACTCCTGATGTTTCCACAAAGATAGCAGCATTCGACCCCAATTCGTGATAACCTTTGCCAAAGACATAGCCAGTGAACACAATCCGAGGATCGCCTTGTCCGCGCGCTTTAAGATTGGCAATATACTCTTCAGCGTAAGGGGCATCGCCTACAATGACACATTTCAAGTCGGTCGATAAACTTTTGAAGGCATCGACTAAATGGTGTGCACAATTTTCGGGCACCAGTCGGCCAACAAATAGAATATAGCGCCCTGACTCCAGGCCGAAACGCGCAAGGGTCTCGCCTGGTGGTATAAAATCGATTTCGGAACCATAAGGAATGTAGGGGGGATCACTCTGAAAGTGATCGCGGTAATATGTTTGCACAACTTTTGAGTCAGTGACATAAGCATTAGGTATTTTTGTTGACAGGTACTCGGCAAACTGAATGTATTTTTTGGCAAATGTAGGCCATTTTTCACGCTTCCAGTCAAGCCCATCAACGTTGAGGATGGTTTTTGTGCCCACAAGTTGCGGAAGCCAAGTCACTGGGCTATTGGCAGCAATAAAATAGAGTGCCAAATCATAACATTGCGGGAGTGCATGAAGAGAAGAAAGAAAGGAATGAACAATTGTATCCAAGTACTTGTTGGGAATCGTAGATAACTTGACAAGACGCATGCCTTTATAGCTTGGTTCAGCATAGGTGATGTGATGGGAACGACAATAGACAGTGACATCATGACCGCGCTGAACCAGCCGCTGCCCTAGCTGCTCAACACAAGTTTCAAAGCCGCTATAGTTGGCAGGGATGCCGCGCGTACCAAGCACTGCAATTTTCACAGAAGTCCTTCCAGTTAGCCTTGTTTGGTAACGACAATTATGTCTTGATATGACAATGAATCTTTTCGACCAGTCCATGCACCGTAGTGAATTGAACCGGAAATATGCAGATCATTTTCAATGAGTCGTTCGATCAGATATGCCTCGTCATAAGCGACAGCGGCTGTAGGCGCAGCCGGATTATGTACGGCGTATATAGAATCTTTATCTGATTTTGTAAAACTGATCTGATTCGCTTGCCTTAGGCTTGCTTGTTCAGGGGTTAGCAAAAAGAAAGTTAGTAGCGCCTTACCAGTCGGTTTAAGTCTATCACTAATTTGCTGTAGATAAAAATCTAGTTCATATGGCATAGTATGTGTAAAAAGGCTTTTGGCGATTGCAATATCGAAATCATTTTCCCTGAAGTTAGCAAACCATTCTTCATTCGAGTATTTACCAGTCGGTGCATAGGCTGCATTGTAGATATCTGAATGCACAAATTGAAAATCTGGGACTCGCCGTGTTATGGTGCGTTGTGCCCATTCGATACTTGGTTTGTGAATATCAATTCCAATGAGATTGCCACGCCAATAGTTTTCTTCTAGCGCAAGTTCAAGCAAACCACAACCACAGCCTACATCCCAAATACGTTGCCCAGTTTTTAAGTCGAGCAGCAATTTTAGATAGGCAGTAAACTCATATCCTGGGCCATCAAAGCTACCTAGACAGCTGACATGACGACGCAAATAGAGTGGTGGATACTGTTCCAAACGATTGATTTTTCTAAAGAGTACGTCAAATGGACTAATTGCCCGATAACTTAGCTCGCGGATGGAGCGGTACAGATGAACAAGATTAGTTGGTATTAGATGTTTCATCGTACGCCTTTTTATCACAGCATATTTAGAGCCAATTTATACGCTTCTAGGGTCTCTAAGGCTGTTCGTTGCCAGGTGAATTGAGATGCCCGTTTCCTACCGCACATACGCAGGTTCTCGGATAGATTAGGATCAGTCAAAATCCTTTTTAAGGCATCAGTGATCTGCTCGATTGAAAGTGGGTCGATAAGTAGAGCTGCATCACCCGCTACTTCGGGTAATGATGAAGTATTACTGGTAATAACTGGAGCACCGAATGACATTGCCTCTAATAGAGGTAAGCCAAACCCTTCGTAAAGAGAAGGATAGATAAATACGGCGCAGGCCTGATAAAGCGCAGCAACTGCCGCATCATCTAAATAACCTGTAAAAATAATATCATGGCTATACATACTGCCAGCAGCAATCTGTTGAATTTCTGAACCCTGCCATTGTGAACGCCCAACAATAACTAGTCGAGCTGTTGTAATCTGTAATTGACGCAATATAATATAAGCTTGAACCAGTCGAGCGATATTTTTTCTAGGTTGAACAGTGCCGACCGTCAAGATAAATTCTTTACCTTGTGTATATTTGTCAACCACAGTGGGTTCACCTTGAACATTTACAATAGGGCCGCCCGCTTCATGAGTAACCACAATTTTATTGCGTGTGAATGGATAGAATTGAATAATGTCACGCTTACTGGTCTCAGATACAGTAATTACAATACGGGCACGCCACATTGAAACGGGCATCAATGTTGTTAGAAGCAACCGAACTCGTGGCGAAAAATATTGTGGGTACAAACGAAAAATAACATCATGCACCGTAACTACATACGGTAGCCGAATAAATGGAGATACATTATACGTAGCATGGAGCAGGTCTATTTGCAAATTTCGGCAGATGTATGCTGTTTCAACAAACAGTCTGTGAAAATTGTTGTGCGTCGTATATCGTGAAGTCAAGATTTTCGATTTATCGGCGGCAAGAATCTTATAATTTGGGTTATACAAAGCGGTGATTTCAGCTTGCTTGCCAAGGGATAGTTGTTCAAAGCCTTTTAGAATGCCAGTCACATAAGTTTCGTTCCCGCCTTCTTGGTCGCCTAACATGTGAGCATCAATAGCAATCTTCATTTTTCACAAGAATCCTTTACGCAAAAAAGGTGGCTGTTCACCAACAATCGCGCATCTTTTAATGTAATTTCTCGCTGCAACTCAACACTATACAATGAGTAGTCATACTGATTAAGCCATTCGATCAGAGTGGGAACATGATCGGGTGAAGAATCGACGTGATGAACTTCGATAAACAATTTCGGTTTGTGCTCTTGGATTGTGGACGTCATCCCATTTAATACGTCTAATTCAAGACCCTCCACATCAATTTTCACAAAATTGGGTGCTGGCAAGGCCCGCAGAGCAACTTGATTGTCAAGGGAATCAATATCCACTTCGACAGTCACCGCATGTTTTGATTCCGACATACGGTGTTTAATCTCATTGTGGATACTACCACGGCCACTTGCATTTTCAACAACGATTAGACTAGTCTTACTCTTCTTCTCGCCTAGTGCTACAGGCAAGACACATACATTTTGCATTTGATTTAGTAGTAAGTTTTCCGAAATCCGGGTAAAATTATTGGGATTAGGTTCAAACGTAATGACTTTACCAGTAACTCCAACTGCTCGAGCGAAAAAAAGCGTGATTACGCCTTCCCATCCGCCAATATCATAAACAGTCTGTCCTTGAAGATCCAAATCAAGTAGAAATCGTTCCTCCTGAGACAACATGTTTATTGGGAGAAATCCTATGCCGCCTTTTCTTTTTAGCCCCTTTGCAACACCACGCTGAATGGTGTATGTATAGGTATCGAAAAAAGGACGCACATATAATGCAATTAGTTCTCGCAACATTGGTTTAAGCCTTATCAAACAATTTGCCCATTAAGCTGCAATTTACATTTTGTAAGTTTAATAAGGGTATTTTCTTTACGTCGGACCAAAATAGTTTGAGGGAGATGAATCATATTCCAACATAAAGCGCAACTAAACAAAACAAAATTCATTGCGATATTTCCTCGGCCACGAATTTTCTGATGTGTTACATCTGTACTATCAAAGAAGAAAGAAAATGGATTGCAGCAAATGTCAAATAGCTTTATAGTACGAAGAAGAGTGGTTAGAATACCGTCATTTTTGATAGAGTAACGAATGACATTGCGAATGACCAGAAAAGCACGTTTGCGGGGGTGGCGATGACTAGTACCACCCCCCAAGTGGAAAAGTGGGATATTTAACTCAATCATATGATAACCTGCTTGCATTGCACGGGCTTCGAGATCATTTTCTTCAGCATATGCAAAATACGTTTCATCAAACAGGCCGATATTATGAAGCAGATCAGCGCGAATAAACAACGCACATCCCTCAATGGACTTTACAATCTTTGCCTGAGTTTGCGATCGAACAAAATTTTTGTCAAGCATATTAATTTTGGTTAGTTGAAAACCGACCATTCCGATACGGCGGTCGGCCTCAGCAGCTCTGACGGCTTCTAGTAGCCAGTGGGGATCAAGAATTTCAGTGTCATCATTCAAAAGAACAACATAATTCGCATCTCGCCGCAATGCCACATCAATACCAAGATTATTACCTTTCGCAAAGCCATAATTATATTTGTTTTTCAGTACTTCAACTTCAGGAAATGTACTGTGGATAAACTGCTCAGAGCCATCCACAGAGCCGTTATCTACAACCAAAACTTTAAAGTTCTGGTAAAGTGTTGCCAGCAGTGAAGGTAAACATGATTCAAGATGATGTTTGCCATTACAGGTGATTACTATGACGTAAACTAGGGGAACAGGTGTTATTGTTTGCATTTTTGCCTCAGTGCTCAAATCTCATAGTTAGGGCCTTGAATAGTGAAATTGCGACAAAGGCTGTAACGATGTACGGCTAGATGTTTTGTGTTGAAGACCGCGAGCCGAGTAATAGAGTCCAGCTACAATAGCTATCAGTGGCAAAACAATGCTATCAAAAACATTTGAATTAATGGAAACTATTAGTAGAGCATTTATAGTTATAAAGAGTGTGGTAAAATTCACCTTACTGAACCACGTAAAACTTACGATTCTAGTGAAGTAAGTGTGGTACTGGCAAAGTCTATAAAGGGCAACAAAGACCAAGTAATAATAGCAGATTCCTCCAAACAAACCAAAAGTTAGAAACACAGTTAAGATCGATAAGTCAGAAAAGTTCGTAAATTGCGCGCCAAACGCTCCGAAGCCAAACCCAGACCAATTATTGAGTATCGTTGGCAATAGTTGTTGAGTTTGTTCAACTCTTCCAGCTGATGACGGTTCAAGCAGACCAGCTTGATAAAGGGCATGGAGCCCATAAGCAGAAAAAGTCAGAGCACAGAGGTGACAAATCAGAATTAAATAAAATCGCTTAAATAATTGCCAAATAATATACATCAGCAATGCGAGAATGAGTGCCAGTGGTGGGTTTCTGGTTTGCGTTTGCCATAATCCAATGAGTAAAACCAACAACAATAAGACACCTGGAAGAGTAGGTCGCACTAGCAGTCGAGCCATTTGATGTGAAAGAGGCAAAATCAAGAAGTTAGAATAAGTGATTGGAGATACAAATAACCCAAAAGCACGAACACTTCCGTTGCGAAAATAATTAAAATCTCGCCAACGATCAATCGAAACCAGATAACTATAAAAGTAAAAATCTTTCGGTGTGCCATCATTTGTATACACGATATATGTCGAACATAGAACATTTACTATTGCCATGAACATAATAATTTTCATGACTCGATACAAAATCTTATAGCGATTGCTTAAGTTTATGGATGACAACATATAAAACAGAAATGCAAACAGAGTTAGATCGCGAGCTGAAGCTGCCACTTGGCTAATTGGTTCAGTGCTAATTACAACGGCGTAGACACTCAAACCGATAAATAAAATTGCGAATGTAGAGACTTTTAGCTTTAAGCGAGGTACACGAGGTACAAAACCTAATAGCAGAATAAGATACTTAAAGGAAAAGGCAAAAGGATAGAAAACTTGCGCATTATGTTTTGCGTAAATTAGAATTTGATTCTCAAAGAATTGCCAAACCACAAGTAGGTAAATACATATAGCAAGTAGCTTATCTGCTGGTTTAGCGGGTATGAGTGTACTCATTAAGTAGATGATTGAGTCAAAATTTCTTTAAAGTGGGTTTCAAGTCGATCAATTGCAGAATTGAGTGACCAGTACTGAACGACCCAGTTCCGCCCTGTCTGACCAAGTTCCAATGCAAGTCTGGGATTGGTTAATATTCGTTCTAATGACTTAGCCATTTCATCTGCATCGCAATCGACAAGTAAGCCATTAATATCGGGTTTCACAGTCTCTCGCACTCCCCCTTCGGCAACGGCAACCACTGGAAGGCCGCAAGCATTTGCTTCAAGTGGCGCATATCCAAATGGTTCAAGTCTAGAAGCGTAAGCCATAACTGTTGCCCGATTTAAAATATCGACTAGTTCCCTATCACAGATCATAACTTTGGGTTGAAATCTGACACCAAGTTCATTTGCCATTTGTTGCATCTCAGTGAGGTAGTGTTGAGACATTGCATTGCCCACCCAAACAAGTGTAGGGTTAAGAGTTTTTAATTTGGCAACTGCTTGAATGACCAGGCTAATATTTTTTGATCGCGTAAAGGATCCTAAGCCAACAATTAGGTTTTCTCGTGGCAATTTGTGGTCAACAAATTTTTCGACATCAATACCCAAGTAACAGACTTTCGCATTGACACCATAGGTACGCAATATGGTTTCACGACTAAAATACGTGTTCACCAAGATACGATCGTATGCCCTAGCATTGTAGACTTCTTCACGAGCCTGAATTCGAATGCGCCGGATCTGGATTGAATCCCGTGCCAACTCATACAGACGCCAAGGATACCAGTCGACATTACCACGAGCAGGTAATGCAATCCATGGTAAATACGGCTGTGCTTCGTAGAGCCACCTGGCTGGTTCCTGCAAATAGAGTACAGTTGGCAACTTAACCCGGCTACCAATCGAAGTAGTATGAAAATAAAGACCTGTATTGGAGAATAGAATATCAAATTCGCCCTTATTGATCGCCTCGGCGCAATTTTGACAATGGCGATCCATAGCTCTAATCTTTTGCGCCATGTTCCAGTGACTAGGGGCTAACAGCGCACGCAATCCTGATGGCTTTTCAAATGTTAATGACAGAGGGACAATGTGTTCCGGGACCAAATGACGGAGCGGCAAATAGGTTTGGTCAGCAGTCGGAGGGCACCATACTTCGAGTTGGTGACCACGTTGGACCAAACCTTTTACATGATCAAATAACGCACGTTTACCTCCCCCACTGGGGAGATTATGCCAAACCGCAATTTTCATAAAATATCCGACAAATCTTTCACGGAAATTTGCTTTCGCAAGTCGATATCGTACAATGGCAAATGCAGAATTTGCCTGAGGCGACGATCAAAATCTAAATAGGTGAGGTTTCCAGCCTCATCACGAGAATCTCGAAATCTCGCCTGAAAATATACTTCTTCAATCGAACGTTTTTTAAGTTCACCAATCACATCCTTACGAACAAAAAACAGGTTTAGACCTGTACTGTTACTGCCAATCAAAGCATATCCTTTTTCATCAGCAAGATGTACCAGAGCGGAAATCGAGGCGCCATAGTAACAGCCAGAGTGATGAATGTCATGCCGCACAAAATTATGGTCGTATGGAATTGTTACTTTACGTCGATAGCCAAACAAACTATTATACTCGCAGACTACAATTCGAGGCGATATGGCAGTTATAGCTTTCCACACCCAGTAGTCATTTCCATCTAGATCTATCGAAAGTAGACCAATATCCCCAGTTACCTGGTTTGATAGGAGAATATCGTTAATATTTTCCCTAGTGATAAATTGGCAAGCAACCTTTAAGTCGTGTCGCCAATGAATATCATCTTGTCGAATAAGCTGGGTAAACTTTGATGAGCTATCAATAATCAATCCACGCCAGTTATTGTTTTGTAAAAGAAATCTTGTGTTTGATTCACGATAATCTTCCACCCCAAATTCGACAAAACATTCGTGTACTATCGGGACAGATCGCAACAAAGATTGAATAATACCATCTTCACCCCATTGAGAATACACTTGGAATTCATGAGCTTGTACATCATCATATGATTGACTAATCGTTTGTCTTAGTTCAATTCGCCCAATTGATCGTTGTAAAATATCGATTCTTCGTTGAAGTTCCTTCACTTCATTAGGTAGTTTTAACAATTGATAAATTTTATTTTTGATTTTTTTTAGCATAATAACGGTGGATGCTCAATACTAATGATTTGCTTGTTTCAAGACCAAGTAAGTTTCTATTGAAGAGGGAATAAAATTAAAGATCAAGAATGAAATCACCGTGGCCGCAATGGCGCCTGTAATTCCCGCAGACTTTACAAAAACGATTGAAAGATAAATATTGGAAATAGCCGTTAATGTGGCATAGATCGTCTGTCCATGCAACCGACTTGAACTATTCAAGATACAAGACATACTACTTATGATCACAAAAATAACACTCCATACTGCCATCCATGCTAGAAGTGATTGTGGTGGCACCGCTGCAGGGCCTGCCCATCGTTGAATCACAGAAATACCGAAAACTGCAAGTAACGATGCTAACAATCCAGTAAGCAGTGTATTGGCAACTATTTCGATACGGAATGTACGAATAATCCAAGGAATGTCTTTACGTGCAAAAGCTTCAGCATATGCAGGCCAGAGCGCAGGTAATATTATGATTTGCAACATCGTAGTGTAGGTGAATAGCCGCCAAGTAACACTGTAAGGTGTTGCTTGAGAAGCTCCAAGAAAGTAGGCTATAATAAAATTATTTGCTTGATACAATAACATCCCTGCAATTTGAACAATGAAAAACATAGAGCCAATTTTACATAGTCTGTGCAAAATATCACACTGAACAGTTATTAAAGATGGACGTAAAAATGGTTTCCAATAGCCAAATAACCAAAAAGCCCAAACTACATTGACGACAAGTTGAATTCCTACATAAACACATACTAAAGCAATCAACCCACCTTGGAGGTTGGTCATAATAACCAAAGCAATCAAGCTCAAGATGCTGGCAAACGCAGACCAGTAATTCGCAATTCCTCCCTCTTGATAAGCACCATGGATTTTGGGCAAAATTGTAAAGGGGAAATTAAGTACAAAAATAGCAAAAGCCAATCCGATAGCGGCAGGTGTTTCAATTCTTGCTAACGAACTTGAAAGATGAAAGATTTCGCTCCAGTTTACCCATCTCCATATAACAGCCAACGCAATGCTTAATAGCATACTAATCCCGCACATCATCCAAAAAACTGTAGCGACACATCTCTGTGCTAAGTCAGAGCGATGAGTAGCATAAGCTTCTGATAACATATTAGTTAAACTATTGTTGAGACCAATATCTGCTACTGTGAACCAAGCTAGCATTGTGCTAATGGTAATCCAGACACCGTATCTTTCCGCGCCCAAATAGTTGACTGTTAGTGGTACAGAAACAAATCCAACAAGCAGTGCCACCCCTTTGCCTAAAAAAGCCGCTAGAACTGCATGAATTACCCGTACATAACGTCTCTGACCCTCATTTATTGGTGAGGTGCGGCCAATTGCTAGAGATGCATAGCGTTGAATTTCAGGAAATTTAAGACTAAGATTCATAAATCATTTCAAGGAGTGATGAATCAGTATACGCCTGATTATAGCATCTCGATCCTGACCTTCGACAATATCATTGTTTAAGAACCATACGTGGAATGTATGAAATCCTGCGGCAAGCTCTATTGTGATTGAAATCGGCTGTGGTGTGTTATCACCTTTGGACAAACTTACACTTTGAATCTTTCTACCATCGACACCAACTGCAATTTCTATAGGAGGGGGAGATGTATTCACTAACTCAAAGGTTACTGTATAAATCTCTGTCGCAGCAATCCGAACAATTTTAACTGCTTGTCCATTCCACCATAACGTGCCATCTGGTAAGTTCGGTGAAGATAGAAGCATATCACCAAAATTAATACCCCATTGTGGAAAATCACTTAACCAGTTCAGTTGTCCACCAGCAATCTCAAGAGTTTCGTTAGGGCGGGCTACTTCTTCTTTATCTTCCAAGGTCTGCAATGCAGCAATGTAATCAACTACATTTGCATCTTTGCTGATAATACTAACTACAGCGAGTCGAAACGCTAATTTTTGTTTTGTGTTAGGATCTACTTTGACACTTCGTTCATACCAAATGAGCGCTGATTCAAAACTCTCTGAACGTAAGTAATCATCTCCTTTGCGTGCCATCTGATCAGCAGAAAACCCTGATTTTAGCCAAAAAATATCAGCTTTCGATGTTTGTTCATTTATATCGTAAGCGGTGGCAAGATCTATGATATTTAATGTGTTTTGTGGATTTAATTCATAGGCTTTAACCAATAAATTAACGGCTTCTTCTATCTTATCACATAGCAAATAAGTGCGTGCAAGGCCTCGGTAAATTCTTACATCTGTCGGGAATAAGGATAGGGCAAATTCAAAAATTTCTGCTGCATATTCAACCTTGGTGCGCTGATTACTGTGTAGTTGAGCATTAATTAATGCACGAAATCCTAGCCCTGCGTAAAATGATGAGCCAAGAGAGAGGGTGATTGTAATCAGTAACAGAAATAACAGAGCACCTACTTCGATTACCAATAACCGCATTGTACTCATAGGCAATTTTATATGCAAGTGGCTAAGCATAAAACTCATGCGAGGTAACCATTACGCCGGACCACCAGTCAAAAAAGGAGAGCGGTTCAAATAATTGGCCAACAGTGCGATTAGAACTGCGGACATTAAACCACTAAATCCCGCAATCATAACCCAAAACAGTACACTGGTTCCATCCACTGGTTCTGTTGGCATCACTGCGCTTGCCGCCAACCGCACCTCGCTATTCGAGGCCGCCCGTGTCAGATTCAACTCGGCTGCTTTGTTGCTCAATGCCCGGAACGTCTCCCAGGCCAGATCGCGTTTTTGCGTCAATTGCAACTGTTGGGCATAGTTGGCTTCAAACGCCGCTTTCAACGTGCGTAGCTGCTCCTGCAACTCGGCTAATTTTTGCGTCAGGGAGGTGGTTTCGTCGGTTGCGGGCGCGGTGGTTGCGATGATCAGTCCTTCGCCCTGCTGGGTCAAATCACCGAGCGCAAAGAGACGCGGCAGTGCCGCCTGGGCCGCCTGGGCCAGCGTGCTGCTGAACGGAACGGTGCGCCCCAGTTGAAGATAATTTTCCCCGCTCAACATACCCGCTGTCACCTGGTCGATCTGTTGGGCCAGCGTGGTTTGCTGAGCCTCCAACGCCGCAATCATCCCATCCAGATCTTGCAACATGGCCGACGCCGTTGGTGCAGATGTTTGTGACAGTTGCAGTTCAAATCCCGCTGGCAACCCGCTGTACAGTCGGGCTTTGAGCAATTGCACGGCCAAGACGCTACTGGCC
>Ga0224722_1001881_pt1 | contig 11430 bp, 13 predicted proteins | sample Balambano_FR1_Me_FD_161646 | JGI IMG/M metagenome (GOLD analysis project Ga0224722, IMG submission 161646) | Freshwater sediment microbial communities from Lake Towuti, South Sulawesi, Indonesia - Balambano_FR1_MetaG | ecosystem: Environmental > Aquatic > Freshwater > Lake > Sediment | place...
TGGACATCGAAAGCAAGCAGGCAGCCATGATTCCAACAAATTTCTTCATCAATATCCCTCCTTTAATTTATACGAAGGTTAATTTTTCCTAATCTTGCTTTAAATATGCACCAATTGCTAAAAACAAGTGGAATAAAAAACCGTTGACACTTTTACAGAAATTCACTATAGTAACGATGACATATTCATATTCCCGTGTGTCGGGAGAGGTTCATAGCGAACAAAACCCTCTATAAAAAACTATGGCTTTGATGATTACGATCAACCATATCCAAACGAGGATATGGTTTTATTTTTTCTAAAAGGAGGTTCTTTTCATGAGTGGAAGAAAAGATGAAGAATTAGAAGGTGTGACTTTATTAGGAAATCAAGGGACAAAGTACTTGTTCGAGTATTCTCCTAGCATTCTCGAGGCATTTGATAACAAGCACCCAAATCGCGATTATTTTGTAAAGTTTAACTGTCCGGAGTTTACAAGCCTTTGTCCAAAAACAGGTCAGCCGGACTTTGCGACGATTTATATAAGTTATATTCCTGATCAGAAAATGGTAGAAAGCAAGTCACTAAAACTATACTTGTTTAGCTTTAGAAATCATGGTGACTTTCATGAGGATTGCATGAACATTATCATGAACGATTTAATTGAGTTAATGGATCCGCGCTATATTGAGGTGTGGGGGAAATTTACTCCTAGAGGCGGAATTTCAATTGATCCATACACCAATTATGGCAAGCCAGGTACGAAATACGAAGAAATGGCAAATTATCGCTTAATGAACCATGACTTAAATCCAGAGACGATTGATAATCGCTAATAACCAAGAAAGCAGAGAGTGAATTCTCTGCTTTTTTTTTCTAAAAATTCGACAAAATCCTTCAAATTTCTTTTACCTATGCCGATATAAAAGAAAAACATTGCTGGAGTGAGGATAGGATATGTTTAAGAAGATACAAACCAAGATTATGCTAACGGTCAGTATCCTTATAGCTATTACGTTACTAGTTGTTTCGACTGTTACGTTTTTTAAAACGAAGGATGAAATCTTGACTAGCGTGAGTTCGAGTTCAAGTGCTCAAGTCGATAGCTTGAAAAGCAATATGGACTTATACTTGCATTTTTATGGAAGTTCGGTTGACCGCTATAGTAAAGATAGCCGAATTATTGATTACTTAAAGCAAGTGAAATCGAACGAGCAAACGGGCTTAAGCACGTATTGGCCTATCGTTGACAAAGACTTTCAAGAGTTTATGAATCTTAATAAAAATGCTGCAACCATTTATGTAGGAGCAGAAACGAAGCAATTTACGACCACCCCTGTGATCGAGCTGCCACCAGATTATGATCCAACGGGAAGACCGTGGTACACAGCGGCAGTTCAATCATCAGGCAAAACCATCTGGACGGATCCATATGAGGATGCGAGCTCTGGAGAATTTGTCGTAACAGTAGCACAGGCAGTTATAGATCCAGAAACCAAGGAAACTCTTGGGGTTGTTGGGATGGACCTTAGCTTAGCAGGGCTTTCAGGAATCATTAAAGAAACAAAAGTAGGGTATAGTGGGTATTCTCTATTATTAGATAAAAATGGCATGGCCTTAGTTCATCCTAAGGAACAAGGAAAAGATGTTAGTAAAAAAGTATATTTCTCTACTGTGAATAGTGGTGAAAAAGGCGCAACTTCTTATACGGAAGGCGGAACAGATTACGAACTCTACTACCAGACACTTGATCAAACAGGCTGGAAGGTCGGAATGGTATATGAGACGAAGAACGTATTAGGAAGTGCAAAAAGCCTTCAAGATGCGATCCTCATCATTGCAGCGATCGCCATTATTATAGGTCTTGTGATTACCTATTTCCTGTCAAAAAGTATCGCTAAACCAATCACTTTATTAAACCAACAAGTTCAAGAAGTAGCAGCAGGAGACTTGACGATTCATGTGGAGAGCAAATCAAGGGATGAAACAGGGCAATTAACCGATCATTTTAACATCATGGTTGAAAACATGCGTGAGCTCATAGCCTCTGTAGAAAAATCTGTAGACAGTGTAAACGACTCAGCTTCTAGCTTAACAGCCGTATCAGAGGAAACGATTGCTGCAAGTGAAGAGGTGGCTAGAGCAACAGGTGAGATTGCCGCAGGCGCGTATCAGCAAGCACAGGATGCGGAGGGAGCAAACCAAAAGGCAATCGGATTATCCTCACAAATTGAAAAAGTAAAAGATAATGTTGATGAAATGACTGGTTTGTCCAAGCAAGCCGAAGTCACGAATGCTAAAGGCTTGGAGCAAATGAACTTCTTAAGACAAAGAGCCGTCGAAAGCGATGAAGTTATTAAGAGTGTTGGGACAGTCATTAATAACCTAGACTCAAAGGTAAAGGAAATCGAAAAGGTTATTCACTCCATTACAGAGATTTCAGATCAAACGAATCTTCTAGCTTTGAATGCAAGTATTGAAGCTGCTAGAGCGGGTGAAAGTGGAAAAGGGTTTGCCGTTGTTGCGGATGAGGTAAGAAAGCTGGCTGAACAATCAGCAAAAGCAGCACATCAAGTAAAACAAACAATCTCAAGTATTGAAAAAGAAACCAAGCATGTTGTGAAGGAAATGGAGCAAACCGTAGCCATTTCAGAACTACAAAGCAAGGCTGTTGGTCAAACAGAAGTTGCATTTAATGATATTTCACAAACGATTAACGCGATTGTCTCTTCGATCGGATCGATCAGAAGGGATATCGACCATATCAACGATTTAAAGGATGATGTGGTCGCTTCTATTCAAAGTATTGCTTCCGTGGCTGAGCACTCAGCAGTAGCTTCAGACAAGGTAAGTGAATCGACAGAGGAGCAGGTCCGTGCGCTCGATTCGGTCACACAATCAGCCATTGAGTTAAATGAAGCAAGTTCACAGCTTGCAGAAATGATTAAGAGATTTAAAATATAGCAATAGACCGGTGGGATGAGTTCCTGCCGGTTTTTTCGATATGGAGGGTGGTATTTGTTCTCGTTCATCTGCCTATTATGATAAAAGAAAAGAGGGATTTCATGAAGGAACATATAATAGAGGTTCTTCAACAAATTGAGCGAGAATATGATGTGAAAGTATTGTACGCATGCGAGTCGGGAAGTCGGGCTTGGGGATTTCCTTCCATGGATAGCGATTATGATGTGAGATTTCTATATATACATACAAAGGAATGGTATTTGTCCATTGATCAAGGAAGAGATGTACTGGAGGTCCCTTCGCAGGACTCTCTTTCCATCCCCGTTCATCCACTATTAGATATGAGTGGATGGGAACTAACGAAAGCATTAAGATTGTTCCGAAAATCTAATCCGCCCTTTTCGAGTGGCTTCATGCTGACTTGGTTTACTATGAAAAATATTCTACTCTTGAAAAGTTGTTAGCCATCGAACAGAAGGTGTTTTCACCTATAACCTGTCTTTATCATTATGTTAGTATGGCGAAAAGAAACTTCCGTTCATTTCTTTTAGAAGAAGAGGTACATCATAAAAAGTACTTTACGGTTCTTCGACCACTGTTAGCAGGAAAATGGATTATTTCGAAGTATACTTTTCCACCTATTAAGTTTGAAATCCTTGTACAGGAACTAGTACCCCTAGGTCCGGAAAGGCAATTAATTGAAGAACTTATCTCTCGTAAAAGGGCTAGATTGGAGCAATCATCAAAGGTAGAACCCTCCATTGGAGTGCTTAACGATTACCTGCAACAAGAGATTGAACATGTTGAAACCATGATGAAGGACATGAAGGTAAGTGATAGAAATACAGCAACACACTTACTGAATGGGATTTTCAGAGAGCTATTAGAGCGAGCTTGGCAGTAAGTTCGTCCATTCTAATTGAGAAATATCAGCATATCATCCTCCAATAAGTTAAAACTAGTCTATAATATAAGATAGAATAGCAATGGAGTGATTAGAATTGACGAAAGTAAAAGCAAAGAGCAAGAGTGGAGTAGGCAGAGGTACGGGAAAAAAAGGCTGGACGCGTTGGCAGGCTGGAGCAAAAAAAGCTAAGAATGCAAAACCATATAAAAGCAAAGGTGTGAAGCATGGCCCTGGTTCAGGTGTGGAGAAAGGAACTTCGGACCAAGCGGATAAATAGGTGATGGAGAGAGGTTGGACGATTCGGCAGGTGGTTCATCATATTGCCGATAGACATATGAACGCTTAAATCATGGCAGGGAAATCACATAACCTTGCTCATATTACAAATGTAAAGCTGTAGTCCTTATATTGGACTACAGCTTTTTATTTTAATTTATTATATATACTCAGTGAAACTACTATTGTCATAAAATTTTCACAAATAGAGAAAACCTTCTGTATCAAGTAAAGAAAGGGGTAAATTTGGGTAATTTTTCAAATTTACATGAAAAACATTCTCAATTAAGGTTGACACTATATGTAGATAAATATATGATAAGGCTTGTGATAATGATTATCATTATTATTAGATATTTAATAAAGAGGAGAGCCGATGAAGAAACGATATTTACTACTCGCGTTACTTATTCTTTCAGTTCTATCTCTTTTTGTAGGGGTAAGCAGCATTTCTCCAAAGATGTTACTTGACTTTCAATCAGAAGAAACTGAGATCTTTTTAATTAGTCGTGTTCCAAGGCTAATTGCTATTTTGCTAGCAGGAGCAGGGATGAGTATTGCTGGTTTGATCATGCAGCAATTAAGTAGAAACAAATTTGTTTCTCCGACAACCGCTGGAACATTAGATGCGACAAGGCTAGGAATTCTTGTATCGATGCTATTTTTTACGAATGCAACGATGCTACAAAAGATGGGAATTGCCTTTGTCTTCGCATTAGCAGGAACTTTTCTTTTTATGCAAATCCTGAACAGAATCAAGTTCAAGGATGCTATATTTATCCCATTGGTTGGACTCATGTTCGGAAATATTTTATCATCGGTCGCTACATTTTTTGCGTATCGGGCGGATGTCATCCAGAACATGTCAGCTTGGTTACAGGGAGATTTTTCAATGATTATGAAAGGCCGCTACGAACTGCTGTATATAAGTATACCGGTGTTAGTAGTAGCTTACTTGTATGCTAATCGCTTCACGGTTGCTGGGATGGGTGAGGATTTTTCCAAAAACCTTGGTCTTGCCTATAAGCGGATCGTGAATATAGGGTTGGTATTAGTGGCTCTTATTACGGTGACGGTGGTTCTTACAGTCGGGGTTATCCCTTTTTTAGGCTTAATTATTCCGAATATTATTTCTATTTTTAAAGGGGACCATCTACAAAAGACCTTGCCACATACGGCGTTGCTAGGAGCAAACTTTCTTCTAGTAACGGATATTCTTGGCCGAGTCATTATTTATCCATATGAGATTTCCATCTCATTAATGGTCGGTGTGATCGGTAGTGGAATCTTCCTATTCTTGTTGTTCCGGAGGAAGGCGTATGCGTAATTTAACCAAGAATATTTTACTGACTGTGGCTGCAATTGCCGTTTGTGCTCTTTATTTATTTCATGATTTAAATGGAAGCTATGATTATGCTCTTCCAAGAAGAGGATTCAAGGTAGTGGCTATGATTTTGACAGGGGTGGCTATCGCTTATTCCACTGTCGTATTTCAAACGATTACTCACAACCGAATATTAACTCCGAGTATTATGGGTCTAGACTCCCTATACATGCTCATCCAAACCGTAATTATTTTCTTCTTGGGTTCAACTCATGTTACGGTGACGAACAAGCAAGTGAATTTCGGAATTTCAGTCGTAGCGATGATTGTCTTCGCCCTATTACTCTATCGATTTATTTTTAAAAAAGGAAATCAACCAATCTACTTCTTGTTATTAATTGGAATTATCATTGGGACATTTTTCTCAAGCATCTCGACATTTTTACAGGTATTGATTGATCCTAATGAATTCCAAATTGTACAAGATCGAATGTTTGCAAGCTTTAATAATATCAATACGGATATTTTATGGATTGCGATTGGGATTATAGGATTGCTTATTCTTTATGCTTGGCGATATACAACGTATTTAGATGTGCTGTCTCTAGGTAGGGATAATGCTGTAAATCTAGGCGTTAATTATGATTCATTAGTAAAGAAAATGCTCATACTTGTTGCGGTGTTTATTTCCGTCTCAACGGCACTTGTCGGTCCGATTACATTTTTTGGATTGATTGTAGCTAACCTGTCTTATCAATTGTTTGGAACATATAAGCACAAGATTCTGATCAGTGGAGCGGGTTTAATTAGTATCATCGCCCTTGTTGGTGGCCAATGGGTGGTAGAACGAGTGTTTACTTTTTCAACGACACTTAGCGTCATTATTAACTTCATTGGTGGCGTGTACTTCATTTATTTACTGCTAAAGGAGAGTCGATCATCTTGATCCAAGTTCAAGCACTTTCGAAGTTTTATGGAAAAAAGAAAGTCGTAGAAGATGTAACGGTCTCGATTCAAAGAGGAAAGATTACTTCTTTTATCGGCCCAAATGGAGCAGGGAAATCCACTCTGTTATCGATGGTCAGTCGTCTTTTGGATGCAGATACAGGTGAGGTGCTCATTGACCAAACGAATATAAAAAAGATGAAGTCAAATGATTTTTCAAAAATTGTATCGATCTTAAAGCAATCGAATTATATGAATGTTCGTTTAACGATTCGTGAGTTGGTTTCATTCGGTCGCTTTCCTTATTCAAAGGGCCGTTTAACGGCTGAAGATGAGGAAATGGTGGATCAAGCCATCGAATACATGGCTTTAAAGGACATGGAAGACAGATACTTAGATGAGTTGTCAGGGGGGCAAAAGCAGCGAGCTTTTATAGCGATGGTTATTGCCCAAGATACAGAGTATATCTTATTGGATGAGCCGTTAAATAATCTGGATATGAAGCATTCTGTACAGATTATGAAGATTTTACGCCGTCTGGTGGATGAACTTGGAAAAACGGTCATTATCGTTCTTCATGATATTAATTTTGCTTCTGTCTATTCGGATCGTATTGTTGCTCTAAAGGATGGTAAGGTCGTGAAGGATGGACCAACGAATGAGATTATCCAATCAAAAGCTTTGAAAGAAATTTATGATATGGATATTCCAATTCAAGAAATGAACAATTGCCGAATCTGCGTTTACTTTAATTCATAAAAACAAAAGGGGATAGAAAAGATGAAAAAGTTAGGTTTATTTTCTATTATTTTCACAATGTTTTTCTTATTAGCTGCATGTGGTGGCCAAGAGGAAGCGAGCACGACTGCTAGTACTGAAGGAGAAAAAACAGAAGAAGAGTCAAAAGAAGTAACGATTACACACGAATATGGGGAAGTTACTGTAGAAAAGAACCCTCAGAAGGTCGTTGTATTTGATTTTGGTGTTCTCGATACATTGGATGCATTTGGTGTAGATGTAGATGGGGTTCCGCAAGCAACCGTTCCAAAGAGTTTAGAGAAATATGCTAGCTCAGATTATACAAACGTTGGAAGTTTAAAAGAGCCGGATTTTGAAGCGATTCATCACTTAGAGCCAGATGTTATCTTTATTTCTGGAAGACAAGCGGAGTTATATGATCAATTTGCTGAAATTGCTCCAACTGTTTTCGTTGATGTGGATTATACAAACTATATGTCTTCACTTGAAAAGAACTTTGAGCTTTTAGCAGAAATCTTTGAAAAAGAAGATATTCTTGCTTCGAAATTAGAAGAGTTAAAAGCAAGCATCGATGAAGTGAACAAGGAGGCGTCGGCTTCTGAAAACAAAGCTCTGATTTTATTAGCGAACGAAGGAAAAGTAAGTGCATACGGACCAAGTTCACGCTACGGATTTGTACATGATGTGTTTGGCTTTAAAGCGATTGATGAAAATATTGAAGTATCTCAACACGGTCAAAGCATTACTTTTGAATACATTCTAGAGAAAAACCCAGATGTTATTTTTGTCATTGATCGCTCTGCTGCCGTTGGTGGAGAAGTGGGTGCCAAAGAAACGATTGAAAATGAGTTAGTAAAGAAAACAAACGCATATACAAATGGAAAAATTATTTACCTTGATGCAGTAAACTGGTACATCGCTGGAAATGGTGTTGAATCAACAAAATCTATGGTAGAAGAAGTAAAAGCAGCACTAAAATAAACATGATGAATGCCGGACTTCGTTCCGGCTTTTTACCAGAGGAAGTAGTAGAATCAAGTCAGAATGTATACGAGTCACAAGTATAATGGGAGACGTCTTAAAAGGTGTCTTTTGTTTTTTTATCTAAAAACACGGTACCTAGTTCATCAATTTGAGCCACGGCGATGTCAGAGGGGCTTTGGAACCCGTTTTCTTGTAACATGTTACTTACCCAATGCTCATCCTTACCAGTAGCCTTTAAGTGATCCATCACGAGTTTACCATCAATAATAAAGGTTCTTGGGATCCCGCGAAAAGGGGTGGATATCTGTAAATCTTGATTTTTAGTGGTTTGATGAGCAACTTTTTTCTGTGCGGAGAGCGATCCATCGGTTTCGAAAAAAGCATACTCCACCTCATCTAAATAGTAGATATCCTTTTTTCTTAATAATAATAATAAGTCATCAGTCGTTAGCCTTGCTTTGGACATCCTATCTTCTAAAATTTTCCCATCTCTTATGACAAGCAATGGCTCACTGTTAAGAAGTTTACGAGCATGGTGAGACTTAATGGAGAGGATATCAGAAATAAGAGTCAGAGTTGTAAAGATCACCATTCCAAAAAGACCGATAGAAAGAGGGATTTGATCGGCAAAGATAAACGAACCTCCCATGGAACCAATGGTAATGCCTGCTATGAAGTCAAAGAGTGTTAAATGAGAAATCAATTTCTTTCCAAGAATTCGGCATAATACATATATGGCAATAAAGGTTATGCTAACTCTAGCTGCAGTATCTAAATAAATCATTCATTCTTTTCCTCCAAAGACTTTTCATAATTGTACAAATCTAATATGTCCATAAAAAGGTATAGAACAACTGGTGATTTATTGGAAACAAAAAAAGACCTTCGAATAAGGTCTCTTTACTGAGGATTAATATTTAATCTTAAAGGAAGGATATGGATCGGTTTTCTCCCTTGTATGTATTTCCATGTTGGTGACCTTAGAGAAAGGATTTCCTTCTCGTATGGACTCTATAAAAAGCTGGAGGTCCTCAGGCTGACCAACAGCAATTATTTCGACGCTGCCATCATCCATATTCTTTACCCAGCCGGTGACTCCATATTGGCCTGCTCTCATTTGCGTATAGTATCGGAAGCCAACTCCTTGAACTTTACCAGAAACGACAATATGTAACTGGTCCACATTATTCACTCCTAAATTCATCTTAACAATTTAATATATGTAGTTTCATCCTCCCATAATTCGAATTTCATTGCAATAGCCTCTTTCAGTTATCTTGGTTATCGAGGTCACGCTGGGTTTGTTTGTAAAAAGCAAGATGATTACATAAGTTGTAGTAGTTCCTGAGAAAATATATAAGAAGTTATTTGAAAAGGAGCATCTGTGATGACAAAATCAAAGAGTCAACAAGAACGCCAGTGGAGGCAGAGAAAAGATGAGCAGCATCCTCACGGGAAAGTAAAAAGCTTTGAGGAATTAGGTACTGGAGTGGAAGGGAAAAATAACGACAATAAGTAAAGCATGAGGAATTCCCTCATGCTTTTTTTATCGCTTTTTCTTTTTCGAGTTATCTAGTAGTGGAAGCTTATTTTTATTAACGACTTCAAGAGCAACGTTCACATGAACATACTTTTCATCGAGGGGTGATACGGCAGTGATCTTTCCTTTTCGCCCTTTGATCTTTACATTTTCCCCTTCTGCAGGGAGATTTTTGAGTAACTGAGTTAATAACACATTTCTATTTTCATAATAAGTTACAACAAACATCTAGACCTCACCTATTCCTTTAAAGTATGTGGAATCATCCATGATATAAAATATAGGAAAGTCGGGGGGGTTAGACCATGTGTGGGAAAAATTTTTTTTATAAAAAAAGGCTTGGTACATTTTAGGTAACCAAGCCTTTTAGGTTAGAAAGCCCAATTTCCGTTTCGGAATACGGGTTCTGTTTGATCATCTTTTGTAATACCATCAATGTTCATTTCAGCAGAGCCGATCATGAAATCGACATGTGTGATGCTTTCGTTGAGACCATTTTTCTCAAGATCTTCAGCAGACATCGTTTTTCCACCTTCGATACAGAATGCGTAGGCACTTCCAATCGCTAAGTGGTTGGATGCATTTTCGTCAAAAAGAGTGTTATAAAATAGTACATTGGATTGAGAAATCGGAGATTGGAACGGCACCAATGCGACTTCTCCTAAATAATGTGATCCTTCATCCGTATCAACAAGGCGTTTTAAAATGTCCTCTCCTTGCTCGGCCTTTGCATCGACAATGCGCCCATTTTCAAAAGTAATGGTGAAGTTATCAATGATATTTCCTCCGTAGCTAAGCGGTTTGGTGCTTGCGACATATCCGTTTACTCCTGTTCTGTGTGGAACAGTAAACACTTCTTCAGTAGGCATATTGGCCATAAAGTTGGTTCCTTGTTCGTTAATGCTGCCAGCGCCCACCCAAATATGCTTTTCTGGAAGTTCAATCGTTAAATCTGTTCCTGGAGCGGTATAGTGTAGCTTTTTATAACGACGTTCGTTTAGGTAAACGACCTTTTCGTGAAGGGTTTCGTCATGCTTTTTCCATGCTTCGACCGGATTGTCTTGGTCTGCACGAGTTGCTTTAAAAATGGCCTCCCAAAGGAGACTCACTTGTTCTTCAGGTGCTGCGTCTGGGAATACTTTAGCAGCCCAAGCAGGTGAAGGAGTGGCGATAACCGTCCAACTTACTTTATCGGATTGGATTTTTTTACGGTAGTTACTCAAGGCTGTTCCTGCTGCTTTTTGGAAATTGGCAATACGCTCAGGGTTTACCCCTTTAAGAAGGTCAGGACTTGATGAAACGATTGACATAAAGGCTGCACCTTTATCCGCTAGCTCGTCAAGTTCACGAGCACGCCATTCAGGATATTCTGTAAAAGCAGCATCTGGTGCCAACTCATATTTCGCACGGGTAACTGTATCATCTGCCCAGTTTACAATTACGTTATGAGCACCGACCTCATAGGCTTTGCGTACCACTAGGCGAACAAACTCAGCTGAGTCGAGTGAAGTATTGATAACGAGTGTCTGGTTAGGCTGGACGTTCACGCCCACTTTAACAGCCAGCTCTGCGTATTTTTCTAAATTAGCTTGAAAGCTCATATGTATAGTCTCCTTTTTTATGGAATCTTCTTTCTTATTGTATTCGTTTTTTCTAGAAAAAGAAAACAAATTCGCCACCCGAAAGGTTTTTTATACATGATTAGGTGGCGATTTTAGGACCTAAGCGAGGGTGTCAGCGAGGGTGTCAGAC
>Ga0224722_1001882_pt1 | contig 11428 bp, 10 predicted proteins | sample Balambano_FR1_Me_FD_161646 | JGI IMG/M metagenome (GOLD analysis project Ga0224722, IMG submission 161646) | Freshwater sediment microbial communities from Lake Towuti, South Sulawesi, Indonesia - Balambano_FR1_MetaG | ecosystem: Environmental > Aquatic > Freshwater > Lake > Sediment | place...
ATCAAAGACCCAGATTGCAGCGACTGCGCCCAGGATGCCCATCATCAGTGAACTGGCTGCACCGGAAAGTCCCGCAGTTGTCCAGCCGACGATGATTTGAAAAACCAATCCTGCAATTAAACCCGACTGGGTGAGCGAATTTGGCAGCGTCAGCGTGTCCCAATCAATTAGCGACAGAGCCAGCAGCCAGCTCACAAACGCCCAATAGCCCAACCCCGGCAGCGGCAAACTGAACGCCCAAAACACCAGCACAAACAAAATTCCCGTTGCGGCTTCGATCGCCGGATAGCGAGGCGAAATTTTGGTTCGACAGTGACGGCATTTGCCCTGGAGCCACAGCCAGCCCAAAATCGGCACGTTATCGTATGGCTTCAGCCGATGCAGACAGCGCGGGCAGCGAGACGGCGGGTGCAGCAGCGAGACTCCTGCCGGAATTCGATAAATGACGACGTTTAGAAAACTGCCGATACAGGCTCCGATCGCAAACACAAGCAGGCTCAAGACACCTGAAAACAGCAGTTCCATAAACATTGTGGCAAATCTAGGTGGCAAATCTAGGTGGCTATTCCGGCTGCAGGTTCGGACAAATGGTGTGGCTCTCCTGCGGCTCAAGCTGCGCGGGATCATGCCACCCAGCCAGAATACCCTGAAGCTGCGATCGCAGCACTTGCAGCGACTCAATCTGACAAGTCACTTCTGCCACTTTTTCTTCCAGATAATGCTTCACCTGACCGCAGGGCAACTGTCCCTGATCGTGAACCGATAGAATCTGCTGAATTTCGTTGAGCTGTAGCCCCAGGGATTGCGCTCGTTTGATAAACGCCAGACGATCCAGGACATCTGTGCTGAACAGCCGATAGCCCGTATCCGATCGCTCTACGGTCGGCGCAAGCAAGCCAATGTCGTCGTAATAGCGAATGGTTTTGATCGGCAGACCACTTTCTGAGGCAACCTCCCCAATTTTGAGCAGCTTTTCGGTTTCAGTTACTTTGTTCGTAATCCTGCTTGTAATCATGGCTTGCGTCAGGGTTCTCCCTGCTGCTGATTGAGCAAAATGTCCAAAATGCGACGATTCTCCAACTGCATTCCCCTCACTTCTGCCTGCATTCCCCCGATTTCTGCCTGCATATCGTTCATCTCGTTGACGATCGTGCCAATCATGGAAACCATGTCTGCAACAGAGGCTCTCAGGTCAAGCGTAGAGAGTCTCAAATCATTAATTTGCCCCTGCTGCTGGTTAATCTGACTCTGCTGCTGGCTAATCTGACTTTGCTGCTGGCTAATTTGTCCCTGCTGCTGGTTAATCTGACTTTGCTGCTGGCTGATTTGCCCCTGTTGTTGAGCGATCTGGCTTTGCTGCTGATTAATCTGACTTTGCTGCTGTTGAATCGAGAGCAAGATGGTTTCTGCAAGTGCTTCAAGGCGATCGAGTCTGGATTCGGCTGGATTCATGTCGTTTTCTACTGTCCCTGCTGCTGTAGGATGCCCTCACGGCGCATTGAAATCCTATTCAAGCTTTACGTTAAATCCCATGTCAAACCCTGTGTCAAACCCTACGTCACCTTGCGGGCATCCACATCGATCGTCACCCGATGCGCGTCAGAATCCGGCAGATAGCGCGATCGTCGCGACTGGGATTTGGTTTGGGGCGGCATGGGTTCCCGGCGAGTTGGCTGCATCAGCTTCCAGCGAATTCCGATCGCCAGTCCTGCGGTGCCTAAGCCGATCGCCAGCAAGACTCGATAGCCGCCCATCCCGCCAATCAGCGCATCGACCAGACCTGCCGTCAGCATGAATCCGGTAATGGGTTCTCTGCGGTAAAGCGACTGCATTCTTCTTGTCCAGTTCATCGTCCGACTCCTGATCCAGAGAGCAATGGAATTTGTATTGTCTCTTTTCTCCAATCTAGCGCGTTGACGAACTGCCCGTCCTGTTCCCTCCAATCGCCTCCTATTTTGCCTTCGCTTCCAGCGTTTCCAGGCGGCTCTTGAGTTCCTGGTTATCCTTCTTGAGCTGGTCTAGCTCCTCCTGGAGTTTCTGGACTGCCTGGTCTTGCTTGACAGCTTTTTGCACCCGCTCGATCGCCTCTTCTGCCAGCCGCCGGACTCTGCCGTCGGGGGTTTGGTCTGCCAGGGCACTGAGAATGCCGATCGCCTTCACGGTTTCCATTTGTCCAAGGGCGATCGTGGTTGAAACCTGGGTCAGAAAGAACGATTCGCGGGAAAGCTCGTCCAGTCGGTTGAGAATGCGCTCCAGGTTGGCGTTGCTTTGCCCTGTGGAAATTGCGCCCAGTGCCCGGATAGCCGCCAGTCGAAGTGCCTGGGGCGTGCCTGCTGCCGTGTATTCCAGAATCAGATCCAGCGCATCTTCCGAGGTTTTGAGCTTGCTCAGTCCCAGAATCGCGCCACTCCGCACGGTTTCATTCCAGCCCGTCCGCTCTTGCAGCACCGATCGATAGAGCTTCAGCAGCTTTTCTTCCTTCGATTTGCCGTTGAGCTTTCCGGCGGCGACGGTTCCCAGGACTGATAGCGCAGCCGCTTCAACGTAGTAGCTGGGATCGCCTGTCTCTGCCAGGTGCTTGAGTGCCCGATAGCTGTCGATCGTCTTAATGTGTGCCAGCGCGTTCACCACCGCTCGCCGGACTCGTGCCTCCGGGTCTTCCAGCCCTTTCACCAGCCCCTCAAACGCCTGATCGAGCTTCACCGAGGCAAGCTGATCGGCAGCTTCTGCCCGAACGCCCCAAAAGCGATCGGATTTCACCGCCTGAGCCAGCGCCCGCACCGCTTCCAGCCCGCCTTTTTTCGCCAGCGCTTCTGCGGCATAAATGCGTGAAACCGGGTCGGGATCGTGCTGGAGCTGTGCTTTCAATTCGGCGATCGGGTATTCCAGCGTGACGGTTTTGAGCAGAGGGTTGCCCAGGTCGAAGCTGACAAACTGCGGCTTTTCTGCCAGAGGAAAGTAGAAGGTTTGCTCTCGCTCGTGGATGCGAACGGTGAAGGGCTTGATCTGGGGCGAATTTGCTGCGCTACCTGATTCCTCGACATCGCCGAAACCGATCGTCACCCGCAGATCAAACAAGCCGCTGTCGAGTCCATTGCCTTCCTCTGCCTGGGTTTGCGTGACGGTGAGCTTGGCAAGATTGCTGTCGCCGTCCCAGGAATAAGCCACCTTGTAGTCGGGATGTCCGCCGCGAAACACAAACTGATCAAACAACGGCTGCAAATTGCGTCCGGTGGCTTTGTCGATCGCCCGCAGCAAATCAACCGTTTCCACGGTGCGGTGCGCATTGTCATTCACAAATGTCTGAATTGCCCGGAAAAACAGCGCGTCCCCCAGTTCTGCCCGGATCATGTGATAGACACAGGCTCCCTTTTCGTAGAGATGGCGATCGTAGAGTTCGATGGCTTCGCGGTAAACGTGGGTGACGATCGGGCGGCGATAGCGCGTTGCATCTTCGCTCAGGTAGCTGCGGGCGGTTTCCAGACGATAATAGGCGGCTTCGTCTGCGCCATATTCGCGATTTGTCCACAGCACCTCAGAATAGGTTGCCATCCCTTCTTTGATCCAGGCGTGCGACCAGTGCTTGATCACCACCAGATCGCCAAACCACTGATGCGCCAGTTCGTGTGCCACCAGCGACTCGGAACTGCAGTTGTCAAGGGCGGCTCGTTCGTCGAGAAGGCAGCGATCGGTCAGCAGCGTGGTGGAAGTGTTCTCCATGCCGCCAAAAATGAAATCCTCGACGCAGACCTGAGCGTATTTAGGAAACGGATAGTCGTAGCCAAAGGTTTCGCTAAAAAACTGAATCATCTGCGGCGTTTTGCCCATCGTGCGGCGGGCATCGGCTTCGCGCCCTTTTTCAACGTAATAGGTGACAGGCTTACCGTTCCACTCGTCCTGAAGTTCAGCAAAATCGCCAACTGCCAGCGTCATCAGATAGCTGGGATGCACCTGCTTTTGATACCAGTGATAAATCTTGTCATCGCCTGCGGTCTGCGTCTCAATCAGCTCACCGTTCGAGAGGGCGAGATACTGACGCGGCACTCGCACCCGAATCTCAGACGTGGCGAGCTGTCCCGGATAGTCGAAGCAGGGAAACCAGAACCGCGAGTCTTCATCTTCGCCCTGCGTCCAGACTTCCACCGCTTTCCTGGGATAGTCGGCGGTTGGGGCAATAAAATAAAGTCCGCGCTGCGGTTTTTCGACCTGATAGGCAATCACCAGAGTAATGGGCTGTCCTGCCTGGGTGGGCTGCTTTAACCGAACGTGAAGCAGTTCGCCGTCGTAGTCAAAGGGCTGCTCTACGTCTGCAACCCGCACCGACTGAATCTGCAAATTAACCGCATCCAGCGTCAATCGATCGACGCCATCGCGCACTGGACAAAGTCGAGTACTGCAGGTGCCGCTGTAGCGTTGCTCCGGAATATTCAGCGCCAGATCCAGCGCAATATGCTCAACCTGACCGGGGCGATCGGGGTTGTAATGCGGCTTTGCGCCCGGCAGAACGAAAGATTTACGTCCGTTTCCGGTATCAAAGGCGATCGATTCGATTGCAGAATGAGACATTGTTGCGAATAATTCAGGGTAGATTAGCAAATTCACCTACCCGATCCTAAACTGTTCGTTTCGATCGCGGATCGAATTGCGAAGATTTTTTGGCAAGAGACTAACAAGAAGCTAAGTTGCGATTTTGAGCTTGAGGGTCAGGCAGAGCGAAGAGCGCGATCGCCCAAAGGCGGCAGATCGTTGATCTCTGGAAATTGGGTTTGCGGACTGTAAGAAATCTGGTGCAGATCCGTCTGTCTGAGGCTGGCACCCCGCAAGTTTGCGCCTGACAGGTTGGCATGGTGGAGAATTGCGCGATCGAGCTTGGCTGCCCAGAGTGAGGCATTGGTGAGATTAGCACCGCTCAGGTTTGCACCGTAAAGCTTTGCGCCGTTCAGGTTCGCCTGGGCGAGATTGGCATGATGCAGCACTGCCTCCAGCAGATCACACTGGCTCAGATCGGCAGATTGCAGATTGGCATAATCGATCGCTGCGCCGTTGAGCGATGCCGCATGGAGATTTGCCTCAGCCAGGTTTGCCCGGCGAAGACAAACATCGTTGAGATTGGCAACCGTTAAATTTGCGCCGCTCAGGTTCGTGCCGCTCAGCTTGGAATCGCTCAGGTCTACGCCATCCAGATCCACCCCGTGCAGATCAACGCCATTGAGATATGCCTGACTCAGCCGCACATTATCCAGCTTGGCATTTGTCAGGATTGCGCCGCTCAGCCTTGCCCCCGTCAGATTTGCCCACTGCAGGTTTGCCTCCGTTAAATTTGCCGATCGCAGATTAATGCCGCTCAAATTTGCGCCACAAAAATTAACGCCGCTCAAGTTTGCCTGCCGCAAATTGACCCCTTTGAGCATTGCCCCACTAAAACGGGCACGGGTGAGATTTGCCTTCACCAGATTTGCGCCGCTCAAATTCGCCTTTGTGAAATCCGCGCCCACCAGATTGGCACTCGTGAGACGCGCATACTGCACCGTTGCCCCATACAGATACGCCCCGCTGAGATTCACCTGAGCCAGATTCGCGCGATCGAACTTAGTCGAAGCCAGAACCGCCTGCGTCAGGTTTGCCCCGCTGAGATTCATGCCGCCCAGGTTTGCCCCGGCTAAATTAATGCCCGCGAAGTTGCGCTCTCCCGCCGCATATTGGGCAGCAAATTCTAAAACATCCATCTCTGAAAACCGTCCTATCTCGTGTCATACCATCTCTGGGGTATCATGCGGCGATCGGGTTTGGGGGGAGTTAGTTAAGAGTCTTAGGGAATCGCAGGGTGTTGTTACATCACCTCCTCACCCCCTTACCATAAAGATAAAGATGACTCCCTGAACTTAGAAAAACATGACTCCACAAGAGATTGCGAACGAACTGAATGCTCTATTCAGTGGTGCGGTGCAGCAAACTTCCCCAGAGACCTGGCAGATTGAAACGGACTCAATGCGGCTGCTGGTTCTGCTGTCGGAAGATCAGTCATGGCTGCGGCTGCTCGCGACGATCGCCCCAGCAGATGAAGCGGCTCCTTTTTTGCCTCAGTTGATGGAAGCCAATTTTGATGAGACGCAGGAAACCCGCTATGCCCTGTTTCAGGGGTTGCTGTGGGGGGTGTTTCAGCATAGCTGTGAAGGGTTGACTCAGTCAGATTTTCAATCGGCGATCGCTCGACTGGTGGCGCTCCAGCAGCAGGGACTGTCTGAAAGTTTTAATCAGCTCGCAGAGGCGCAGATTCGCCAAATTATTCGCGCCGCAAAACAGCAGGGACAGTCTCTTGAAGCGACAATGCAAACCCTCGATCGCCTTTATGAAGAAGGGGTAATGGGTGATCTTGAGTCAGGTGGCGCAGCTCGCAGCCAGGTGTTAGGTGCGTGGCGATATCAGCTAGAGCGGCTGTGGCACGAAGACAGCGAAGAAAACTAAAGCAAGAGACGATCGGCAGCAGGATTCGCAAATTCAGGATCAGCAGCTTTGGGGGAAAGCCGCACTCATCGGGCAACCAAAGTGTTTGCGAAAGAGAACCTGAGCCAGAACAGCAGCGGGCAGTAAATCCTGGCGGTTGCTCGCCAAACTGTCTAAATTGCAGAAAGGATGGACGCGACCGAATAAGGTTTGACAATCCAGGATATATTTTTCTATGTCAAGGGTATGGCAGTGCCAGACGTGCTTAATATCACGAGTTGGGCTTAAAGTCAGATTTGAATAATAATCAACCAGATAAAGAAATGCGAAATAGTGGGAGATTGTTTTCAGCGTTTGTTTCTCTGTCCAGCGAGAACTGAGTTCAGAACGATCGAGCCGATCGATCAGCGAATGAATTCTCAGCGATTGCACGCGCTGAATAAACGATCGAAAGGAGTCAGGTGTAGGTGGAGGAACAGAAACCATAAGTGACATTTTGGGGGCTAAGAATAAGCAAGCGTAAGAGGAAGACCTGCGAACCGAGCTGCCCCCCTCGCCTCCCAATTCTGGCTATCGTGTACACACAACTCTCTGGTGATGCCTCGCAATCCCCTCAGTCCCCTCAATCCCGCACCAGTGGGGGACTTCCGAGCCATTCAAAGTCCCCCCTCGCGCTTTAAGCGCGGCAACTCACGAATTGGGGGGTTGGGGGGCGGCAAAGCGTGAAACTGAAGCAGACTCGACTGATGGGGACACCGTAGCCAATTCTGGAGGGAACCGAACTACTCATCTTGACGTTCAAAGTCCTCCCTTGCGCTTTTGGTGCAGCAAATTATCAGTTGGGAGATTTGGGGGGCGATGTAGGAGATTTGCTACTCTTCAAGCAATCTCTTACGGCGTGAGGCACTGACGATTCGGATAAGCATTGCAGTTTGCCGGGCCATCGCTCAGCTCGTGGTTGGCGGACAGCAGGACGATCGATTGTGCGTCTGAAGCAGCGGGAGAAATATGTCGAGGGGCTGCACCAAACGCAACTTTGTTGATAACAATGCTGCCGCCGATCAAGCTGAGGAAAGCGAAGCTGAACAGTTTGGCTGAAAGGGAAGTAAACATCGTGACGCTCTCCAGGTAGAAGAATCCTGCATTCAACATAGAAACTTTCTGCCTTGAAGTCTCCTAACAGTGGTTAGAAATGGGTTAGCGATGCTGTTAGGTGACTTTTGGCGATCGAACTTCCTATACTTCAGATCAATCAGGCTGAATGGCCGCGATTACGCAAATGAACGCCAACATCAGCCAAGGGTTTTTTAGGGATTTCTCGCCAAATTCGATTGTTTTTAGGCGATCGTTTTGATTTGTGACAATGCGACCCTTCATTCTCCTGAAATCGCCATGATTGCTGCAACAATAAGTTCTATTCCCGGTGGATTGACCATGCCCGACGACATCTATTCAGAAGCATCGCAACAGTGGGATCTGCCTCGGCTTTATGCCGATCTAACTGCTGTGAAACGGGTTTGTAGCGGCAAGCAAAATATTGCGCTCACCCAGCTCGAAAAAGATTGCCTGCGCGGATTGCTGTGTGGTCATAGCCCGACTGAAATTGCGATGAAACTGAATCGAGATGTCACCGGACTGCGGGTTAGTTTGTCGCGGGAAGGACTGTATGACTATCTGGAAGTGCTGACGGAGCAGCGTCCCAGAAACTGGCAGCAAATCGCGTTTATTTTGGAGCGGGCGGGCTATCGGCTGGGCGCAGTGGCTGTGGCTGCGGCTGTAAAATCTGCGCTGCGTCAAGATCTGGCTGCCCAAATCGATGTTTCGCGCTTCTATGGGCGATCGACTGAGCTGGCAACGCTGCAGTCCTGGCTGATCGATTCCTTGGTGCGAGTGGCGGCGATCGTTGGCATGGGCGGCATTGGTAAAACCAGCCTGATTGCAAAACGGGTGCAGGATAGCCTCAGCGATGCGTCGTTTGAAAAGGCTGGCGTTGAAGGCGTGGTGTGGCGATCGTTGCGGGATGCGCCTCCAATTAGCGATCTGATTCAAGATCTGACTCAGTTTGTGACGGACTCGACTGAACCGTTCACCGCAAGCACGATCGATCAGCAAATCTCCCATCTCCTTTCTGAGCTGCGACAGCGACGGTTTGTGATTGTGCTGGATGACTGGGAAACGCTGTTGCAAGAAGGGGAACTGTCGGGATACTGTGCCGCGCAATATAAGGGCTACAGTCGCTTGCTCTATCGATTTGCGGCAGAGCAGCATCAAAGTGGTCTGGTGATTCTCAGCCGCGAACAGCCGATCGAGCTTGCCGCTTTTGCCGGAGAGCCTGTGGTTCAGAGCCTCAAACTGCGCGGCTTGCAAACTGCCGATGCCAAAACGCTGCTCAGCACTCGCGGCTTTGTCGGACAGGAAGCAGGCTTATCGGAACTGGTGAGCATTTATCGCGGCAATCCGGCAGCCCTAAAGCTAATCGGCGCAATGATTCAAGAAATCTGCGATGGACAGGTGTCGCAATTTTTGGCGCAGACTTCGCTCGTCCTGGGAGATGTGCTATCCAACCTGCTCGAACAGCAGCTTATCAAACTGTCTGATGCCGAAAGAAACGTTATTCTCTGGCTCGCCATTGTCGGCAAACCCACCTCGATCGCCGACCTCAAACTCCTGATGACCAGCGAAGAGCGCTCCCACCTCCTCACCGCCCTCGACTCCCTCTGGCGACGCTCCCTCATCGAAAAAACCACCTCCTCATCTCCTCCCGGACAGCCATCTCAGCGGGAAGTCTCTCCTACCCTCTTCTCCCTCGAACCCGTCGTCCTCAAATGCGTGCTGCATCAGCTTGTCGATGCCCTATGGCAGGATGTTGAAACGGTGCTGGAAACGCGATCGATCGCCCAACTCGGCATTCTCAAAACCCATTTGCTGCTGAAAGATGAGGAAACGTTTTCAATTACGCTCTACCACGTTCGCCGGATTCTTTATCGAGTCCGCGATCGGCTTGTAAGTACGTTTGCAGGAGACGTGGAACAGCTTGCAGAGCGGCTTCAGGAGGTTTTGGTTTGGCTGCAAGATCAGCCGCCGGAGGCGATCGGCTATGCGGAAATCAACCTGACGAAGCTGTTGGAACTGATTAATCCCTCGCAAGCGTCATGACTGCCGTGATTGTGTTAGCGCCCGGAACCCTGCTGCATCACCGCTATGAAATTATTCGACCCCTCGGCGGCGGTGGCTTTAGTCAAGTGTTTGAAATTCGCGACGGCGATCGAATCAGGGTGCTGAAAGTGCTTGACCTGGAGGAGTTTTCGTCCGCCCAGCAGCAAAAAGCGATCGAGCTATTTCGGCGGGAAGCAATGTTTCTGAGCCAGTTTCATCATCGCGGTGTGCCCCAGGTAGAGCCGAACGGCTATTTTGTCTGGCAGCGCGATCGGCTTGCACCGCTGCATTGTCTGGTGATGGAAAAAGTGCCGGGTATGAATTTACAGGAATGGCTGCAGCAAGAGAAACGGCTTTCAGCGCAGGTGGCGATCGACTGGCTGCATCAGTTGGTTGAGATTTTGACGCCCTTACATCAGCAGCAGTTTTTCCATCGCGACATTAAACCATCGAATATCATGCTGCGTCCGGATGGGCAGTTGATGCTGATTGACTTTGGCACGGTGCGCGAGGTGTCGGTGACGTATCTGGTCAAGCAGGAACAGCAGGAAACGGGAACGGCAATTATCTCCGCTGGCTACACTCCACCCGAACAGGCAGAAGGTCAGGCAGTGCTCCAATCCGATTTCTTTGCGCTGGGACGAACCCTGGTGACGCTGCTCACGGGCAAGCCGCCGATCGATCTCCCGGTTGATCCGCAGACCGGACAGTTACAGTGGCGCAGTTTAGCCGATGCCATGCCGCCCCAGTTTGCTGATTTGATCGATCGCCTGATGGCTCCGTTTCCGGGTCAGCGTCCGCAGTCGGGCGAGGTAATTTTGCAAACGATTCGGCAGATTGAACGCAAACTGAACTGGGAAAAACGATTGCCGCTGCTGCGCTGGGTTGAAATGCTGCGAAGCCAGTTCGATCGCCGTTTGTTTCAGCCCACGCCCCTCAAAGCTGCGCTGCTGGTGGGAATGCTGTTTGGCAGCTTTACCCTCTGGCAGAATCGGCTAGATATTTCCAATCAATTCACGACTTGGGGGCTCGATGCCCAGGATGCACAAATCTACGATCGTGCCTGGTGGTCTTATCAAATTGCACTGCTGTTCGAGCGCCGCAATGCCGCCACCCTGTTTAATCTAGGCGATTTTTATGAAACGCATAACCAGCTTGATCAGGCAAAGGTTGCCTATACTCACGCCATTATCGAAGGACAGCGACCCGATGCCTACAACAATTTATCTAGACTCTATATTTTGAATCAGGAATCTCGACGCGCCATTCCGTTATTAAGTGAAGGCTTAAACATTGCTGAGCGACCGATCGATCGCTATGTTTTGCTGAAGAATTTAGGCTGGGCACAGCTTGAGCTTGAGCAATATGACAGCGCTGAGACCTCCTTAAAAGAGGCAATTAAGATTGACAACAAACGAGGGACAGCGTATTGCTTAATCGGTCAGGTTTACGAAAATATAAGTGATCGAGCAGACATGATTAATTCCTATCGCAACTGTCTGCAATACGGCGATCGATCGAATGTAGATGAACGGCAATGGATGACGCACGCTCAACAGGTTTTAGAGTGAGTTAAACAGCCATGAACGATCGTTTAGTTAAGGGTGCGATGATGACGGGTTTGCTGCTAGTAATCCCAGCGATAACCAGTCCGGGGATCTCTGCGGTGCAGGAGCTAAACTCTGTCTCGCCTGCGATCGAAACCACAGCCGAATACTTGATTGCCCAGTGCCGCAGTGCCCGCACCGCCAATCCGCGCGGTCCCGAAGATGCCCTGATTCCCTATGTTTTGAGTCCCCGAAACACCGCAGTTTTAAGCGATCGTCCC
>Ga0224722_1001883_pt1 | contig 11428 bp, 8 predicted proteins | sample Balambano_FR1_Me_FD_161646 | JGI IMG/M metagenome (GOLD analysis project Ga0224722, IMG submission 161646) | Freshwater sediment microbial communities from Lake Towuti, South Sulawesi, Indonesia - Balambano_FR1_MetaG | ecosystem: Environmental > Aquatic > Freshwater > Lake > Sediment | place...
TCAGGAAACGCAAGCCGCGCTGGTTGCAACCGCCGATCATCTGACGGAGATCGCCCCCACCGCGACCCCACTACCGCCCACCAATACGCCAACTCCCGTACCCGCAACACCAACGCAGCTTCCGCCGACGGCAACTCCTACCCCTGCTCCACCAACGACTGCTCCCACTGTCGCTGCGCCGCCAACCGCGCTGCCCCCTGCGGAAGGGGCATCAGGGGATGCCGAAAATGGCATGGTCGTTTTTCAGACGTCGCACACGCTCCCTGACGGCAGTGCATGGGCGTGCGCCTCATGCCACTCAGTCACCGCGGATCAGCTTCGCCTGATCGGACCGGGCTTATGGAACGTCAGCGTTCGCGCTCTCGATTATGGTGTTAGTGACAGCGCTGAGGATTACATCCACAGTTCGATCATCAATCCACAGGAGTTTATCGCGCCCGTCGGTGAAGGCGAACCCGCCTGGGCGCTGAATATGCCGGAGGGCTGGGGTGATGTGTTGAGTGAACAGGAACTCAATGACGTCATCGCCTACGTCATGACGCTGCACGACTAACCTGACTTCACCATTTTTCGCCTGACGTTCAAAACGTCAGGCTACCAATCGCCGTCGAAACCTGCTCGTCTACTTTAATTAAAGAATACGGTGTTTGTAGGGGCGATGGCTTGCCTCGCCCGCAATTTTGGTTGACGCGGGAGGGGCGAGCCCCTCCCCTACGAAACGATCTCCGTATTGATTTGTTAATCTGCATAACAGGTTCGATCAGCCTACTTCCAGTAGGCTTTCAAGAGACTCTTAGCCGTAGGTTTGAACCTACGGCTGCGCTTCACAACTCCGCCAATTGCAGACATAACAAATACACACAGCGAAAGGAATCCAGATGATTAACATTCCGCAGGCGGATCGTCCGATCATGCCCAGAGACTATGGCGTTACGACGGATCCACTAGGAATGCTCACATGGGATTGGGTGACGGAACGAATGCTCAAGGCGAAAATCTACTGGGTGACGACGATTCACCCCGCCAACCATCCCCATACCATGCCGAATTGGGGCGGATGGGTGGATGATCAGTTCCTGTTTGGGACATCGCCTGAAACACACAAGGCAAAGAATCTGGCGCTCAACCCTGCTATCAGTGTGAGCGTACAGGATGACGATACCGTCGTCATTATCGAGGGGGTTATCGGAACGACGCGAGATGTTGACGTATTGACTCGTCTGGATGATCAGTATGAAGTCAAATATGGGCAGCGCGACGGTTGGTCACAGGCATACATCGTGCAGCCGCACAAAGTCTTCGCGTTCGCGGAATTTCCACTCACGCCGACGCGCTGGTTATTCAAGAGGTAACCACCATACGCTATATGCGGATGCCCTGTCGGGCATCCCTACACAAATTGTTTTTGCAGGGACGTGCGCCAGCACGTCCGTTTACAGCGTCTTGAGGTTTTCCAGCACGTCTATGCGGTGTGTTTCGCCGTCCATTTCGACGCTGCTCACCACTCGTGGCAGTTCGAGCGTTTCGGGGGCGGTGAGCGGCAGCGAAATATACACCGCCGTGCCGACTCCTACCTTACTCTTGACGGCGATACTACCGCCATGCGTCTCGATGATCTGTCGCGCAACGGTCAAACCCTGCCCCGCGCCGGGAACGCGCAGCACGCGCCCGCCGTCACCCGCCATCGTCGGCGTCCCACGATAGAATCGGGTGAAGATATGCGGCAAATCCTCATCTGAAATGCCAACGCCGTTATCGCGGACGCGCAGCCGTGCCATTCCACCTTCTTCGCCTTTGATTTCCAGGGTCATTGCGCCGCCGGGGGGCGTGTATTTGAGCGCATTATCCGCCAGATTGCCAAGGGCCCAGCGCAGCCGTCGTTCATCACCCAGGACATATAATCCGTGTTGTTCAACGAGGACATCCAGGCGGATATTGGCTGCCTGCGCGATCTGCCGCCATTCGTTCGCCACCGCCCAGACGAGGGTTTCCAGCGGCAGGGAACGCTGAGTCGGCGCGAGTGGTGTTTCATGCGAAGTGGTCAATTCGCGCATTTCGATGATTAACTTTTGCAGTGACACCGCATGGCGCGACATTTCACGGGCGAATGAATTGATGGCGCTTGCGCCCGCTAATGATACGGCTGGATGTTGAGCGCTGGCAGCCGCCAGACGCGCTTTTGCCTCCAGCGGGTCGCCAACCTCTCTGGAGATTTGTTTGAGCAGCGCTTCGCGGGCGCGTTCACGGCGCACGTCTTCGCTGATGTCGCGCATGGAAATAACCGTCCCAACGCGCTCCCCCGCCAGCGACTTGAGTGCGGCCGCCTGCGCCTGAATCATGCGTCCTTCCACTTCAAGACGGCGCGGATCACCCAGCGCATACAAGCCGGGCGCAGTCATCACGCCGAGCGAATCGGTCAGAGCAGCAGTGAGGTTTTTATACGTCGGGTTATCAAAACGCGACACCGCACCGAGCAGTTTCTTGGCGGGTTCGTTCATAAAGATGACCATACCGCCGGCGTCCTGAACGACAACGCCATCCGGCAGCGCCTCCAGGGCACCGGTCAGGTGAGCGATCTCGCGCCGCTGACGACGCAGGGTGAACCGTAACTCATCCTGCTTATGCTCAACATGGTCGGCATAGCGATCCAGTGCCGCGCCCAATGCGCCGATCTCATCGGTCCCTTTCATGCCCGTTCGCACACCCACGCTGCCTGTTGTCAGCGCTGTTGCCACGCGAGTGATACGGTTGAGGCGGTTGGTTATCCCGGCGATCAGCGCGAAAGCAGCGATAAATAAAGCGGCAACGGTGGATGTGATCAGCAACGCCGCCATCTGCTGCGCGGCAGCGGTGGGCGCGGGTTGGGTTATGTTCAGCAGGTACGTCGTGATCAGGCTGATGATGAGCGCGACGGCAGCAACCACAAGGATCAGGCGCACACGCAGCGAAACAAAGCGCGATGGTGTGGTTTGCTCCGATTTATTCATCGCTCAATTCCTGAACTTTGTTTGTCTCAAGATTATCCATAAATTATTGTAGCGCAAAAATGAAAAGTCGGCGGCTGCAATGTGAAATGTGTAAAACAGCCTGAGGGAACGGCATACCATAGTACCATTCCCTCAAACTGCTGGCTCTTCCGCCGGGCTATTTTGCCCAGCTAATCACGCCGAGACTGAAGGGTGACGGCAGAGACGAATTACGGGGCAGAACACGTACTGAAACCCCGCGTTCACCGCTGGTGTCATAGTGAATGCTCGCAGAAAATTCAACCGTACCAGTGCTGCCTTTCGCGGGCTGCATCTGCACCGCATCGCTATTTTCGCCAATCTCACCACGCGCATCCAGCAAGCCATAATAAAGCTCAACGCGCACATCATCCGGTGTGAGGCTGCCAAGTTCAACCTGTGCCGTCACCTGAATTTCCGTACCAACCTTGATCTCGTTTTCCGAAATTTTCACGTCCTTGACCTGTACATCCTTCCACACAGCGAGGACGTTGTGCCGCCACGCCGCGAACTTTTCGCCAACGCCCAGATTAGGCTGCGTCATACTGGTGTAGTTACGATACGCGGGCATATAATAATGCTCAGTATACTCCTGCACCATGCGCCCGGTATTGAAAAACGGTGCCAGCTTTTTGAAGCCCGCTTTAACCTTGTGCAGCCACTCCCGCGGCACATTATCCGCCTGGCGATTGTAGAACGTCGGCACGATGTCGTGCTCAACGATGTTGTACAGCGCTTCACTTTCAACATAATCCTGATGCTCGGCTTCGCTTTCCGGATACTCCTCGCCGCTGCCAATCGCCCAACCGACATCCGGGCTGTAGCCTTCCGCCCACCAGCCGTCAAGAATGCTGCAATTCAGCCCGCCGTTGTAAATGACCTTCATCCCGCTGGTGCCGCTGGCTTCCTGTGGGCGGCGCGGGTTGTTCAGCCACACATCCACGCCCTGCACCATATACCGCGCAACGTGCATGTCATAATCTTCAAGAAAGACCAGATGATCCCGAAATTCAAGTGAACGCGCCAGCTTGGAAATCTGGCGAATGAATTCTTTCCCCGCTTCATCGTGCGGGTGCGCCTTGCCTGCAAACACGATCTGCAGCGGGCGCTGTGCATCGCGCATGATCCGCAAGAGGCGTTCCTGATCGCGGAAAAATAGCGTCGCCCGTTTATACGTCGCAAAACGGCGGGCAAAGCCGATGGTGAGCGCGTCCGGGCTCAGAACTTCCGACGCATGTTCAATTTCACTCTGGGAAGCCCCCCGGCGGCGCAGCTGCTCGACCAGGCGCTTACGGGCAAAGACGACGAGGCGCTCACGGCGAAAATCATGAACACGCCACAACTCACCGTCGGGCAGCAGATCAATGTCTTCCCAAATGTCGCTCCGCCACTCTTCATGACGCCATGCCGGATCAAGATAGCGATCCAGCAGCGCAGCAATATCGCGGCTGATCCACGTCTGCACATGCACCCCGTTGGTCACCGATGAAATCGGCACATCCCTGACCGGTACGTTCGGATACATCCACTGCCACATATGCCGCGAAACTTCCCCATGCAGCGCCGCAACGCCGTTCGACGACGCCGACATCTTGACCGCCATCACCGGCATGGAGAACAGTTCATACGTCCCCATGTTTTCGCGTCCCAGATTGATGAACTGTTCACGGGTGAGACCAAGTTCCTTGATATAGTCCACGAAGTGCTCGTCCATCAGATCAAAACCAAAGCGTTCCAGACCCGCCGGAACGGGCGTGTGCGTCGTAAAAATATTGGAGGCGGATGTGATCGTCATTGCCTGCTCAAAAGTGACTTTATGTTCCTTCATGAACACGCGAATCCGTTCCAGCGCCAGAAATGCCGAATGCCCTTCGTTCATGTGGCAAATATCCGGGTGTAAACCGAGCGCATCGAGCATCCGAATGCCGCCGATCCCCATCAGGATTTCCTGCCGGATGCGAGTACGCTTGTCGCCGCCATACAGTCGATCCGTCAGGTTGCGGTCATCTTCCAGTTCGTTTTCATCAATATTCGTATCCATCAGATACAACGGGATACGCCCGACCTGCACCCGCCAGATTTGGGCGTAAAGCGGGCGTCCAGGCAGTTCTACGCTGATGAGCAGCGGTTTCCCCGTCTTGTCACGCATCAGCGTGACCGGCTGGTTGCTGTAGTCATTGATCGGGTACAACTCCTGCTGATAGCCGTCAGCATTGAGATACTGGCGAAAATAGCCTTCCTGATAGAGTAAGCCAACACCGATCAGCGGGATATTCAAATCGCTTGCGCTCTTAAGATGATCGCCGCTGAGAACACCCAGACCACCGGAGTAATTTTGCAGCGCCTCCGACAAGCCAAATTCCATTGAGAAGTAGGCGACCAACGGGTGCTTTTCATCGGCAAACCGCTGGCTGAACCATGTCTTTTGCGGGTGCATATAACTATCAAAATCCTCGCATACGCGGTTGTAATGCGCCATGTAGGACGGATCATCCGCCGCCGCGATCAGTCGGTTCTGATCAATTGAACCTAACATCAGCACGGGGTTGTGCGATGTTCGCTCCCATAAATCCCGATCAAGGCGGCGAAAAAGTGCACGGGAATCATCATCCCATGACCAGCGCAGGTTGTAGGCGAGTTCCTCTAACCGTTGAATCCGTTCAGGCAAATTTGGCACGACGTTGATTTTCGCAACGGGCTTGACCATCGAACATTCTCCCATGTCAATAGCGCGTTCAGGCGATCGCTTCTGCAAAATTGATGCGGTTTTTCCCCGCCCACTAGCATACCGTGAAATACGGATAGCGGTAGCGGTTTCAAGAAAATTTAATGCGTTCGTATACAAAAGACAATTATTTACAGGTTAGTCAGACCATTTACAGACTTTCGGATAGTGATAGAATGCACAGGCAGAAATTCAGGTGTCGGCTCTTTAGTGAGGGAATATGACTGCAATGCTTGAAAAGAAGTACCTGAAGACGAAGCCAGAATGTGAAGTAACATTTATCGTTCCGTCTGATGTACAGGGCGAAACCGTCCATCTGGTCGGGGAATTTAATGACTGGGATCACGACTCCCTTCCCATGAAGCGCCAGAAAGACGGCAGTTTCGCGTTGAAGCTCAAGCTGCCTGCTGATCACGAGTATCAGTTCCGATATTTAATCAATGGCACCGAATGGCACAATGACTGGAGTGCGGATCGTTACGTTGGAAATGGACTTGGAGAGGAAAACTCCGTCGTCGTCGTCTAGCGTTGCTGCGCTGACCTGATTGCAGGGGCATGTTATTCATGCCCCTGCGTTTTTCTACACTCACCGCTTACCGCTGTAACCGATCATGGCATTGGGCGGTACCACTTTGTCGGTGTACCCCTCAAAATCCTCCATTCGCAGGTCTGTCCCCAGAATCGTACCGTGACCAATGGTAAACCGCGCCGGTACGTGGGTATTCTTCCCAATACATGAAATACCCAGTTCCCCGACCTGTGGAATCGCGCCGACGCGAGCATCATGCCCGACCACAACGATCTTATCGAGGATACAGCGCTCCACCACCGCGCCCGCCTCGATATACGAATCATTCAGGATGATTGACTCGCGCACGACGGCATTGGGTCCCACAAACACGCCCGGCGACAGGATTGAACGCTCGACCACCGCCCCCTCGCTGATCACACAGCCATGCGTGATCATGCTGTTACGCACCGTTGCCCCAGCGGCGATATACACCGGGGGGCGTTCCTCGCTCTTGGTATGAATCACCCAGGTTCGATCATTCAGGTTAAGGGACGGCGGCGAACCCAACAGGTCCATATGCGCTTCCCAGAACGCATCAATCGTCCCCACGTCAATCCAGTAACCGCCATATGGATAGGCATAGACATTCATCTGTTCTGCAACCATGCGTGGAATGACATCTTTGCCAAAATCGTGGCTGGAGTCACTCTTGTCGTGATCCTCCTTGAGCATATCCTCCAGCACCGAATAGGTGAAGACGTACACGCCCATGCTGGCAAGGTTGCTCGGCGGGTTCTTTGGTTTTTCAACGAAGCTGTTTACACGATAATCATCATCAATGCCGAGAATGCCGTAACGACTGGCTTCATCCAGTGGCACACTGATGACGCAGATCGTCGCGTCCGCACCTTTGTCGCGGTGATACTGCACCAGCACATCGTAATCCATCTCGTAAATATGATCGCCGGACAGGATTAAAACGTAATCCGGGCGTCCGCGCCGCACAAAATTGAGATTTTGCGTTACGGCATCGGCCGTTCCTGCATACCAGTCGGTATCCAGCCGCCCTTTATACGGCTGCAAAATTTGCACGCCGCCTGTGAATGAGCGATCCAGATCCCAGGGACGACCCCGTTCGATATGATCATTCAGGCTGTGCGGGCGGTACTGCGTGAGGATCAGCACGTCAAAAATATTTGAGTTCACACAGTTGCTTAGAGCGAAATCAATAATGCGATACTTACCCGCGAACGGCACAGCGGGCTTGGCGCGTTTGGCGGTGAGCGTGGCAAGGCGTGTTCCTTCCCCGCCTGCAAGAATGACAGCTTTAACCTTCATAACGACGCAATTCCTTTCATCAGTTTCATCCCGTATTTTTGCAAATTTAACGTTTTCAACCCATCACGCCCGCTTAACAGATCGTTCGCGCATGAGCAATACGATCAGCATCACTGCGATAATGCCGAGAAAAATGACGCCAATGGCGTTGTGCGGCTCAATTCGCACCGAAACGATCCAAGCGCCGTTATCGAGAAACGGTCTATGCTCGTTGACACTCATGGGCTCGTTCTCCAGCGGGCAACCGCATTCTCATACAGGTCGGCATACGCCTTCGCGCTGCGCGTCCAGCTAAAATCGGCTTGCATGGCGCGGCGCTGCATCTTTGCCCACGCATCGCGCCGCACATGATACGTCTCGATTGCCCACACAAGCGTGTTGTAGAGCGCTTCGGGTTGCTCCCAGCTAAAGACAAACCCCGTGCCGCGTTCACCGCTGCCGCCGTCATAATTCATAACCGTATCGGCGAGACCACCCGTTTCGCGCACGACGGGTAATGACCCGTAGCGCATGGCGATCAACTGCCCGACGCCGCACGGCTCAAAGTGACTCGGCATGACGAACATATCGCTGCCCGCATAGATGCGCTGGGCGACGGCGGCATTAAAGCCGATGGACACACGCGCCTTCCAGTGAAAGTCCGCGCCCAGCCGCCACAGCGCATCGTTATACGCCTGTTCACCCGACCCCAACGCAACGAACTGCACGTCATAGCCCGCCAGCAGCGCCCGCATCGCGGGGATCAGCAGATCGATCCCTTTCTGCGCGACAAGGCGGCTGACCAGACCGATCAGCGGCACATCCTCACGCTCATTCAGATCAGAGTCGCGTTGCAGTTGCAGCTTGTTGGAAACACGATTGTGTTCAAAATTCACGGCATTGTAATTTGATATGAGCAGTGGATCCGTGTCGGGATTCCAGACATCGGTATCAATCCCGTTCAAAATCCCGTGCAGGTCAGGAATGCGCGTCCTCAGCAGCCCGTCCAATCCAAAACCCGCATATGGATACTGAATTTCCACCGAGTAGCGCGGGCTGACCGTCGTGATAACGTCTGAATAAGCAATCGCAATCGCCAGCAGGTTGTTGGTCAAGCCGCGAGACTCAAGCTCCCCGTGGTGCCGCCCACCCACGCCCGCATCCCATAACCAACCGCCAACGTGTTCGCCCTGATAAGCCATGTTGTGAATGGTGAACATCGTGCCGACGCCCGCCCACTCCGCTCGCCAGCGCTGTTCGTTGACGAGAAACGGTGTTAAGCCCGTATGCCAGTCATGCGCGTGAACAACGTCAACTGACCAGTTCTGCTGATCGCGCAACGCATCCGCCGCCGCTATCGCCGCCTGTGCGAAGAAAATGAATCGCGGCGAATCCCAGTTCCAGTCGGTGTACACTGTGCCTTCGTCGCCAAAGAAGGGCCATGAGCGGAGAAAATAAATCGGCACGCCATCATGTACAGTAGTAAACAGGTGGCATTCAGCGGTTCCTGTGCGGCGCGGCAGTTCAAATGACAGGAATGGCTGTATCTCCCAACGGTTTGCATCCAGATAGCCGTAAAACGGCATCAGCACCCGCGCATCTATCCCCTCGCGGCGCAGCGCTTTGGGCAGCGAACCGACGACATCCGCCAGACCGCCGACTTTGGCAAATGGATCCACTTCCGCACTTACGAACAGTACATTCATGCAACCGTCCCCTGAGCCAGTCCGAAAGTCAGATTCAGCGCTTCTCAGCCGCGATAGGTGCGGAAGTCACGATAATCCACATCCGCGAATACCTTGTCTACTTCCCAGAGCTCATCCGCCAGATCGGTGTTCGGTGCGCCTTTTTCCAGGCTGGCAGCCAGCTTATTGAAGCGCTCAAGGTGCTGGCTGAACCGCTGGATCGAGTATTCCCGCGCCTGCCCCGTCGTCACCAGGAAGGGCCAATCGGAGCTTTCCAGCAGCAGCGCTTCACGAGCAGTCTGGCTCAACACGCGCAGATCATCATCCGTCGGGTCGGTATATTTGTTCGCCAGCGCTTCCATACGCGCTTCCGCCTCGTGAATGGGTCCCCACATCCAATGGGTATCGTTGTTGTCCCACACGAAATGTGTCCCGCCCGCGCCCCACGAACTTTCGGGCAGCGTCAGCACATCTTCGGGCGGGTGCAGCGCGACATGGCGCGATGCCGTCGTCAATTCGACTTCCTGAGACTGCGAGAGATGGCGCAGCACCTTCCCCAACCACGTAATGCCTTCAAACCACCAATGACCGAATAACTCGGTGTCATAGTTGGCGGAGACCAAACCGTATCTGCCCGTCTCAGCGTGATACTGGCGCATCTGATCGCCGACGAGATGGGCAAAATGCTCGGCATGCTGGTCAATCTTGTATGCCGCCCAGTCGGGGTGATACAGGTCTTTATGCCCCAGATCAACCCCCGCGCCAGTAATCCGCCAGTATTGAATGCCGCTGGTGCCGGCTTTACGGTGAAATTCGCGGTAATCAAAATCGCCGGGGTAGCCCCAATCCGCGCTCCAGACCTGCTGACCGATGCGATTATTCCGCCCGATGACAGAGACGCCGGAATGCTGACCGGCTTCCGGGTGCGTCGTGTCAAAAACGTAGTAGGGATGAAACGTCGTCGCCGAACGTTCGGGCGTATGGAGTTCCTTCGATGAGGGAATGACATAGCGGCGCTTGATCACCCCATAAGGTCCGATGACATCCCCACCAGCAACACCCACCGGACGCCCGCCCGTGATCGTATGTGTCTCGCTGAAAAAGACCTTTAAGCCATTTTCATGCAAATACTGTTCAATGCCCGCCCGTTTGCGCCCCGTTTCGGTCAGATAGGCGGGACGATAGGCACATTCGGGCAGCCAGATACCGGTCGGTTTTTTGCCGAAGAATCGCTCATACGAGCGAACTCCCGTGCGAAGCTGGGCGTTGATCGTGCTGTCGCTGCCCATCAGCGGCAGATAGCCGTGCGTTGCGGCACAGGTGGTTATCTCTATCAAGCCCTCGTCTTGCAGGATCTTGAACGCGCCGAGAATATCGCGCCCGAAACGGCGGTCGAAGGCACTTTTAATACGTTCAAATTCTTCCAAATACCAGTTTGCCAGAAATAACTGTTGCTCATCAGGCGTTTCTTCGGCTTCAAAAAGAACGATATCTTTTTTGGCAGCTTCAATGCGATCATCGAGATATTGGTCGAAATGATCCTTCACATCCTCATCGCCAAGCTGTTCCGCCAGAATCGGCGTGATGCCGATGGTGATACGATACGGAACACCTTCTTCGCGCAGATCGTACAGGGTTTCCAGCAGCGGAATATACGTTTCCATTGCCGCCTCATGCAGCCATTCTTCACCGTGGGGCCAGCGCCCGGCAAGACGCGCATACGGCAGGTGGCTGTGTAGAACGAAAGTGAACGCGCCAATCGAAGCCACTGAATATTCTCCCAATAAGCCTATGAGACAGAATGATGTTTGGCGGATTGTAACGATTAAGCGTGAAAAGGCGCAACTTTGTGAAGGTGAAGAAAAGCGCCCTCACCCCCCAATCCCCTTGTATCTTGAAGGCAGTGTAAAATGACGTAGGTGGTGCAACTTGGAAGCCCCCGAAGCCAGGAGCTTGTTGGAGAGAGGGGGAGGCAAAGGTGCCCTCGTGTGCAGGGGCGATGGCTTGCCTCGCCCGTAAATGTGCTTACTTACAGCGGGAGGGGCAAGCCCCTCCCCTACATGTGCGTGCGGCGTTAGCTCACCGTCTCGGCGTGCGCGTCGGCGAGGGTCCTACCGTCGGCAGCGCGGTCACGGGCGGGCGCGGCGTTCCCGTGAAGCCGATGGGCGTTGGCGACGGTCCCAGC
>Ga0224722_1001886_pt1 | contig 11390 bp, 9 predicted proteins | sample Balambano_FR1_Me_FD_161646 | JGI IMG/M metagenome (GOLD analysis project Ga0224722, IMG submission 161646) | Freshwater sediment microbial communities from Lake Towuti, South Sulawesi, Indonesia - Balambano_FR1_MetaG | ecosystem: Environmental > Aquatic > Freshwater > Lake > Sediment | place...
AGGTATCGTGTTCGGAAGCGGCTTGCTGGCGCAGGGCAAGGGCTTCTTTTCGCAGGCTGGTTGCATCTTGAGTGGAAACGGGGTCCGCAGGAAGTTTGCTGATAGCATCTCCCAAATGGCTCAGTGCCGAGCGAATATCCGCCTGTGTACTTTCGGAGCGAATCTCTTGGCGCATCACATCCAGCACTAGGTTGAGATACATTCTTTCTAATCGTCCCCGTGCGGTTGGCAAGAGGGCTTCCACCTCCGGCACGGTCAAGGCACGTTCATGGGCTTGTTTAATTGAGTTACGCGGTGCGGCGGTGATAGCCACCATGAGGAGAACCCAAGCAAAAACAAAAATTAAGGGAATCGGGAACGGCGCATTATTCAGCATGGCGAACATAAAACCCATGAAGAGATAGACCGTGCTAAGAATCATCCCCACTTTCATCCCCACACCGGACGCACCCTTCATGACGATATCGCTAACCTCTTCGCCCGTCTTTGGGTCTAAGTTGAGGTCGCGTACCCAACGCTCTCGCACGCGGGCAGGCATACGCACACGCCGCGTGCGTCGCCCGATACGGCTATTTGTCACCTCGGTTGGGTACGGCGCACCATACGGTCCTACCGGGGTCAAGCGTTTCCGCATAATATTCAGATAGCGTTCTGTACCAATATCACGAGGGTCTAATTCCATACTATTTCCGCTTGCCTTCCTTTTCGCTCTCGCACCTTGCTTTTGCTATTTTAGCCATTTCCGCGAACCTGTACCATCTGTGGCGGATTTTGGGCTTCGTTACCTGACCAGAGGGCTTGCGCCAACTCCTCTCGTGCCGCCACCACATTCGATGCTTCACTGGCGATTCCCTGAACATTCTCGCTGACCGTCAGAAATCGCGATTCATCGCTTGCCACTATCGCTTCGCCTTTTAACGCCGGAAGTAAGGAGCGTACCATCTTCACCTGCCCTAGCATCTCTTCCCGCAGGGTACGAATCCGTTTTGCCAATTTTCGGTTGTTTTGAATGGCACTGGCTCGCGAGACATGGGCATCCGCCTGACGCAGTAGTGATTCGGCAACCACTTTATCCCCCTCACGCTCTGCCCGATTGACCAACATCTCGGCATCCATTAAAACATCGGCAATTTCATCGGCATCGCGGGCATCTTGTGCCGGAATACTGGCAATGACATTCCCCATCGAACGAATGACCTGACGTAACTCCTTCTGATGCGCTTCGGAAATCCCTTGTGCGGCAACAACCTCTTGCACAAAAGCGATAAACAGCCGCTCTAATTCGTCACTGGGGCGACCCGGACGAGTTCCTCGGATACTCTGGAAAAAGTTAAGCAACTTACGCACGGGTTGAAGCGGATTTAAGCCTGCCTCTTCTTCTTCGTCGGTTTCCGTGCGTACCCGATTGAGCGGACCCTTCACGGCTTCTAACTCTTCCCACTCCAACGGCTTACTGTGCATTTTATGAACAATCTGCCGAGGAAGGAGAATCAGAAAAACAAGCAAGAGCGCAAGGGCTATTGGTAGAATCAGGAGAAAGAGGTCGGGACGGGCAATGGTTGCGGCGATAGTGGCAATCACGGTTAGAGAACCAGCAAAGTGAACCAACGGGTTGGTTTGGTCTGCCATCATCGGCAAGGTTGCGGCGATAACTTCCGGGGAGGCATCTACTCCCTTTGCCCAGAGATTCCCTAATCGTCCCAAGCGAGGAGGCGTGTTGATTCGTGCTGTTCCTAACGCCCGATAGCGTACCACAGCGATATGCCACTTCTCACCCAAGTCTTTTGGTTGTAACTGCATTTCCTGTGTCATTATACGTCGAACCGTGCCAGAACGTCCCGTTAAATCCTGCTAAAAAAGTAGACCCGGCGTTGGTAAGTAACGCACGGGTCATTGGTATCTGAGCATATGCGCTTATCGGCGTAGCAGAAGGACTATCGCGGCAAGAACCCCCACTATCAAGATGGCAAAGACTAAGGGACCGTAGAGGCTCAAGAACAGGTAGATAAAGAGTGCACAGAGTGCTAAAATCCCCACCAGCAAGCCCATCTTGGCGGCACGAGAGGGGTCGCCATGTGGGTTCAGATTTCGTGCCAACAGATAGACGATGAGAGGCAACCCCACCACAGACACCAAGGCTCCTGTGCCGAAGATAAGCCACTTGGTCAGGGGAGATTCCACAACAAACTCGTAGTTAGACTTCTCATCTTCGGGGTAACGGGTGGTATCATTTAGCCCTTTCACCTCGAAGTGTGCCGTATGCCCTCCCTGCTCGAATTTGTTCAGTTCCCACTCAATGATAGCACCATTTTGTGGGTCGCCCGAAATTCGTTTTGCAGGGGTGGAGGTACGCCCCGTGGCACTCTGGTCAATAAACAGGGCATCGGATTTTTTAATCTCATCTCCCTTGGGGTCGGTATACTTCAGGCTAATCACATAGGGCTTATCCACCTGAAACGACTTGGGAAGCGCGGCATTGCCCGGTAACTCTTCCAATTTCGGAGTCTGCGCCGAAGCAGGCAGAACCGCCACCCAATAAACCGTTAGTAGCATCAGTAAGCGAAACAGATTTGTCATTTTCAAGCGTGCGTTCCTCATTAAATTATGGAAATCGAGGGTAACAGGAGGGTTCAGGAAGAGGGATTCCCTCAAACCATCCTACAGATTTTCGCGGGGGTCTTCCACCTTTATACGATAATCTTTGGGCAAACTACCAGGTTGTGGGACAGTGATTTTGATTTCATCCCCAAACACCAACGGAATCGGAGTCTCCAATGCCAACCCATTATGATAGACACGTGGCGCAGTCTTTTCGTTGCTTGTTGCCTCCGTGACGGTAGCGGTTGTTTTGGTGGCAGTGTTTCCTCCGGGACTGAGGAGCATCTTACCTCCGGCGACCTTGATAGTTGCCACGGTTTGAGTGACACCGGGAATCCCCAATGCATCCGGAGCAAAACTCGCTCCCTCTCCCCCGATTCGTACCGACTGACCGCCCGAAAGCGAAAAGTCTTTGGGCGAACCCACTCCTCGCAGCCGGAACGCTACGGGCTTGAACAGGGGAGCCAACACTAAATAGCCGCCAATTAGCCCCAATGCACCGAGGGTTACCCAAAGCCACGTCCAATCTTCCTGCTTGGGCGGTTCTGCCGTCACATTGGAGGAATCCTCGGTCTCACGCGGGACTGTCACGGGTGGAGGCGCGGCTTGGGGAACTCGCTCAATGGGACGACCATTCTCCGCGAACTTTACCCCGACTCCGTACTGCTTGACCTGCCCCGACACAACCAATGTCTGTAGCAGGTTCTCATAGGAACTATTCTCCGAGGTCTTGGGGTGCTTGGAGAGTTGTCCGGGAACATAGTAACTTTTGTAATCGGCGAAGGCAGGCGAATCCTCTTTCGGTTGGTCATTGTACGAATCGGTGAGGACAATGATTATACCGGGACGCGGTTCGGCTTCTTTGATAAGACGGAGCGCATCATGGTGTGGCTTACGGATATTGGTTCCTGAATCGGTTCCCGGTTCAAAGGGGATTTTATCCACAATCTCCGAACGGTCTGCCCCACTCTCGATACGCTTCCGAACGGTCTCATAGGTAGGACCGAACGTGAGGAGTGCCACCTCATCACCACGCCCTACCCCGTTTTTGACAATCTCTGCCATGACTTTTCGGGCGCGACGCAGCATATTCTCTGCTTTCATCGAACCAGAGATATCAAAGATAAAGACGACGACCTTATCCTTGATAGGACGAATCTCGCGCACAATGGGACCGGCTTCGCCCATTTCGGCATAGTCGGCTTCGGTCAAATCGTCGGCAGTCTGCGCGAAAGCCTTGCCTCCCACGGCAAAAACTGCCACCCATGCCATCAGCAGAGCAACCCCGGAAACAGACCAACGGGAAGTGTGAAAATTACGCAACATAGCACTCTATTGTACACCCAAAATGCCATCTGTTTCGTGTTTGGTAGGACTTTAGCGAAAACGAGTCCGTGCCGTTCCCGAACCTATCGCTGGTTCCACCGTCACCACAATTTCGATAGTATGCTTATACCAACCTCCGCTCTGCTTTTCCGCCCCGATACCATCCCCATTTGCCAGAAGATAGACTTCGCTTCGATAGTCGCCGGGGGTCAGACGAGCGGCAGAGATGTTAAACCCAATCCGCTCCACACCGTTCTGTGTAATTGTCAGAGGCATGAGCGGCTCACGCAGGTTCAACCAAGCGTGTTGTGTGGCTATCATTCGTATAACGAGTGGGGCTTTGGCTTCGTTACGGGCAATTATTGTCGCGAACCCTCCGCCTCCCTGCGGAATACGGATACTGCGTTCTGCTACCGAAAGAAGCAGAGCCGGTACAGTAGGGTTAGGGTCTGTCCCCCGTGTCCCTGCGCCGGGGATTTCGAGCGGGGGCGGACCGGGGCGTTGTGGAGTGGGAGGCGGAGTACGCGAAGCACTCTCTGTTCCGGTGTTTGTCCCTGCTGGTGCTGTCTGTGCTGGTGCTGTCTGTGCTGGTGCTGTCTGTGCTGGTATTGCCTGTGTTGGGGTGTTTCCTGCTGGTGCTTTGCCCGTTGTGGGCATCGGTTGGGGTGTGGGGGCAATCGCGAACCGCTCCAAAGCATTCAGGGTAACTCTGAGATCTTCCAGTGTGTCGCATCGGGAGATAATCCCCTCAATACGTCCCCGCACCGCAGGCGACGAAAACGCCCCTGTGGTGGGCAGATACGCCGAAAGAACACGCCCCAGTGCTTTTACATCGCCTTGCACCATTGTTTTGCCCTGATAGGTCGAGTAGTGCTGTGGCGCGGCGGGGTCTGTTGTGGCAAAGTCCGACAGCCAGATTCCCCCATCATCCGCAATCAGGATATTATCTGGCGAAACCCCCCCATGAGGCACGTTCTGCCCGTGTGCATAGACCAAAGTATCCAACAGAGGCGTAATAATCTTGCGGAGAAGTTCCGGGGTAGGGCGTGCGCCCCCTAATCCGGCGAGTGTCTGACGCAGGTTCTTGCCTTTTACCACATCACGCACCACATACAACCCCCCAGTATCGCGTAGCCAACGCCGAGTACGAACAATATTCGGGTGGTATAGGTGCAGGGCTTCAGTGGCACGCGATTGGCGCGTCTCAGGAACTCGTTTAATCATCACAGCGCGACGCTCCCCGGTGGTATCACGGGCTAGCCACGCCCGTGCGCTTGGTGTGGCGGTTTCGATGGTTCCTGCCCCCTCAAACAGCGTCAGGATACGGCTATCGCTCTCTGCTTCAACGCCCACTGGTTAGCCCTCCTCTCTCCATCGAAGGAATGGGGGGCAGGGGAGGAACCTGCGACAGGGCATACAATACTCCATTGGTAGCGGCAAAAAAGAGGGTTCCCTCCGACATCGCTGGAGCCGCGACAAATTGCGACCCTACCCCAGTAGTCTCATACAGTTTTTCCAAACCCCGACCTGCGGAAGCCCCATAGATATTGCCATCGGTTGCCCCAAAGTATAGCGTTCCCCCGGCAATAATGGGCGCGGAACGAATCGGCATTCGCAACGGGTAACGACGTACTGCCTTCCCTGCCACCCCACTAAAGAGGTGCAGACCATCGTTTGCAGGCATATAGAGCAGTGTGCCATCATGGGCAGGTGTGCCGGAAAACGGCGAATTAGTCACCGCAACGCGCCAGACCTCTTCGCCCGTCTGTGCCTGATGACACCACGCCACACCACCACTACTGAGCGAAAAAACGTTTCCTTCATAGACAACGGGCGCGGAGTCGAACCCGGCATCGCACATCACCGACCAACGAATCTCCGCAGTGAGAAGGTCTACGGCGGTCAAATTTCCCCGGTCATCGTGACAAAAGACCAAGCCATCCGCATACGCCGGAGAGGTATCGGGTGGACCGGGCAGGTCGGTTCGACGCAGGATATTTCCCTTTTCCACATCTAAAGCATACAAACGCCCCTGCGCCCCGTCGGTAATTGCTGTTACTAAGAGAGGACCCTGCTCTCCTGCGGGAACAACTGCCCCATAGACTCGGTTATTCAGCGATGTTTCCCAGAGTCGGGTTCCGCGCTGTGCATCCACCGCCACACAGATACCCTCCACAGTAGCGGCAAAAAGTTTTCCTCCTGCGAGTGCCGCCCCACCACGGTCAGGATACACCGGGTCAGGTAGGGGGTAGGATTCCCAGAGAGGTGCCCCCGTTTCTGCATCAAACGCATAGAGATGCGCCTCTCCATCGTAAGTAGCGGCGGCGGCAGCAACAATCCCATAGGCGGCAACAGGCGCACTCCAGACCAGAGCGGACTCCCGTCGGTTGGGGGCAACTGTGGGAAACGACCAACGGCGCGTTAGAGCGGGAATCCCCTTTGCTTCGATACTGCCTTCATGTCGGGGAGAACCGCCCAGTGTCCCCCAATCGGGTCCCTTCCGAACAACATGACGTTCGTCCTGAATACAGTGCTGTACCAACCACGAGTTAAGGGTTCCACAAATGGGACAGGGGCGCAGACGCTCAAAGCAGAACGGGCAAAAGTCGGGCGTGGTATCTATCTCTCCGGTGGCAATTGCACTCTCCAGAGAACGCTTACAGGCGGGACACGAGATAAAAGGAAGCCGCACTTGCAGGGTCCCTGTTGCCGATTTACCCGACTCCACTTCCCGAATCGAAGGGTAGAGCCGATGGTAGGTCAGTTCAATATAGCCATTCGGCGAAGCACCAGCCCGCACCAAGCGACGTGCCTTGTCAATATCGGTGTGAATAGCGGCAGATTGTGACTCCCCCGGACCGAGAGCCATCTCTGCGGGGGTCACCGAAAGCCACTCCTTACAGGAGTCGGCAGGACGAAGCCGGATATGTAGGAGGGCATGGTGGGGATTTCGGAGGGAGAACGTAGCCGTATGAATCCCCCCTGTCGCAAACTCGCCGGGACTTAGGACAAGGATTTGCGTATCAGCCGGGAAAGCAGGTACATCGTTCAGATTATGTGGCTCCAACGCCTCCGCACGGGGGGCGGTAACGGATGGCGCGGTGTCTTGAGGCACAAACATTTCCTCCGGGGAACGCTCTATTTTAGGCTGTTTTATCCCCTCTTGTCAAGAGAACACCATCCGAATCCTCCTCTCCCTCTGCCTCAACACGGTGAGGTAGAGGGAGAGGGAGATTTTAGCAGATAAGGCTACTGAAGTCCATAAAGTCGGCGGCATACCCGCCGGGAACTCCTTTACAGATAACTGAGACAGCATCATGCGAGTGTAGAGATTCCAAGTGTGAGCAGGCTACCTGAAAGTCTTTGATGCGCTTGTCGGTATTTAACTGCTCAAAGACCAATCGGGCGGCATCTTCCACAAACTTGATGTACGCACCGTTCATCTCCGCAAAGGCTTGCTCATCCTCCCGCTTAACCATGACCTGTGTTTCTGTCTTGAGAGCGTTCAAGCAGTGTCGTTGCATCTCCTCAACGGTCAATGTGGCTCCCTCCGTGAGTTCCACGCTTACCCGTGCGCGGCTTCGTTGGGAGTGCGGAATGGCATAGACCCCGCGTACATCGCGAGCGTGTTCGGAGAGTTCTGCCGAACAGGGACACGCCGACGAGTATACAAAGTCAAACTCGATAAACTTACGCACGATGCCCTGTGCGGTGGTTCGTGCCTCGTAGGAGACTTTATAAAACTGATAGCCACTCAGTCCGCTTCGCAAACTCTCTTGCAACATCGGGTAGGAGAAGGATACCTTTACTCGCGCATTGAGAGCCTGTACATCGCGGATATATGCCCCTAAAATCTCCTCCAAGAGGTCTAAGGTAAAAACTTCCTCCTTAAACGCATAGAACGAGCGTACAATCCGCGACATATTGATACCCTTAAGGTTTGCCTCTAACGACACGGTTCCAGTTACACTCGCTTCAAGCGTCATAATATCGCCGTTTTCGGTGGCGAACTTGAGCGGCAGTTTGAAGTTGGAGACACCCACCTGCTGAATAGGGACATTTGCGCCCTGAATGGCATCTACCGTCTCTGTCATATCCGGGAGCGATTCCCGATATTCGGGTGTTACGACAAAGTCGCTGTCGTACTCCTTTTTCATCTTCGGTTCCACGCCTTCTGTGGTGCGGTGGAAATACATCTGTTTTGCGATTCGCTTGTGATTCTTAATAGTGTTCATAGTATCGTTTTTCTCCCGATTTCCTATCGGGACCAGGCGGTTGTGACGATAACCGTAGGCGCAGCCTTTCTAAATCCTGCGCTTAGCTGGAAAGGGCATAGACCTATTGACTCCATGACCCAATAATCTATTGCCCGTAATATTCAAAGTAGTTGCGGTCTGTCTCCTTTACAACGACACGGTAGAGACGCGCCGGGGACGGAATCTTTTCGGAAAGACAGTCCCAAATGACCTTGGTTAAATTTTCCGAGGTAGGATTAAGATGAGCGAACTCCTTCGTATCATTATTCAAGTGCTTATGGTCGAACCGTGCCATGACTTCACCCTCTAAAACAGCATCTAAAGCGGCAAGGTCTACTATCATGCCCGTTACCGGGTCAGGTTCTCCGGTGACAGTCACCTCCACCCCGTAATTGTGACCATGCCCGTTGGGATTGTTACACTTACCGAAAATCGCACGGTTCTCTTCGTCAGACAATCCCGGTGCATGCAATCTATGTGCCGCCGCGAAGTCAAAGGCGCGGGTGAGTAGCACCATCGGCTTTTCTCCTTCCAACTCTCGTGTGACCCAAAGGGTGGGCGACTCTCCCACCACCACTCGTGTGAGTCGTGCCGAGTCCTTATCAAAGTGAGCAACAAATCGCTCTGCCACAAACTGCGCGATATTTTCCAGTGTCGGTGGGGTATCGGCAAAGTACGGAACCTCGTAGGTCAGATGCTTATCCGCAAGTAGCCCGGTCACATACTCTTTGAGTACCCGGTCTACCTCTGTGATATTGACCACCATTCCTGTCTGTGCATCAATCTCCCCGGCAACTGTCGCCTCCACAGTATAGTTGTGACCATGCCCGTAGCGCGAAGCCCATTTTCCAAACAGTTTGCGGTTCTCGTCGTCGGATTTCTGCGTTAGCCAGTAAGCGTGTCCTGCGGAGAACGCGACACGGCGACGCAGGTACATCTGTGCCATAACAATCTCGCTTCCTCTTAGGGAATGCTAAATAGAGGCGTTTGGTTCCGAAAATGTAAAAAAAACAAAAACCCACATTGTGTGTGAAAAAAGAGTCCCTTGCGGAAGAGATACGGGGAATGTCTCCTCTACCAGACTCCGCTTCTTGCCTCGCTGAGGAAAGCTACCAGAGCGCGAGAGAGGTACTTGTCCCGGCGATGCACCAGCACAATCTGACGATGCCCACGAGGAATATCCGAAAGGCGACGCATCAGTAAACGCCCCGTAGCGACCTCTCCCTGCACCGCGATTTCAGGCAGAAGAGAGACCCCCAAACCCACCTCCACCATACGCTTGATTGTCTCCACACTATCTAACTCCATCGCGATGATAGGGGTAACTCCAACGGTTCGGAAAAGGCTCTCGCAATAGGTACGCAAGTTGGTTCCTACTTCCATCATCACCATGGGCTCTCCAGCAAGGTCCGCAATTTCCCAGGGAGTTCGTTCATGGAACGGGTGTTGGGGAGGCAGGACAATACATGTTTCAAAATCGGCTAAAACGACACGGTTCAAAAGCCCTGCCGTTGGAGTGACATTCCCCTCAGTTGTCACCAACCCGATGTCTACACTACCCTCACGCACCCGCTCTTCAATCTGCGCGGAGACTCCAGTACGCACGGCAATCTCCAAGCGAGGGTGCGCCCTCTGAAACCGTTGGAGAAGCACAGGAAGAATGTATGCCGCTAGTGTGCTACTTGCCCCCACCACCAACCGCCCTGCTGTTCCCTCCGCAATATCCCCCACCGTCTCTCGTGCCTCCCGTGCAAGGCGTAAAATCTCCTCGGCATATCGGTGCAACTGCTCTCCGGCATCCGTGGGAACCACACGCCTCCCTAATCGTTCAAAAAGAGGAGTGCGTAACTCCGCCTCCAACGCCGCTATTTGACGAGTGATGGCAGGTTGTGTTAGAAACAAAACAGTGGCGGCTTTCGTAAAGGAACGATGAAGCCATACGGTTTCAAACGCCTCTAATTGGTGTAACTCCATAAAACTTACCGGAATGAGGAAGTCAAAATGCGATTCCCAAAAATGAATGACCAGACAAAGATAATTGTCGGCACGGCGGTAGTCCTGGTCGGGATTGACCTTGCGGTACGTGCCTTTCTGCCCCCCAAGGTCGTCTATGTGGGACAGACCCGTGATGTCGTGACTGCTCGTGAGTTCCGCCTCACCGATGACAACGGCAGACTACGCGCCCACCTGTTCACCGACCAACAAGGCGAACCCGGCTTAGTCCTCTATGACCGCATGGAACGCCCTCGCGCCCAACTGGATACATGGGACACGATTCCCAGCCTGATACTCTATTCACCCGACGGGCAACGAAGTTCCTACTTTGGCATGGACGATTTGGGGAAGTCCATGATTCATATGTACGACCCACACCGCCCGAACTTCCCGACTGCCGCCATGAGTGTGAGCGAAGAACTCGGCATCCCCGGTTTCCTATACCAACGGGGCAGGAAAGATGATTAGTAACCTGACTCTCTCCCTCAACCACGTCCGTCAAGCGAACATCACCAAAGAAATCGCCGAAATCGTCGGTGGTGCAGAAGCACTGAAGTAAGCAAGCGTCATCTTCGGTGAATTAGGGAGGGGACAGTAGGGAGTAGGCAAGTCTCCTTGAAAGACAAATCCCCGTTCTTCGCCTATCACGACCTCGCGCACTACGCGGTTGAGACGACGCTCGGACCGGGGCAGGCGTTCTTGGGACTGGTGGCGAGCGGCTGGGACCTCGGCGACTTCGGTAGCCCGGAGGACACGGCTACGGTCAACGCCCGGCTTCCCCCAGTCCTTCTCAGAGAACAGCCTCCCCGCGCCGCGCCATCTGGCTGACGCGGATATGGCGCGCATCCGGGAAAACTACGCCCGCTTGCTCGCGCACTGGCACGCGACCCCGACAGATACCCCAATCGAACTCCCCTTCCCCGCCGAAAATCCCTGCTCTTTTTTTCGTGGCAGTGAACATTCCGTCGTTTTTCGCGTTGTGTTTAGTGTATACTCACTAAGCAAGAAAGTTCAGCATTGACAAGGCAGAGCACGGAGAAGCGGTGGCAACTGCAATCTACTCGCTCTTCTCCTGCCCGGTAATGATGCTGTAGTTGTAGGAGGAATAGACGTGCCTTTAAAGGGATTCCGACTCGGTTTCGGTGTGCTCGGCGTGCTACTGCTCGGCGGTGCCTCGCTGATGGGGGTACAGGGGGCGGAGAGTGCTGCCCGCGC
>Ga0224722_1001887_pt1 | contig 11381 bp, 10 predicted proteins | sample Balambano_FR1_Me_FD_161646 | JGI IMG/M metagenome (GOLD analysis project Ga0224722, IMG submission 161646) | Freshwater sediment microbial communities from Lake Towuti, South Sulawesi, Indonesia - Balambano_FR1_MetaG | ecosystem: Environmental > Aquatic > Freshwater > Lake > Sediment | place...
AACCTCAACCATTAAAGCGCAGACAAACTCGTCACGCGGTTTTTTCTATCTTGACAGATTGCGCGATCGAAGTTGCGCCGATCGATGGAAGAGTAAGTCGCTGTCTCATCGACGCTGTGCCTGCTGCAGAAGCTGGGCAGAACTGTTTGCCCACTGACGATTGCCCTGCATTGAGAATAAATCCGTCGCGTATTGCAGCACCCGCCGCGCATCGGCATAGTTCCCCTGCCGTAAAAAGACCAGTCCTGCTCCGTAGTAGGCATTGGGATAGTTGGGGTTTGCTTCTGCCGATCGCCGAAACGCATTGAGCGCATCTTCCAATTTGCCCTGCTGATACAGGATTGATCCCAGGCTGTACTGTGCTTCAGGATAGCGGGGATTCAGCGCGATCGCCTGCTGAAAAGCCTTGAGTGCGTCGGGCGTGCGTCCTTGCTGGAGGTAAATTAGCCCCAGATAGTAGGAGGGTTCGGGCGCGTTGGGGCTGAGCCTGACCGCCTGCTGAAAGTATGGCATTGCCCCCTGATTGTTGCCCTGCTGCCGCATCACCAAGCCCAGATTGTAGTGTGCTAAGCCCAGGTTGGGATCAAGCTGAAGCGATCGCTGCAAATACTGCTGTGCGAGAGGCAGGTTATTTCCTTCCAGCAAAGCTGCGCCCAGGTTGGCATAGGCGAGCGACAGAGCGGGATCTGCCTGAATTGCCTGATAAAAAGCGTTTGCTGCGTCCTGAAGCAGTCCCTTTTGCCGATAGGCAAGCCCCAGATTGTAGTAAGCCGCCGCAGAACGGGGATCGAGCGTTGCTGACTGACGAAATGCAGCGATCGCCTGATCAACCTGTCCCTGCTGGATATACTGTAACCCCAGGTTAAGCTGTCCTTCCGGGGTCATGGTTGCGCCGGATTGGCTGTCAATGCTGAGTGTCGGCAGAGATTGCGCCAACCCTTGTGGAACGTGAAGGCTAGAAATTAGCAGGAATGCGCTAAATAAGGTGTTTCGAGCGATGCCGTACCGTTTGCGCTGTGCTGTAAGCCGTCTACCTTGAGGAGCCGTTTGCGCGGAAGTGAAGAGATAAACCTGCCAACGCCGATTCATAGCGAGTTGCCTGTACTTGTGAATTGAATAACTTAAATTGAATAACTTGGTAAAAGATTGACCAGAATGAAGAACCCGGAACGGTAGAGCAACCAAAAGAAGGTTCAGGATTGCTGCGAGCAGTCGCGATTGGCGATCGACCCGTCCGGCATGGTGGTGCGGCAGAGTTTCACCGTATCGAGATTGACCCCCTGCAGATCGACGCCATTGAGATTCGCTCGGCGCAAATTTACGCCATTCAAATTAACCCCACTCAGATTGGCTCCCCGCAGATCAACCCTGGCAAGGTTTGCGTCTTCTAAATTTGCCCCTGATAAGTTTGCATTGCTCAGATCAGCTTCTGCCAGGTACGCTTCTCCCAGATCGGCAGCGCTGAGGTTCGCATTTGTCAGATTGGCACTGCCCAGATTGGCATCCCGCAGCAGCGCATTTGCCAGTCCTGCCCGTGTCAAATCGGCTCTCGGTAAGTTTGCCCGCACCAGATTGGCAGCATTCAGGTTAGCGTTTCGCAGGTCAGCACTGCCCAGATCAGCACGGCGCAGATCAGCCTCTTGCAGGTCAGCGCGATTGAGATTGACTTCGCTTAGGGTCGTATCCTGCAAATTTGCGCCCTTCAGCGTTGCCCGCACCAGATTTGCACCGCGCAGGTTGGCATCCCGCAGATTAGCTTTGCTGAGATTGCTATCTCCCAGATAGGTTTGACTCAGATTCGCCCCCGTTAAATTCGCTTCCTTAAGCAGCACGCTGTTTAAGATTGCCTCGCTCAACACTGCACCGCTTAAATTTGCCCTGGTCAAATCCGCCTCACTCAAGATCGATCGCGTTAGCGTTCCGTTTTGCAGATTCGATCGCTCCAGCTCAGCATCCCGCAGGGTGGCATCTTCAAGATTGACCGTTTGCAAATCCGCCTGCTCCAGGTCGGCTCCGTCCAGGTCACATTTCGGGCACGATCGCTGGCTCAGCAGCACCCGGATGCGGTAATCCTTCGCAGCCTGGTGAGAAACTGCCATGCCGATGAGGCTGGCAAGCAGCAAAAAGAAAACGCCTAGAATCGAGAACGCTCGGATATCTCGTTTGTCGATCGAGAGGGCTGCCATGATGGTTTAACCGTGGGTTTGTCGCGATGGATGCTGGGAGGTACTTGCTGACGATTGGTTGATGTCCGGTGGTGATGCGGCGAAGTGAACTGAATTTTAGTGCATTGGCTTCAATTTGAGACTGGTATTTGAGACAAAATCCAATCGATCGCCTCAGCCAAATTAGCCGCAGTATAGTCAGGCTGGGTGGGATGCTGATAGGTTCCTGTCAACACGCGATCGCCGAAGCCCGTTTGCACGAGAATTCCGGTGCAGCCTGCGTTGTGAGCCAGATCAATATCCGTTGCTTTGTCGCCAATCATAAAACTGCGGCTTAAGTCTAGATCATGAGTCCAGGCAGCCGCCACCAGCATTCCTGTATTCGGCTTGCGCCAGGTAGACCAGCGATCGAAAGGGGAGGTTGTGCCGCCTTCCGGTGGACTCAGCGTGGGACAGAAATAAACGGCATCCAGCGTTGCCCCTGCCGCTGCCATCAGCAGATTTGCCAACCGGTCGTGGAGTGCTTCCACATGGCGCTCGGAATAATAGCCCCGTGCCGGACCCGACTGATTGGAGACTAAACAGCAGAAAATCTGGCGATCGTTTAACCGCCGCACCGCTGCCGCCACTCCCGCAATCAAACGCAGCTCCTCAACCCGGTACAGATAGCCCGCTTCTTCATTCAGCACGCCATCGCGATCGAGAAATACGGCAGGTCGAGTCATGTGCTTGCCTCATTCCAGTGCTGGAAGCAGACTCAGAATCTCCTGCGCTGCCCGATCGCTCACGCCCACCTCGCCCAGGTTTTGCCGCATTTGCTCATAGTCTGCCAGCAGCTTGCTGCGACGATCGGGGTTCAGCAAAAACTCCAGCGATTCCGCCACAATTCGTTCAGGAGTTGCCTGCCGCTGGAGCAGTTCAGGGACGATCGGCTGCATCAGCACCAAATTTACTGGCGAGATAAACGGCGCGGCATACTTGAGCAGATGTTCAGCAATCCAGGCAGTAATCGGATTCAGTCGATACATCACCACCTGCGGCACGTTCAGCAAAGCCAGCTCCAGGTTCACTGTCCCCGACTTGGTGATCGCCAGATCCGAGGCAGCCAGAACCGCCTGCGTTTGACCCGCCACCAGCTCTGCCCGCAGCCCGTAGGAGCAAATCGCCTGCTCGATCGCCTTCCGGTAAACCTCCAGCGAGAGGGGAATCAGAAACTCAACCTGGGGCAGTTTTGCCTGAAGCTGCCGCGCCGCCTCAAACATCACGGGCAGAATGTACTGAATTTCCTGACGACGCGATGCAGGAATCAAGGAAATCACAGTTCCATCCGGATCGATCCCCAGCGTCGTTCTTGCCTCTGTTCGACTGGGCGCACGCTGCATTCGATCGATTAAGGGATGCCCCACCCAGACAACTTCGCTGCCCCATTTCTGGTAGTAATCAGCCTCCGCCGGAAAAATTGCCAGCAGGCGATCGGTTGCCTTGACAACTCGCCGGGTGTTGGCGGCACTCATTGACCAAACCCACTCCTGCGGCGCGATGTAGTAAACCGTGGGCACGGTGGGAAAAAAGCGGCGCGTAAAATTGCCAATGCCGATATTCGGACCAAAATAATCAATCATCACCACTAGATCGGGCGGATTCTGACGCAGCCATTGTTTGACCTGTCGCTGAGTCTGAATTGTGGGCAGCACGTAGCGCAGCGATTCCAGAATGCCGATCGACCCGATCGCGCTTGTATTCGCCAGCAGCTTCGCCCCAGCCTGCACCATGCGATCGCCCCCGGTCGCGACAATTTCGAGGTCGATTCCAGCGAACTCTGCCTGTCGATACAATGCTTCTACCAGCAGCGCCCCCTGCAAGTCGCCCGATACTTCGCCCGTACTGATAAAAATTCGCCGTTTGACCTGCCCCATATCGCGCTTAGTTTCTGAGCGTCCTGGATCGAAAGGATATCTCAAGTCGAACTGTCCCGAACCACCCCTTAATACCGTCGCCCTAATCTTCCTCGCGCCGCTGCATCGCCTTACCCGGAAGCGAACCCCGCCGCCCCAGCGAATGGCTCAGCCGCAAAAACTGCCGCAGGTGCTCGATCGCTTCATGGTCTGGCAGCAGATCGAGCTGTTCGAGTGCCTGGGTAAAGGGCAGACCCGATCGATAAAGGGTGCGAAAGGCTTTTTTCAGCGACTGCATGGTTTTGCCATTATCCAGTTCGCCATAGCCTGCCCGCTGCAGCCCGACTTTGTTCAGCGATCGAACCCGTGCCGGATTGCCTTCGACCAGCATAAAGGGGGGCACGTCGCGATGAATTCGGCTCATGCCGCCGACCATTGCCAGCCGCCCAATATGGACAAATTGATGCACCCCCAGCACACCGCTGATTCGCGCCTGAGACTCGATATGCACATGACCCGACAGCGCAACGCTATTTGCAATAATCACCTGGTCGCCGATGACGCAGTTGTGACCCACATGGGCATACGCCATCAGCAAATTCTGGTTGCCAATGATCGTCGCTTCGCCTGCCAGCGTTGCCTGGTTAATCGTCACATATTCGCGGATGACGTTGTCATTGCCGATCGTCACCCGATTCAGCGACCCGTCGTATTTCAAATCCTGGGGTTCCAAGCCGATCGCCGCACCGGGGAAGATTTTGTTGCGTTCGCCAATTTCTGTCTCGCCGTCAATCACCGCATGATGGCTGACGATCGTGCCTGCCCCAATCCGCACCCGTTCCCCAATCACCGCATACGCCCCAACCTGCACCGTCGGATGGAGTTCGGCGCGGGGATGAATTACAGCAGTCGAATGAATCAGAGTAGTCAAGGTTTGAGCAGAGGGTAGGATTTTGGAGATGCAGGAACGAAGCAATCAGAACGACGCAATTTTAATTTCCCTTGGAGGGCGATCGGCTGAGAGGTTAACTGGAGCGAAATTTGCTGGCGATGGCTAGAGATCAACCAGAGAAAACATTAGCTCTCCTTCGGCGGCAAGCTGCCCATCGACCTCGGCGCGACCCTGCATCCATCCAAAACGACGATGTTTGACCCGCAGCAGTTCCACGGTCATCACGAGCTGATCGCCGGGCACAACCGGACGACGAAACCGCACCTTGTCAATTCCGGCAAACATAAACAGTCCTTCTGGCAGGTCGGGCATCTGGGTCAGAACGACTCCGCCCACCTGCGCCATCGCTTCCACAATCAGCACACCCGGCATGATGGGCTTACCGGGGAAATGTCCCTGAAAATGCGGCTCGTTAAAGCTAACATTCTTAATGCCGATCGCTGACTTACCGGGAACATACTGAATAATGCGATCGACTAGCGAGAAAGGATAACGGTGAGGCAAAAGCTGATGAATCTCTTCGATCGACAGCGTCGCGGCACGCGCAGCCGGGGTGTTGTTAGAATCGGCTTCAGCTTCAGCGGTCAAATGGGCTGCATTCGTCGTGTCGTCAGTCAAAATAGCCATGAGTCAATCCAGGTGTAAGACGGCAAGAAAGGTTAAACGCCCCAATCAATCAGCAAACAATGAGTTAGACAGATTAGACGAACAAAAGGTCAGCCAGGCGAGCGGCAAGCTGAGTGTGTAATTGGTGGCTAGCTTTGTAGGCGAGGATGTGAGCGCGGGGGAAAACGCCCAGCAAACTCAAATCTCCTACTAAATCTAAAAGTTTATGACGCACTGGCTCATTTGAAAATCTTAATGGAGGATTGACCCATCCGTCTCGACTGCAGACCAGAGCATTGTCAAGACTACCACCTTTGATGAGTCCCTGCTGTCGCAAGTGGTCAATCTGTTCTGCAATGCCAAAGGTTCGAGCCGGGGCGATCGTCTCTGCAAAACTTTCGCGGTCGGGAGACCAGCTCTGCCACTGATTGCCGATCGCAGGTAGATCAAAATCAATCCCGTAGGTAAACCGCAGCTCATTTGCCGGAAATGCCGCCACAAACGCATCTCCTTGTGTTACCGTAATTGGCTCCGTCAGCACAAATTGAGAACGCTCTGCCTCCTGAACCACGATGCCAGCCTGAGCGATCGCCTCGACCCAGGGCAAAGCAGAGCCATCGAGCAAAGGAACTTCTGTCGCATCCAGCTCGATTTGGGCATTGTCAATTCCCATGCTGCTGAGGGCTGCCAGCAAATGTTCTACCGTTCGCACCGTTGCTGCCCCTTTGCCCAGTTCAGTCGAGAGCAGCGTTTGCCCCACCCGATCGATACTGGCTGAGATGACAGGGCGATCGGGCAAATCAACGCGCACAAAACAGCGTCCGCTTCCTGGCGCAGCAGGCAACACCCGCAGACAAACCGAGGTTCCCGAATGCAAGCCGACTCCGATTTGCTCAAAGGGACGAGCCAGCGTTTGCTGAAACGAGACGCGACCCTCAGCACCAGGAGAAGCAAGAGAATTAGAAGACAGACGAGGCGTGGAAGCTTCAAGCATTGGAGGCGAGTCAAAACAGCAGTAAACAGAAGGCTGATGCTGGAAGAGTACCGCAAATGCAGGGTGGCTTTGCATCAGCCCATCGGCAGGACAAGACGAACCAATTCATTCCAGCACAGCAAGCTAGCAACAGGAGAACCTAGAAGCCCTGCCCAATTCCAAACACAATTCGATTATCGCCCTGGTCGTTAATTGCGTAGTCTACCCGGACTAAGCCCAGCGGAGTTTGAACCCGGACACCCACGCCATAGTCAAACCCCGTCCCCGGCTTATCGCGAATTCCTGCCGGATCGCCCTGCACATCTGAGCCAGTGCCCAGATCAGAGCCGATATCAAAGAAGACCGCGCCGCTGACGATCGAGAAAACGGGGAAACGATATTCTGCGGTTGCCTGCAGGAAACTTGTGCCGCTGCCCAGATCGCCGGGTCCGTAACCCCGCACCGAATCCGTACCGCCTAGCGCAAAGGCTTCGTAGGGCGGGAAGTCGCCGATAATCGTACCGCCCTGGACGTTGAATGCCAGGGTTTGCGGACATTCTTCAGACGTAGGATTATCCTGCTGACACCCTTCGGTTAGGCGGAGGAACCGCACAGGAAGAAAATAGCTATAGCTGGCGCGCAGACGGTTAAACGCAAGACCGTCAATCGGAATCGACTGCTCAGTACTAAGACGCAGCACCGAACCGCTTGTGGTTTGAACCGGGTCATTGCGTCGATCGCGCACCGCCGAAAACTGCAGCGTCAGCAGGTTATCCGTTCCTGACTCGTTATCGCTCAGCAGGTTACCAAACTCATCGCGGGGGGTTACCTCCCCATCGACATCCCGCACCGAGACATTCTGATACTGCAAGCCCAGGCTAGCCCGCCATTCATCGCTTAAAGGACGGCTGAAACTCACCCCGCCACCATAGCGACGAATTCGAGGACGATCGCCATTCGGCAGGGTTACTTCTTCTTCGCCGCCATCAAAGATCAGCGAAATCGACTGTCGCCCAAAGGCGTTGACCGTGTAGGAAGTCCGATTGGGGTCACCGCCAATCCAGGGGTCGGTAAAGCTGATGTCAAACAGCAAATCGCGCTGTCCAAGCTGAATCTCTGCGGTTAAATCCTGATCATTTCCGCCCAGGTTCGTTTCCTGGAAGCTGACCGAACCAAACAAACCGCTCGCTGAGCTAATCCCAAATCCGGCTGCGAGCGAACCCGTTCTGCGCTCTGTCACCAGCACCGTCACATCGACCTGACGCGGATCTTGTCCTGGGTTGAGGGAGATATTCAGGCTCTCAAAGATACCCAGACCGAAGGCACGCTGGAGATCTTCCCGAATCTGGTTCTGGTTAAACACATCTCCCGGCTGCGACTCAAACTGGCGAGTAATGATAAAGTCGCGCGTCCGTCCCTCAACCGGATTGCCTTCCTCGTCTACAGGCTGCCCCTCTTCAAGGAACTGAATCCCAATATTTTCAATCACGCCCTCAGCCACTTCCAGCGTCACCGTCCCGTCCGGCGAAATCTGCGGTGCTGAGATCACCTGTGCCAGAACATAGCCGTTGTCCTGATACAGACGGTTCAAACTCTCAATCCCCACTTGAAGCTGTCGCAGGTTGACGATCGCCCCCACCTGATCAGCAAAGATTGCGTCTACTGCATCCTGAAGCGGCACCTGTTCATCCTGAAAAGTCACTTCTGTGCCCTGCTCTTGCAGAACACTGCCGCTAAGCTGCACCGATTGCAGCACCGGGTTCGGCTGCACCAGAAACGTCACTCTTACCCCCAGCGGCGTGTCTTCCGGGACTGCCCGCACGTTGGAGAAAAAGCCAGTGGCAAAGATCGCATTAATATCCTGCTGGAGCTGCGATCGCGTTGTGGTTTGACCGGGAAGCGTCTGAATTGCCTGGTATACCTCATTCAGCAGATCGCCTTCTGCACCCGTGACCAGCACTTCTGCAACTAATACTCTGGGTTCGTTTGGGTCTGCCTGAGGAGGCGTTGCGCTACCGGGAGCCTGTTCGGTTCCGGGGAAAGGTGGAAGCGTTGGTGCTGTACCCGGAGCTTGTTCTGCACCTGGAGGAGGCGTTGTGCCATCAGGAGTCTGCTGGGTTCCAGGAAAAGGCGGCAGAGTTGGACTGTCTGTTTCTGGAGCGGGAGCAGGGGCTGGCGTTTCTGGCTGAGCGGGTTCCACCTGAACGTCAATTTCGCGCCCTGGTTCCCCAAGAGGAATGTTGAGCTGATTGGGGCTTTCCGGCTCAGGGGTTTGGGTGGCTGGCGGGGGCGCTTCAGGAGAACTGGGTGGCTCCACGATCTGAGACTCTAAGCCAGGTTGAGACTCCGGACTGGGCGGAAGCTGCGATAACCGACCCGGTGCAAACTCCGTTGGCGTTGATTCAGGCGGTGTTCCTGACGGCAAAATGGCAATTCCAGTTGACTCTGGTCTAGTTGACTCCGGCGGCAGCGTCGCAATGGGCGCGTTGGCACGAGCTGTTTCTGGGGAAAGGGAATTTGCCGCGATCGCACCTGTCGAGATAGCATCAGCCGCTTCAGGCTGCCCCACGGCAGGTCTGTCAGAAGTCGCTTCTGCCGTTTGCGCCTCGGCTGGACGCACAAAGCTGAGAGTTGCTGAAGCAGTCAGGACTGCCAGAAAAAAAGGAGAAAAACGCATACGGGTAAAAGAGTTTGACACTTCCACACACCAGGGCACCGCTCAAAGGAGTATATCAGAGCGGAAGACGATCGACTTGAGACAGGCAATTTATCCTGCAGTCAGGGCAAAAAGGCAAATGCCATCATCCGTCGGGCAATCCTTTGATCCTCCTCGCTGCTGTCCCTCGCTGCCTGGTCTGACACCTTTCATCAAGGCTGACTTAAGGGGCTGACTTGTTTGACTGACAGAAATCAAGCGAGTTCCGCACAAACGCAGACATTGTACAGCATTCGTTTTTTCGCTCCCTAAACAGGGTGTGCCAGAACTCTTTCTAGCACCTGGCGATACGCCTCCTCGACATTGCCCAAGTCGTGCCGGAAGCGGTCTTTATCCATCACGCGCTGCATCGGATCGGTCGCTGCCTGATTCCACAAACGGCAGGTATCGGGACTGATTTCGTCTGCCAGGATTAAATCACCTGCCGCATCGATACCAAACTCCAGCTTGAAATCGACCAGCGTGATGCCGCACTCCTGAAAAAAAGCCGTGAGAATTTGGTTGATCTGAAGTGCCATCTGGCGGAGCTGTTCGACCTGCTCCGGGGTTGCCAGGTTTAGCAGCAGTAGCCGATCGATCGTCAATAGCGGATCGCCCAGCCCATCATTTTTATAGTAAAACTCGACGAGCGGCTGGGGCAGCTCTAGCCCAACCGATAGCCCCGTTTCGCGACACAAACTCCCAGCAGCAATATTCCGTACCACGACCTCTAGCGGCACAATTTTGACCGCCCGTACCCGCATTTCATTTGGAGCTGGACGATCGATCCAGTGCGTGGGAATACCCTTTGCTTCCAGCATTTGAAACAGATGGCTGGAGATGGCGCAGTTCATTTCGCCCTTACCCGCGATCGTGCCGCGCTTTTGAGCATTAAACGCAGTTGCGTCGTCCTTAAAGCGAGTCAACAAAACTTCAGGATCGTCCGTCGAATAGAGAATCTTGGCTTTTCCCTCGTATAAGATTTGAGGTTTTGTCATAGCGGCGTGCCCTGTGTAAGTGGAACCAAACGTGCATTTTGCACAATCAAGCAATCAGGACAATTTTAGCGGCGGTGGGTCGATCGCTGTTCTTCAGGGCATCAAGATAACATCGTTAACCCTGCTTGGCTGCAATGCATAAGGGCACACTCGAAGTAGCAATTAATACCAGGCTTTGTTCTGTAATGCGCAATACAAGGAGCGATCGCTTTATATCCTTCATCGGAAGGAAGCAGCCGAGTACTCAGGATTGCTAGGTTTAACGAGTCTTTGCACTCTAGATTTTTTAGGTTAAATTTAGGTTAAGGCAAATTCTGCCTGCTGGCGTTTCAATACGCTGTGTCAATCATTAAAACGGGTAGTCTCGTGAGAAATACCAGCTAAAGACCAATCGACTGTAACGTTTCAAGGAAGGTGAAGCCATGACCAATCGCACTGAATTTCTGCACGCCAAAAGCCGCTACCGAGGCGCAATTAAGCCAGAGAATTTGGTGTTTAACGCAAACCTGCAGGAATTTTCGCAGCGCATCCGCTTCATCTCTGGATTAGAGACAAACGGCAAGATTACTCCTGAAGAGGCATTTCACCAAGTGCGATCGCTCTGGAAGCAGCTCGAGCACAGTCACAAAGAATTGGGCATTGGTGAACATCCATTTCAGTTGCCAGAAGAGTAAAACTGCTTATTCTTAAGAAAAACGGGCGTTGCTGAATTGGAGTATGAGCCGCCCCCCTGGTCCCCAATTTTGGGGGAACCGATCATCAAAGCCCCCCTCGCGCTTTGAGCGCGGCAAATAGAGCGCTATGCAATCAGATGAGAACCAGGGGGTGTGGGGGCTAAGCCCCCACGCAGGGGGAGAACCCCTGCATCCCGTCTTCAGCCAAATTCGTAGAACGATACCAGATGGGGGATGTCAATTTGCACCGTTCCGATTCTGATTCAGCAACGCCGAAAAACACTTATCAAAACCCTCAATAGCGACAACCCTGGCTGGTTCATCCGCTTTCACCTGTCCAGCCTGTTTCTCACCTATTTTTCAGTCAGCGTCCACACGCCGTCTGCCCACTCTGCTTCGGTGGGAGGGTGAGTGAGCCAGTGG
>Ga0224722_1001889_pt1 | contig 11377 bp, 13 predicted proteins | sample Balambano_FR1_Me_FD_161646 | JGI IMG/M metagenome (GOLD analysis project Ga0224722, IMG submission 161646) | Freshwater sediment microbial communities from Lake Towuti, South Sulawesi, Indonesia - Balambano_FR1_MetaG | ecosystem: Environmental > Aquatic > Freshwater > Lake > Sediment | place...
AGCAAGCATCGTTATGGGAACCTGACGTTGGTTGCGTATTGTGATGGTCATGTCAAGGCGATGCCGTTTGAGCGGACATGGCGGACAGCAAACGATAATGACTGGGATATACGCTAAAACCGGAGAAATCGCGAGGGGGTGTCCCGACACGCAAATAGTTATAAGGTTATGGGGTGCGGATAGAGTAAAAGGATAATAAATAAAAATGACAAAACTAAGTAAAGGAATGCCCAACCCGATTCTCTTTCGTTTGTCGGTTTGGGGGGCAATCGCCTATACAACACTCTTAGAGTCTATTCGGCGGAAAGACCTTTGGGTGGCGGCAATTTTAGCCATTGTGATGATTGGAGCCGCCTCAGTAATCGGGCAGTTTGGGGTGCGTGGTTTGGAGATGTTCCTCAAAGACGTTACCCTCTCCGTCGTGAATCTGCTCTCCGTCGTTCTGGCGATTCTGTTCTCTGCCCGTCAGATGCCGGAGGAGATTTCCCGGCGTACTATCTACCCGTTACTGGCACGTCCTGTCTCCCGATTTGACATCTTGTTTGGTAAGTTCTTGGGGGCATTAGCCCTTTCCACCGTCGCTCTATTGGTCTTTGCTGTGGTGGGGTGGGGGGCATTGTTCTACTTCGGGTTGAGTGTTGGGGAGATATTTTGGCAGTACCTTTTGCTACGCTTCTTCTCGCTGGCAATTATCTGCGCTTTGACTATCTGCCTCTCTATCTTTCTGACTCCGCCCGCCACCGCCACTATCGCAATTCTGCTGGCAATTGGGGCTTCCACCTTCTCCACGGCAGTAAAAATGTTGCACGGTTCGGTGGGAACTGGGGCGCAGAAGATGCTCGAAGCGGCTTACTTCCTTCTGCCACAGCTAGACCTTTTTGACCTCTCCCGCAAGGTCAGTTATGGCTGGAAACCTATCTCTGCTACCACCATTCTGATTTTATTGGCTTACGGAGCCATTCACAGTGCGGCTCTGTTAACCATCGCCATTCTGCGTTTTCGGAGGCAGGCTCTATGAAAAACAACTGGCTTTCTTCCATTTTCGGGGTTGTTGGTATCGCTTTATGCTTGGCGTTAAATAACCGTCTTGCTGTCAATGCCAGACCCGAACTTGCTGCACCCGCAGGTCTTACCATGTCGCAACAGAAGAAATTGGAAGAGGTTGCGGCAGCATCGCTGTTTGGGCAGTTCCGCTCCAACATCGCGGACTTTCTCTGGTTGAAGGTAGATAAGTATCTGCACAGTGGCGTAGACCTTCGCGGTATGACTGAAGAGGAGAAGCGCAATGAGCGTATTCGTCAGCTGGGGCATGCGGAAAAAGGCAAAGATGGCAACCGGCAACACAGTAGCGAAACCACAGTTGTTTTGGATAAAGAGACGGACTGGCGTGGTATTTTGGGGGATGTGGAGCGCGATATCAAGCCCTACATGGATATGCGAAACCATAACCACCGTGACCCGAAGGAGGCACTCCCCCTCTTTCGCTTGATGACATGGAGCAATCCGAAGTTTATTCCCGGCTATGCGACGGGGGCGGTGATGATTGCGCGGGAAGAAAAGGCGTTCAACGAAGCCATCGCGTTTATCCAAGAGGGTGAAAACAACAACCCGGAAAGCATTGAGATTCAGGCAACCTTCTCGTATCTCCTCCTGCGTGCTAACCGTTTTGGAGGAAACGGAAACTTTCCCGCCGCCGCCATCCATGCTGACAAAGGGGTACGCTTGGGACTAGCACGCGACCCATCCTCCCTCTCAACAGATGAAGTTGAAGCACTACAGGACTGTGTTCGTTGGCGAGTTCTCGCTCTACGGGAGTCGGGCGAGATTGAACAGGCACGACAGGCGGCACTACAGGGATTGAAAATGTTTCCCAAAGATGTTGTCTGCCGTAACTTTTTAGAGGATTTGAAGCAGGGGGAGTTTTCGGTAAAAACGCCCAGTTCTCTCAAGAACGCCCCTGATTCTCGACTAACCCCAACCGAATAGCCTGCCGATTTGATAGACAAGAAGGGTGGTAAACAGACTCTTGCTTTTTGTCATCTGGAGTTGATACCATATTCGGCAAGTTAAGGAGGGTTATAAATGGTAGAGACAGTAGAAGCCGTGTTCGACGGTGAAGTGTTACGTCCCGATACACCGTTACATTTTGCAATAAATAGTCGTGTGCGAATAACGGTAGAACTATTGCCGAAGGACGAAGACTTGACAAATCGTTCGTTCCTCAAAACCGCAAAATCGCTCCAATTGGAAGGACCCACTGATTGGTCTATCCAATTGGACGAATATCTCTATGACAAGCCTTCCGATGAGTAGAGTCTTTTTAGATACTTCCTATGTAGTTGCATTGTCATCTATCACAGATGCTAACCATGATGATGCTGTAGAAATCTCTGAAAAAATAGAACAAAACAACATAAAAATGGTCACAACACAAGGCATTGTCTTGGAAATTGGAAATTCACTGGCTCGGCAACGCTATCGTAATGCTGCCGTCCAGATTATTGAAGCCCTGTTTTATGACCCCAATGTGGAGATCGTGCCATTGACTGAGGAATGGATTCAAGCCGGGTTTGAACTCTACCAGAGTCGTATAGATAAAGAGTGGGGACTTGTTGATTGCATCTCCTTCTGTGTCATGGAAAATTATGGTATCCAAGAAGCCCTCACTGCGGATAAGCACTTTATCCAAGCTGGGTTTCGTGCACTCCTGAAAACATTGTAGAATACTCCCTGTCAGGGAGATAGGTTTCATTAGAGAAAATATCTTAACCCCAACCGAATAGCCTGCCGATTTGATAGACAAGAAGGGTGGTAAACCACGCTAAGGCGGTCATATAGGCGATTTGGAACAGTGTCCACTTCCAACTGCCCGTTTCTCGGCGCACGACGGCAACGGTACTCATACACTGCATCGCGAGGACGTAGTACACCATCAGGGCAACCGCTACCAACGGGGTGAAGGTCGGTTGCCCGGTGCGCGGATTGATATCTGCCTTCATCTTCTCGCCGACTGCCACCTCTTTTTGCTCATCCTCAATCTCTTCGCTGACATTGTAGATAGTTCCCATGGCGGTGACAAAGACCTCCCGTGCCGCAAACGAGGAAATCAATCCAATACCTATCTTCCAGTCGAAGCCAAGCGGTGCGATAAGCGGTTCAATCGCTCGTCCCATCTGTCCGGCATAAGATTGGCGTACCTGCTCTGCCTTGCTCAGTGTTGGGTCAGTTTTCGGGTAGGAGGCGAGGAACCATAAAACAATAGAGATGGCGAGGATGATGGTTCCGGCACGCTTCAAAAAGAGCCACGCCCGCTCGAACATCTGGTAGAGAACAGTGCGAATCGAAGGCAAACGGTACGGAGGCATCTCCATTAGGAAGGTAGGCGCATCGCCCTTCAGCAAGGTTCGGTTGAAGAGTGCCGCCATGCCAAAGGTTGCCGCCGTGCCAACGGCATACATGGCAAAGAGCGTGAGAGCCGGTAGGGTTAATCCAATAGCCACATTTCCGACCAAAAAGCCAGTTACCATCACATTGGGGATGAAGGCGGCAATCATCACCGAGTAGACCGGGAGGCGTGCCGAGCAGGACATGAGAGGGGCAACTAAGATGGTGAGTAACCTTGCCCGCTCCGATTCAATGGTGCGGGTTGCCATGATACCGGGAATCGCACAGCCATACGACGAAAGCAGGGGAATAAACGATTTCCCATGTAGCCCTACCCGGCTCATCAGTCTATCCATCAGAAAGGCAGCGCGTGCTAAGTACCCAGTGTCCTCTAGGGCGGAAACAAAGAAGAAGAGAATCAGGATTTGTGGTAGAAAGACAACCGTATTTCCGACACCGCCCAGAACACCGTTCACCACAAGGTCTTTCAGGTCGCCATCTGGCATGGCACTACTGACCCATTGCCCCAACGCATTGACCAAGCCTTCCAGAGCATCCTGTGCCGGGGTTGCCCAAGTGAACATCGCCTGAAACATTAGGTACATCACTGAGAGGAAGATAACATACCCCCAGAATTTGTGCAGAAATACCCGGTCAAGACGGTCGGAGAGGGTGACTTTTGCTTCCGGTTCGCGCTCCAAAACCCGACTCACCACACGTCCAATATCGCCATAGCGTGCCTCCGCAATTGCCACAGAGACATCAATCCCTTGCTGGTTCAGCGTTTGTAAGTCACCGTGCAGGTGGTGACGCAGTTCGGCAGACCATCGGGCTTCGTCCACCTCGGGACGGGAAAGCAGTTGCAGTGCCTCTTGAAAGGCAATCGGGACGGGAACATCTTTCTCACGGCGTAACAGACCGGCTAACTCTGCCGCCTCCACCTCCAGTGGTTGCGGTAATCGCCAATGCCGTTGGGGGGGAAGTGTTTGTGTGGGCAGTTTTTGCAGTGCCGTCAAAAGGCTCTCCATACCGATACGTCGTGCGGCAAGTGTCACACAGACGGGAACGCCTAACTCTTCGGAGAGGGCTTCCGCATTCACCCCAACCCCATGTTCACGAGCGGTATCTGTCATGGTCAGCACCACCAGTACAGGGAGTCCTAAGTCCAGCAGTTGCGAAGTCAGGTACAAGTTTCGTTCCAGATTGGACGCATCTACGACATTAACGATGGCTTGGGGGCGTGGTACGTCGGTGCGATAGCCCAAGAGGACATCGCGAGCGATACGCTCATCGGGGGAGTGAGGTGTAAGGGAGTAGAGTCCCGGTAAGTCAATCAGAGTGACCGTGGTATCAGGAAGGGAGACGGTTCCCTCTTTGCGCTCGACAGTGACTCCGGGGTAGTTTCCTACTTTCTGGCGCAGACCCGTAAGGGCGTTAAAGAGGGTGGTTTTTCCACTATTAGGATTGCCGACCAGAGCAAAAACGGGGCGACGACCTGCTTCCGCGACAGCAGGGGGTGTCGTTTCCGCAGGAGATTCGGCGGTTCCGCCGGTGTGCATCAGGGCTTCTCCGACGATTCCGGTTCGACAAGAATACCTTCTGCCTCATCGCGACGTAGGGAGAGACGATAGGAGCGCAACTGAATAAGAAGCGGTCCGCCAAACGCCGCACGACGGGCAACTTCCACCTCTGTACCACGAGTAAAGCCCAATTCCAGAAGGCGGCAACGATTGGGACCGGCAACCGTGGAGACACGCCCCTTCTGTCCCTTTTCCAAACAGTTCAGGGTACACTCACAGGTAGTCACCGGGCAACTATCCGAAACTGCGTCGGAATCGCTTTCGGTAGTCCCTGTCTCCATTGTCTCTTGCTCGGTTATCTTTTTATCACTCATTACATCTACGCCTTACCCGCCACGCCGCTACAGCAGACAAGCCGCCGTTGGTGCAGTATAGTATCAGAAGGAGAATAGACCGTCAATATATCCGACTTAAAAGGTCGGCAATAGTTCCGAGAATTTCCGATTTCGTAGTGCAACCGGATGGATTTTGACGTGTCTTCTCCCTTTGGAGAGAATTTTTCAAAATAATGTCTCGTGAATTTCATCACTGTGTAACAAATAACACAGATAAGGATTATAAGAAAATGAAAGAATTGAGTTGGGTACTGGCAATTGTTGCAGTGGCTACCGGCTCATGGGGAAGTCCTGTACACGCGCAGGAGGCTGTACAAACAACCTCCCCAACCGTGACCGGTTCGGTGGCAAGTGTCGCGGAAAAGCGGCTTCCGGCGATGCGGTTTACCCAAACCCCGCTACGTGAGGTTCTCAGCCAAATCGCGAAGGCATCCGGGGTGTGGATAATGGCAGATAGTTCGGTAGGGGGCGTTCTGGTGACAATGCAACTTCCGGCAGGAACGGTCATGGATGCCATGACAACTCTCAAACCGTTGCTACCCGAAACTGCCAAGATACGGCGTGTGGCTATCCCGACCACCGAGGCGATGCCGTTAGGAGACACCGTGGCGCAGTATCTGATGGCACAAGATGCTCTCACCCGCACGGCAAAACGAGAGACGCAAGAGACAAAAGGAAGCGGTTCCATCGGGGAAATTGAAGTGATGGGGCAGTCGCTTCCTCTAGAAAAGGCGACACCTTTGATGGCAGGATTGAATTTAACACCTGCCTATCTATTTACCAATCCGAATAGCGATACTGTAGTGGGCAAAGCACTCCAGATGCAGGCAGAGGGGTTACAACTTTGGATGGAGATGACCCCAGAGCAACGAGCGCAGGTGGCGGATTCGCAACTCAACAACCTGTTGAACATGGACCCCGCCGCACGACAAGCCCTCTTTGGACAGATGCAACAACAGGCTGTCGGAATGATGCAGAAGATACAGGCGTTGCCTCCCGACCAACGGGCGCAGTTTTGGAAAGATGTGACCGGAGGACGTTGGGATGGCACAACTCCCCCACCACGCGGTGGTAATGGGGGAGTCGGTGGCGGCAGACCCTAACACCGTGGGGCAGTAAGGTAGCCCGTCGGTAGGGAAACGTTATCGAGGACGGGTCAATCCATGAAAACAAAAAGTATTGGTTCGCAAATGGTGCGTGTTTCCGGTTCGATGATTCGTCCACCGCAAACCCAACCGCAAGGTCAAAGAGGGCGTGCGGTGATTCCCGCGCAACCGACGGGGTGGACATTTCCCGGGGGAGGGCAATCAACAACCTCTCCGCAAAGCGACAGGCAGGAAAACGCCGGGAATGCCGGGGATGTAGTGGGACGAACCGGGAGTGTGGTTGGTGGAGCCACAGGAGGGCGTGTGGACCCGGACGTTTTACTGGTACGTCGGCATCTAGCAGGGGACGCGAGCGCGTTTGAAACCCTTTTCCGCAAGTATCAAACCCCGATTTTCAATCTGGTGACCCGGATGGTACGGGGGGAAGATGCCTACGACCTGACCCAAGATGTTTTCCTGAAGGCACTCCGCGCCCTCCGTTCGTTTCGCGGCGATGCCAAGTTCTCAACATGGCTTTTCACCATTGCACGCCACACCTGCTTGAACTACCTGCGTCATAAAAACGTTATCACCGAGGATTCGTTGGAGGAGTCTCAGGATGAGCATCCGGGCAACGAACCGATTGACTTGGACATGGATGTGACCCGCCTTTGCGAGAAGCGAGAACTGCAACGAGTGGTGGATGATGTGCTGGCAACTCTGCCCACCGAACCGCGCCTTCTGCTCATTCTTCGCGACTTCGAGCAGATGAGTTATGAGGAGATTTCACAGGTGACGGAACTTTCGATTGTCAATGTGAAGTCAAAAATACATCGGGCAAGACAAGCCTTTAAGAAACGCTTTACGCCTTACTTGGCACTTTTGGAAGGAGGTATCGGACAGTGAAACGATTTACAGAGAACGGCACAGCGACGTGTTCGTTTGTCAGTATGTCCCTGTCGGAATACTTGGAAGGGGGCTTACCCCCACCCGTGCGACGCGAGATAGATTTTCATATTGTGGAGTGTGATTCGTGTGCGGAGGAGGTGCGGCAGTTAGCTTCCCTCCTTCGACTTTTGAAGGCGATTCCGAGGCGCGAACCCACCCTCGATATGTGGGTAGAGATGGCTCCCAAAGTGGCGGCATATCAGGCGGAGGAACGGCTATCCGTTGTACAACGCCTTCGCCTGCGTTTGGGACGTTTTTTAGGCAATTTTGCTGCCGGAGCCATTTTATTTACCCAAGCCCTAGCCTTAAACACCGAATCCCACTTAAAAAAGTACCTGATGACCGACCCATACCACTTGGCGGAGGAGGAACGGTAGGATGACAGCACAATGCCTTCCCTCTCTGGGTTGCCGGACGTACTCAGGGCAAACCGGAAGTACCCTCCCGGCACTTCTGGTTCGCCTTGTTATGGCTTTGGTTGCTTTAATTGCGGGAACCATGACTGCCTTTGCCCAAGAAGCCGGAGTTCTCCCAACATCCTCAAACCTGTGGGCGCGAATTTCGCAGATAGTCGTAAATCCGTGGGTGACAATCGGGCTATTGGTGGTCGGTTGCTCCTTTCTGTTTTATGAAATGCTGACCCCAAAGACATGGGGGGTTGCCGGGAACACGGGAGCAACCTGTGTGGGAACATTCCTACTGGGAAGTATCATTCATGGGGATACAGGTTGGTTGGGGGCGTTGCTTCTGCTGGCGGGACTGGTTTTTGTCCTGCTGGAAGTGCATCTCTACCCCGGAACTGGGGCATCAGTTGCCGGGTTCATCCTGATGTATGCGGGAATGTTTCAGTCGTTAGGCGGGGTTGCCAATGCCGGGTTCGCACTCCCAACAACAATATTTCTGCTGATAGTGGCTGTCCTCGCCTTTCTGACCTACCTTCCGAAGTCTCCGGCATGGAAAGCGATGAGCCGACGTATTCATGAACAGCAGGTCTACACGGCAATAAACCCACCCGAAAGCACCTTAACCCCGGAGGAGAAGCAGTATCTTAGCCCCGAGTTCTTGACGGGACTGCGGGGAACCGCGATTACTCCTCTGCATCCCACCGGAGTGGTGCAGTTCGCGAACTTCCGTCGTGCGGTTGTCACCGAAGGCGACTTTTTGGAAGCAGGAGCCATCGTGATAGTCCGCCGTGTGGAGGGAGAGCGAGTTCTGGTCGAAGCCGTACCTATCGAAACGACCAAAAATATCTCCCCCTCCGAGCGCACCGAGGCATTAGTCTAACCGTAACATATGTATGGGAGAAGGAGTAAGGGCTTCCAGCATCAGATAGATTTGGGTCTGTTGCCTATAGTGCAACCGAGACCTCGGACGAACCTGCCGATGAGCAAACCATATAAGTAAATGCGAAGAGTGCATTGCTAAAAGGCAATGCACTCTTGGATACTATGTAAGTTTTTTTCTTGGCGACTTACCCTTCCAGACACGGAATACAATAGGCGAGCCTATTGTATCTGACCTCACTAGCGCCCGTTCGCCCCCGGAGTATAGCGTCGCATCTCATATCCTATCTCAACATGGAGCCCTATGTGCAACGCTTTAATTCCTGCGTCGAGGTTAAGTGGATCTATACCAAACACTCCAGTATCAAAGGGACCCGATTGCCCCCGTCTTCGTGCTCCACCGCTAATGTATCGCATTCGGTAAAGAGAACTGTATGGATAGTACTTTTTTGGTCGCCCATATAGTGCATAGGGCGAAAACGAGTTTCCCTGTTCAGGGTTTACTGGGTCGGGATAGTTGAAGTTTGCGGCACCTTCCACATACTCGTCAGGAAACTGTTGGTCTAACCCGGTAGATGTTGCAGGATCCCCCTTCAGGTCAACTACTTTGTTTGATGGAGTGGTGTTATTGCCTTTTAAAGTACCATTCAACCAACCGATTACGTCGGTCTTGTCCTCCCATGATAGGCCTGATTTCGGATACAGCACAAGATAGGCAGACGTTGCATAGTACCAGTTTCCATCTCGTTTTTCCATATAGGCGGCTGGAAAACTGACATAGAAGTTATAGTCACCGTCGTAGATAGTGGGGGGAGTTTCGCGAAAGACATAGAGTAGTGCCCTGCATGCCCTGTACGGACCGGGTTCGTATGGGTCAGGAGGTGTGTTATACGTAAAGATGCTAGGGTAATCAGGATGAAACGGCACACCAGCACCGTAGTTGGATCTGTTAGAGATGTCAATAACGGGCATCCGTACATTGTACGTCAAGCAGCCAGCACTATAGGGTTGGAGAGCTTCCCATTTTGCATGATCCTTTACGACTACATTCGCCGTACCCTTAGGCATGGAGTCGCCCATGACGATAGCGTTGTTGGTTTGAGTCAACCAGTAGATGTTTGAGGTATTGCTCTTCCTCCATTGCCACGCCTGACCCCCGTCGTAGCCACCTGTTTCCAGATGACTCCACAGAAGTTGCGCATTCCCTTTTGACGACGCACTAAGGACTGCCATGATTACAAGCCACATTATACAAACAGTACGAGAAAACATTATTCTACTCCTTGTTAGTAGTTGAGTGATGAATGGTAGCCAACAAGATAGCACTGTGTTGCCAGTCAGGGCTTCCTACATCAGATAGATTTGGGTCTGGTCGAGAATCGCCTTCAGCGTGATTTCCTGCCACGCGGTGTTAACGGCAATCCTTTTTTCGTTCAGGTAGGTGTAGGGTTTACGCACACGGCGTATCCTAACATTGACTGTCATCGGGCGGTCAGTGCGTAACCGGATGTGCCGGGTTCGATTAGATACGAAAGTCTGGGTTCTGACCATCGTTGCCGGTTTCGACGATGCCGATGAAACCAGAGGGGCGACCGCCGCACTGACCGCGAACTCGCTCCGGGCGGAACCACTTAGCATGACCATCCCAGAAGCCGTAGTTGCCGCCGCCACTGTGACGCTCGGAGGACGGAGACCGTCGTTCGACATCAGCCTGTACTGCCGGAAGCGGACTGGCATAGAGGGCATTCGAGCGGGCATTGCCATTCACTGGGTCGGTGGCGTTCTGACCCCGGAAGGCGTTCCAAGTGGTGCAGGCTCCGGCTAAGGGTTGAATGTCTGGGCGGCGGACGATGGTGTAGTGGGTGCCGAATTGACGCTCGTTGTTGGTCATGCCCCCACCAGTGTTGGCGGCGAACTCAAAGACCAGAATGGTGGTGGTCGGATACTCAATCAGCGCGTCGTTCGCCGTCGCGTTACCATTGTTTGCCAGATTGTTGTTACGGGCGTAGGAGCATCGGCTTTCTCCGCCCTGAGTAAAACCACCGGCAGGCAGTCCCCAAGTAAAACCTGCGAGCGGGTTTGTCACTGGTGTGCCATCCCAGTATTGGGTGACGGTTGCCGGAAGCGGAACGCGCTGTGTCGGGTCGGAGGGGCAACGGTAGATGTCGTAGTTCTTGACATAGGGCTGAACAAGGTCTACCCAGCCACGCACGGCACGTCCAGTCACACAAACGGGTCCGCCCGGATTTGAGCAGTCCCGGTTGACCGCCGTGGTGCCATCGAAGTCCTGAGCATACATGATAATGCCCAGTGTAATCTGTTTCAGGTTCGAGAGGCAGGAGGTTTGCCGTGCCTTTTCGCGTGCCTGAGCAAAAACGGGGAACAATATCGCAGCCAGTATGGCAATTATAGCAATAACAACAAGAAGTTCAATCAGGGTGAACCCATAAGATTTCCGCGAACCACATTGGTTTCTCTGCATAACCACTCTTCCTTTCACACAAAGGGCGGTCCGGTTGTTTCCCGTACCACCAACTCTACTGGTATCAACTCGTGGAGTGTCGCCGGGTCTTCTCCGGCAATCTGTCGCAGGAGGGCTTTTATCCCTGCCTGTCCCACACGCTCATAATGATTTAGAACTGTGGTTAACCGCTCTGTCTCCCGTGTCATCCAGTGTCCCCCGGTGCCGGTCACAGAAAACCGCCCCGGTATTGCGATACCCAACCGTGCCGCCGCCTCCATAAAGCGACGCGCTTGTGTGT
>Ga0224722_1001890_pt1 | contig 11377 bp, 8 predicted proteins | sample Balambano_FR1_Me_FD_161646 | JGI IMG/M metagenome (GOLD analysis project Ga0224722, IMG submission 161646) | Freshwater sediment microbial communities from Lake Towuti, South Sulawesi, Indonesia - Balambano_FR1_MetaG | ecosystem: Environmental > Aquatic > Freshwater > Lake > Sediment | place...
CTTCGATCACCGAACTGAAGGGCGCCAACGCCGATCAGGACGCTGGTATCAAGATCGTGCTGCGCGCCATCGAAGCTCCGCTACGCCAGATCGTCCAGAACGCCGGTGATGAGCCGAGCGTGGTGGTGGCCAAGGTGCTGGAAGGCAAGGGCAACTTCGGCTACAACGCCGGCACCAGCGAGTACGGCGATATGGTCGAAATGGGCGTGCTGGACCCCACCAAGGTCACCCGCTCGGCCCTGCAACACGCCGCTTCGGTTGCCAGCCTGATGCTGACCACCGATTGCATGGTTGCCGAACTGCCGAAGGAAGACGGCCCGGCCATGGGTGGTGGTATGGGTGGTATGGGCGGTATGGGCGGTATGGACATGTAAGTCCTGCCGGCTAAGGCCAGCACAGAGCCCCGCTTCGGCGGGGCTTTTTCATTTTCATGCCGTTGGTATAGAAAATCATGACGCTTGTCAGCGTCATGCGGTATGCGTGCATCCTGAGCTGATAAGATTCGCCACAATTAAGCACACAGGCTGCGCATTATTTGAGCGCGTGCTTGTGGTCGATCTACACGGTTTAGGCCCGACAGGTCGGTGCGGCAGTAAGAGCGCATCGCAGGGGTAAGGAGCATTGAGATGATGCATAAGTTTCAGACTAAACGAGTGGCCGCACTGGTTGGTATCGCGCTGGCCGCTCAGCCACAAATACTGATGGCAGCCGAAGCCTATCCAGCCTTGCCGCCGACCCTGTCTACGTCGGTCACACCCAATGTGATGCTATTGATCGATAGCTCCGCCAGTATGCTGCAGGACAGCAATAACAACTGGATGCGCTCGGATTTGTGTAGTAACCCGGGTAGCAATTGGTCGACCTGTATAAACAATAATACGAACAACTGGCGCACCGTTCTTGACAGCCAGACGCTCACCCCCGGCACTAAAATGAATACCGCCAAGCGGGTGGCAAAAAAGCTGATTGATGAAAACAAATCGCTACGCTGGGGTATCTTTTCTTTTCACGTTAATAACGTGAATACCATTGGTAATTCGGAGCGGGGTGAGGCAGGCATCCTGCAATCCAAGATTGTCGATCCTACCGGCACGACCGGTGGGGTCAGTAATCAGACCTTATTGAATAACGCAATTGACGGTATTCCTGCGCGTACCGCTACGCCGCTGGGTGAGTCCTTGCTGGAAGTCACTCGCTATTTCGAAGGTAAGAGTTCGCTCTACAGCAAGATTACCGGCAACTACGAAAGCCCAATCCAATACCGTTGCCAAAAGAATTTCGTTATTGTCTTGACCGATGGCGACGCGACAAATGAAGATAATTTGCCCGGCTCAGGTAAAAGCGCCCTGAGTTACACGAGTTACGACGCGAACAACTCGGCCATTACTAAGTCATTCTCGGTTTGTACCTCCACCGGCGCTGGCTGCCCAGCCTCTTTGGAGGGAGCCACGACCACCCCAGGATTTGGTACCACGAGTAATCGTCCACGTGCGCTACGAGATGTTGCGCAATATGCATTAGACGCGGATCTGCGAACCACAGGCAATGATGCAGATGGCAAGTCGTTTAATGATGAGGCTTTCCGCAAGCAAAATCTGCAAACCTACACGATTGGCTTCGGTGTTGATAACGAAGTACTACCTGCCGCGGCAGCAGTCGGCGGTGGTCAGTACTTCAAGGCGGGTAATGAGGCAACGCTGACCGCGGCATTGAGTGATGCTGTTGCCAGCATCAAGGCCTCGATCTCGAATGCCGGCGGTGTGGCTGCCAGCTCTGATGTGGAAGACGCCGATAGCTATGTTTTCCAACCGGTATTCAATCCGAATGGCTGGTACGGCGAGCTGCGTCGTTACGATCGGAATGCTGACGGTACGTATGATCAGGCGACCAAGCTGGAGGCCAATGCGCTGCTGACTACCAAGATCAAGGCTAGCGGCCATGCTTGGCGCAATATCTTTACGGCCAAGACAGAAAGCGGCAAGACCACGCCTTTACTATTTAACGATGGCGCCGCCGGCTACACACTGATGACCAGTACCCAGCGTAGCCTGCTTGGCGCTAACGATACTGAGCGCCGAGCAGTGATCAACTATGTGCGTGGCCTGAATCAGACCGGCTATCGTACCCGTACCACCTTCCTCGGCGACATTATTAATGGCCGGCCGGTTGTTGTTGGCAAGCCAGACCTCTCTAGTAGCGCCTCGGATTATGCAAACTACCAGCAAGACAAAGCAGACCGGTCTTTGGTGTTTGTGGGTGCCAATGATGGAATGATGCACGGCTTCAATAGCAAAACCATGCAAGAAGTCGTGGCTTATGTCCCCTCCAATGTTTTCCCTCGACTCAAGGACTTGACCAGTCTGACCTACGGACAGGCAGGTACGCCACACGTTTACCATGTAAATGGCGCGTCGCGTAAAGCCGACCTGAAAACTGGCGGGGCCGGCGGTGGTTGGCGAACCTATCTCTCTGGCGGCTTGGGTCAGGGGGGGCAGGGTTACTACACCCTGGATGTAACAGATGAGGCTAACTTTGCTGCGACCACAACTGATCCACACAAGAAGACAGTGAAGTGGGAGTGGAATGATCAGATGGACCCACAGATTGGTTACGCATTTTCTGCGCCGATCTTTGGCATGGTGCGCAAGAACAATTCTGAAATCATTCCCGTGGCAATTATGACCAATGGGTATGAAAACAATTTTGATGATGTTGCTGAAGGTGGCGCTAAGGCTGCCGCGAAGTCATCTGCGCTTTACATCGTCCATGCCGAGACTGGGGAGTTGTTCAAAAAGATCAGCGTGCCGGCCTCGGGTGTTACCTTGCATACCAGTACGGGCCTGTCTGCGCCTGCTGCACTTGATTTTGGCCAGGATAGCGTGATTGATTATGTCTATGCGGGGGATGAGAACGGCAATCTTTGGCGGTTCGACCTGACGCTGAATGGGTCATCTGAATTTTTTGTAGCGACCAATCCGATTTTCAAGGCGGCCTCTGGACAGCCAATTGTTCAGGCGCCTGTTATTGTCCCGGTAAATAGGAAGGTCACCAGTACGACAACGGGGACGTCGGTCGAAAGTACCGAAGTCGTTGGCAATGTCATTGTTTTTGGTACCGGGCGCTTGCTGACCGAGTCAGACCGCTTATCAACCACTACACAAGCGCTTTATGGTGTTTTGGATACCATGGCCGATGCGCCAAGTACGATTACAGTAGCTGATTTGCAGCAACAGCAAATCGTGTCTACAGCAGACGTTACCGATGCGAACAAACTAACCGGTACGTATCGTCGGGTATCGAATACCGCCATCGATCTTGCTGCTGAAAGTAACACCCGTAAGGGATGGTATGTGAATCTGCCGGATAGCTCGGAGCGACTTGTCTCTCAACCTATCTTGAATGCCGATAACCGTGTTCTTTTCGGCACCGGCGTTACGCAGTCGACTGAAAAATGTTTACCTGGTGGTAAAGGATGGCTGTTGGGCTTAGATGCCTTGACAGGATCCATTCCGCGCAAGGGAACAAAGCTATACAGCTTTTTGGACGTGAATCGAGACTCTAAGGCTACTGACGCTGACAAGGTCCTTTTTGGTGCCGATAGCGATTTCCCCGTAGGCTTTGCACTTGCCGGTATTCCAACTGATGCAACCTTTACTTCCAAAGTGAAGAGTGCGGTAGGTAGTGGATCGTCCGGCGGCGGCTCCGAAGGCGGTGGTTCGCTGGTTTCTCCGTCCGGTGCTGCCGTTGCAATTGGTGATAGCAATAAGACAGGGGTTTTCTTTGGCAATGCCAAGTCGGGCACGACAAAGAGCACATTTATCGATGTCCCTAAGCCTTCGGGAGATGGTAAGTTGATTGTTTGTACTATCGGTAGCGAGAACTGCTCCGTACTGACGCTCACCAAACCCGGTTCTGGCGTAACTGTGGAGCGTGCAACCTGGCGGGAATTGTTGTCATGAGTCGCGTTGGTTTGACATGGAAGTTCAAGGAAGCGGGTATGACGCTGATCGAGTTGATGATGGTGATTGCCGTCATTGGCGTGTTGGCTACGATTGCTGTGCCGAATATGCTGGATTTTGTTCGCGCATCTCGCTTGGCCAGCCAATCCGATAGCTTGGTAAACACGTTGGCTGGAGCCCGCTTACGAGCGATCACCGAGCGCAGGGCGATCAAGGTATGCGCGAGCGCAAGCCCTAACGACGCATCGGCTTCCTGTTCTACTTCTGCGGCGGATTGGTCCAAGGGCTGGTTGGTGATGGATGGCACAACGCCGGTATCAAGGTTCTCCGCCAATAAGTTTGTTACGGTTTCTGCAGCGGCGGCGGGGACTGCGGTGACTGAGGTGAACTTTGGCGCCACCCTGGGTAACTCTACTGCGGCAGTAGTATTTGATCTGTGTAGCCAGGGGCGCAAAAAGCAGCATGTTGATGTCGTGCTTTCCGGACGTGCCAGTAAACGGATTAATGCGAGTACCGTATGTTCCTGAATCAGCATAAATTGACTGTTCCGCGCCGACAGTTCGGCATTTCATTACTTGAGATGATGATCTCGCTCATGATCTTGGCCGTTGGCCTCTTGGGCTTGGCTGCCATGCAGTCACGCTCAATGATGATGAACCAGAGTGCACATTATCGAAGCATTGCCGCCGACTTGGCAGCGGACTTGGCCGACCGTATTCGGGCAAACCGCTCGCCTTACTTAGCAAGCACCGATGCGGCTAATGCGGTGCCGTTGCCGCCTAGTTTTGCTACCGATGTTTGCCCTAAGCCAGCCAGCGGTACTACAACCTTTACTTGCACGCAGCCGAGTGTTGGGGGGGTGGCACGTAATGCATACAACGCCGCTGCGGATTTGGCGGGTTGGTACGCTTTGCTTCGGGCGTCCCTGCCCGGAGGAGATTACTCGTTGACCTCTGCGGATGCCGGTGGTGGCGCTTTAAGGTACACCTTGACGATCACGTGGAATGATGACCGGAGCGCTAGTACCGTGGGTGCCTTTAACTACATCACGGTGATCGAATGAGTGCTCTGAATAAGAACCGTGGTTTTTCCTTGATTGAGCTGTTGCTGGCGATGACGATTGCGGCCATTGCGCTATTGGGGGTCTCCAATCTTTATGTCAATGCGCAGCAGGCAAGCCGTTTGCAAGGTATGCAGAGTCGACTCAGCGAAGATGGCCGGTTCGCGGTGGCTATGTTGCAGCGCGTGATTGGCCAGGCGGGTTATCGGGCGCCAGGTTCGGCAGCGATTAATAACCACATAACTAACGCAACCGCGACAGGTATGACGGTAGCGTTTACAGCAGATAACGAACAGATTGGTTGTACCGGAGCTGTCGCGACGGCTGGGGCAACTTCGTTGATCCTGTCTTACGCCAGCAATGCGCTGACGTGCACGCAGGGGGGGGTAGCTACGAATTGGTTGGCAGCAGCGAGCTCTGGAGCAGGTAGTGGCTCTGTTCCAGTGGACCTTGCTTTTAGCTATGGTCTAGATACAACTCCCGGCACGCCCGCATCCACTTATCTTTGCGCTCGCAGTTCGGGTGACTGCGTTACTGATAGTTACGTTAGCACCCCGACCAGTCTGGAAGCCCCCAGAATTGTGGCTGTGCGCATCTGTTTTGTACTGAAGAGTGAGCAGACTGATCCTGGGATTACTAAGGCCGGGACAACTAGTAATTGCGCTGGTACGGCAATCTCGGGTTCTGATACCGACAAGCACCTGTACCGTAAATTCACTACTACGGTTGCGCTGCGTAACTACTAGGTGCCTTATGAATACTTTTCAGAAACAACAAGGTTTTGTGTTGATCGTTTCACTGGTCTTCTTGTTGGTGATGACGGTGCTGGTTACCGGCACCATGGTCGGGACGACGCAGAACGAGCGTATGTCTGGCAGTTATCTCGATAGAAATCGTGCTTACCAGGCTGCGGAGCAGGCATTGCGGGCCGGTGAGCGGGCATTGGCTAGTCAGGGGGAGGCGTGCCTGTCGAATGGTTGTGCTAACGATACGTCCAACGGGTTTGGTGCCTTGCTGAATGCACTTCCCAATAACTGGGTGGCTACTGGAAGCCTAGCGGTTACTAAGAGTGGAAATCAAATGGCATATAGTTACTTGGTGAATCCGCTCGCTTCTAGCTTGCTTCCTGCTGCAAAATCTACGGCAGGTTGCTCTGCGTATAGTATCCGGGGCCGTGGTCAGGGCTTGGCAAGCAATACGGCAGTAGTGCTACAGACCGTGATCTACCTTTGCCCAGCTTGAAGAACTTCACAAGATTGAGATAAACATGAACAAGCAGCAAGGTTTCACCTTGATTGAGCTGATGATAGTGGTGGCCATCCTCGGGATTTTGCTCGCTATCGCAGTGCCGCAATACTCGTCCTACGTTGTTAAGACCCGTCGGGTCGATGCTCAGCAGGAGATAGTGTCTTATGGGCAATCATTGGAACGCTACTACACGGCAAATGGCACCTACCAGAATTCGGGCGCAACGGCATGCGGTGTTGCCGCGCCTACTGCCAGTACCTACTACACGTTTTCAGGAAACTGTGGTGCAAATTCCTACACAGTAACCGCGACGGCGAAAAGTGGAGCTTCACAAGCAAGTGATGGCAATCAGTCGATAACGAACACGGGACTAAAAACAGGTAAGTGGTCTCAGTGAGGGAAACCACATCTGCTAGGTTTGCAAACAGCGCCAAGATAGCGTTTAATGCCATTTGGATGGTAGCACTCGTCATAGATCTTCTTTAAAGATCTCTTTGCACTTGTGTACGTGGCCGGATGTGTGCCGTACATGTAGCATGTTTTCATATAGTGCCGAATCTTCCTTCGATAAATGCTGTTATTTGGGCATGTTATCAACGAAAATTCTCGTGAAACAGGTGCAAAAAACTCCATTGTGTAGACTTATGCGGTTGCCAGTGGTGTTGACGCTGATTTGAAGCTCTGCGGGGAAGGGGCGGCTCCGCAGGCGCTGTTAGTTGACGATAATCAGTCATAAGCTTCTCTATTTTGTAAGCGGTTCTTGATAAGAGGTAAAGAAGAATGCAATTTCTTCAAGGTATTTTAAAAGGGCTCAGCATATTTGCCGTGCTGGGGTCGACTTTGGTCGCTTGTGGTGGGCCGGGGGGGGAGACCGGCAATGAAAATCCAGGCAATACACCGGCGGTCGCCAAGATTCTGATGGCAGTGTCGCAAAATTCGGTGAAAAGTGATGGGTCGGACAGCTCGACTATTACTGCGACCGTTTTGGATAAAAATAACGCAATTATTCCGAATGCTGTAGTTACCTTTAGCAGCTCTAGTGGTGTAGTAGTTGCGGGGGCTGCAGTCACAGACACCAATGGGAAGATAACGGCCGCATATAATGCCGGTGCAGATAAGAGTAACCGTACGGATACCATCACCGCTACGGCGGCTAACAGCGTTGCGGGGCAGATTTTTGTCAAGGTGACTGGAACGCAGATTACGCTGACTGCAGGCAGTAGTTCACTAAACGCACCTTCTGGGACCACCTCGCTTGTCGCCAGTCTGACGGACGCGGGCGGTGCTGTGATTACTGACACGCCTATTGTACTGTCCACTAGCGGTGCCGGTGGCGTAACATTATCTTCGTCGACTGTCGCATCGGGTACTGCTGTAACTGTAACCGGAGCTAGCACGGGTTCGGCAACAGTCACCGCTTCTGCTCTTGGGGTTCAGAGCACGATTAATTTCTCAGTTTCTGGTGGTGGAAACGCCTTTGGTATTACTAGCCCTAGCGCCTCTCCTGCAACACTAGTCACCGGACAGGCACTAACTATTGTGATTAGCGCTCCTGGTTTGTCTTCTGTTCAGGCTGCTACAACTTTAGGAACTCTGACTGATGCTAACAATTCAGCGGCTACAGGCTCGCTGATTAATGCTGCCGTAGTTGGTGGTGTTGCAACGGTCACCCTTAGTTCTACGTCGGGCGGTACGGCTACAGTACAGGTAACAAATCCAAGTAATGTTGCAGTCAGTGCATCGCTAACTGTGGCCATCTCTCCCCCAGTGGCAAATGCAAATGCAATTTCGGTGCAAGCCAATCCTAGTACCATCGGTGTGAGCTTTGGCGGCAATCAAAATTCACTTTCGCTGAGAGCTTCTGTAACCGATGCAGCAGGACAGCCAATTGCTAATGTCCCTGTTCAGTTTGAAATTGTGAATCCAGTCGGTGGCGGAGAATTCATCAGTCCCGCAATTGCATACACCAAAGCAACGACTACAGCTGATGGTGGTGTTGGCGATGCGGTGGCTACGTTTACTTCCGGATCCAAGGCGTCGGGTCAGGGCGCCTCGGCGATTCGAATAAAAGCTACTGTGGTTGGCAATTCGACAGTCAGTAATACTGCTAATGTAGTGATTAGCGGTGTTGCAACTTCGGTTACGATTGGCCAGTCCTCGAAGACAACTACCAACGCTAGCAATACAAGCTACATCTTACCGATGTCTGTTCAGGTGGCGGATTCGGCGGGCAATCCAGTATCGGGTGCAACGGTCAACTTGAAGGTAAGGCCGGTAGCATTTTCGACGGGTGTTAATTGCACCCCGGCTCAGACATTCATTGCCGAAGATGCCTCATTGAATGTGGCAGGTACTGTTATTGGCGGTGGTAACGGCAACAGCAGTCTGGATATCGGCGAGGATGGGCAGCGCTATGCGATTAGCGGGAATCTGAGTTCCTTTATTGGCTCCAGCGTTGGAACCCTGGATGGCCAGTTGACTCCGGCTAACTCGAACGCAGGCACTGTGCCTGGTCAGGTAACAACCTCGGCCGATGGTACGGCGGACTTCAATTTCACCTATCTCAAGTCCAACTCTCTTTGGACAGTTGTGCAGATGACGGCATCAACGCTCGTGGGCGGTACAGAGAGCCAGCAGTCTGTAATTTTCCGCTTAGCCGCAGCAGAGGAAGATGTGACGACTTGCCGCATTTCAAACTCGCCCTATCTGTATTAGCACTAATGACGCTAAATAAAAAACCCGGCCTTGGCCGGGTTTTTTATTTAAACTTGCGGGTGGGCGCGTGCTTTTGTACGGTCCAAGCGGTTCAATGCGGATATGTAGGCCTTTACAGAGGCTACGATAATGTCCGTATCGGCGCCAAGTCCGTTGACCACGCGATCATTCAAGGCCAACCTAACGGTAACCTCTCCTTGGCTGTCGGTTCCGCTGGTGATCGCATTGACTGAATAGAGTTGAAGCGCGGCGCCGCTACAAGCTACGGATTCAATTGCCTTGAAAGTAGCATCGACTGGGCCTGATCCTTGGGCTTGACAAGGCATTGCAATACCATCATCGCTAAGCATTAAAACGGCGCGTGGTATTTCCCCGGTTTCTGAGATAACTTTCAGCGATATCAGCTTGTATCGCTCAGTTGCTACCGAGGAGTCTTCTTCGCCAATCAGAGCGAGTAGATCCTCATCAAAAATCTCACGCTTCTTATCTGCTAAGTCCTTAAAACGAGCAAAGGTCGCGTTCAGCGCTTCCTCGCCTTCGGGCAAAATACCCAGTTCCTCCAGTCGCGCTCTGAAAGCATTCCGCCCCGACAATTTCCCCAAGGTCAGCTTGTTCTGCGTCCAACCCACCGACTCGGCGGACATAATTTCGTAGGTTTCGCGGTGTTTGAGGACGCCATCCTGGTGGATGCCGGACTCGTGTGCGAAGGCGTTGGCGCCGACGACGGCTTTGTTTGGTTGTACCGGGTAGCCGGTGATGCTGGAGACCAGCTTGGAGCTTGGGACGATCTGGGTGGTGTCGATACGGGTTTCCAGGTCGAACACATCGCGCCGCGTGCGCACGGCCATGACGATTTCTTCCAGTGCGGCATTGCCGGCACGCTCGCCCAGACCGTTGATCGTGCATTCCACCTGGCGTGCGCCACCTTGCACGGCGGCCAGGGAGTTGGCTACCGCCATGCCAAGGTCGTTGTGGCAGTGGGCGGACCAGATGACTTGATCGGAATTGGGCGTGCCTTCAATCAGCTGGCGGAAGAAGGCAGTGGTCAAATAGGGCACGGCATAACCGACCGTATCGGGCACATTAATGGTGCGCGCACCGGCCTTGATCACGGCCTCGAAAATACGGCATAGAAAATTGGGTTCTGAGCGCAGCGCATCCTCGGCCGAGAACTCCACGTCATCGGTGTACTCGCGCGCCAGCTTCACAGCCGCCACGGCAGCTTCCACCACCGCATCCGGCTGCATGCGCAGCTTCTTTTCCATGTGGATGGGGCTGGTGGCGATGAAGGTGTGGATACGACCTCGATTGGCGGGCTTGATCGCCTCGCCGGCGGCGCGGATATCGCGTTCATTGGCGCGCGCCAGCGAGCAGATGGTGGAGTCCTTGACCGTCTCGGCAATCGCCCGGATGGCATCCGCGTCGCCCGGGCTGGCTGCGGCGAAACCGGCCTCAATGATGTCGACGCCAAGCTTTTCCAGCTGCTTGGCAATGCGGATCTTCTCGTCGCGGGTCATGGATGCGCCCGGGCTTTGCTCGCCATCCCGCAAGGTGGTGTCGAAGATATACAGGCGTTCGCTCATGATGTTGCTCCAGTCACGGTTTTGATTGTTCTGGGAGTAAAACAGCCGCCGGGTCGGGGACCGGGCGGCTGTGGAATGAAATCGATTGCTGGATTGCATGGCGTCGCTGCGAAGCATGTGCCGCGACTTGCTCCGTGCCAGACCGCGAAAGCCATAAGACTGTCTTTGCAATCATCGGTTTATGCAGGCTAAGGCTGCCGCTGCAGCGTGTCAAGGCGCGCTGGCGGCGCTGCTGGGCTTGGGCCGCAAGTAGCCCCAGGCCGCCAGGACGTAGCCGGATAGCGCATAGGCGACAAACAGGCAGAACAGCGCCACGGGCGGGCTGGCGGCAATCGCGACCAGCACGAATAGAATCGGCAGCAGCAGGAAGAAGGGCACGGTTTTGCGCACATTGACCTCCTTGAAGCTGTAGTAGCGCACATTGCTGACCATGGTCAGGCCGGCAAAGGCAGTGATGACCAGCGTGAACCAGCGCATGTGTGCACCGGCCCAGTCCATTTCCAGCGATACCCAGACGAAGCCGGCAACCAGGGCAGCGGCGGTCGGCGAAGGCATGCCCTGGAAGAAGCGCTTGTCGGCTACTTCTAGCTGGGTATTGAAGCGCGCCAGTCTTAGCGCAGCGCCGGCGCAGTAGATAAAGGCGATGATCCAGCCCAGCTTGCCCATGCCGCGCAGCATCCATTCATAGGACAGCAGTGCTGGCGCCACGCCGAAGGACACCATATCGGACAGCGAATCGAATTCTGCGCCGAAGGCGCTCTGGGTGTGCGTCATGCGCGCCACACGGCCATCCATGCCGTCGAGCACATGGC
>Ga0224722_1001892_pt1 | contig 11376 bp, 14 predicted proteins | sample Balambano_FR1_Me_FD_161646 | JGI IMG/M metagenome (GOLD analysis project Ga0224722, IMG submission 161646) | Freshwater sediment microbial communities from Lake Towuti, South Sulawesi, Indonesia - Balambano_FR1_MetaG | ecosystem: Environmental > Aquatic > Freshwater > Lake > Sediment | place...
GGTCGAGGGTTGCTAACGGCCGTGCTGCTCAACGACGACGTGCGACTTGGCTTGGCGCTGGACATGGTCGATGGCTTGGATGCGTTTATCGGGGAGGACGGGCCTGAGCGAATCGTGCCGTTCGATGGCCGGCCGGCCACACTACACGCTTGGGTTGCGCTGGCCGAGGCGTACCTGGAGGCGTTTCTGGCCACGGGTCGAGTGCCGTACCTGGACCGCGCGCACGACCTGCTCGGCGTGGCGTTCAACCGGTTTCGCATCGCGCCGGGGGTATGGCGAACCCTGCCGGAAGCCGCGCCGCCGGTTTTTCCTGGGGCCGTTACGGTGGAAACCAGCGACATGGGCCGGGAAAGCGCCATGGCCCAAGCGGCGCGCGTGCTGTTCCGGTTCGCGCGAGTTCAAAGAGACTCATCCGTCGCTCGGCGTGGAGAACCGGAGGCGTTTTCGATTCTGGCCCGCACCGGCGTGCTGGCCGCCGTGGGCGACCCGGTAACGGCCGGATTGGCCAACGCGGCGGCGGAACTGGTCGACGACACGTACTTTGTGGTCGTAGGGCCCAACGCGGTTGAAACGGGCCTTCAGCTACGCCGATTGCGCCCGAACCATTTGGTGGTGCCAGCGGTAGGTCCCGCCGCCCGCGAACATCAGGGCAAAGGGCCAGGGGTGTACGTGGTGCGGGCGGGCGAAGCCACCGGCCCGCTTACCTTGCGTGCCGTGGCGGCCCAGATTCCCGCGTATTTGAATGCCGGACAGTAGACTTGGTCCATGCCGCGCTATCGGGTTTGCCGCCGTTTCACGGTAGAGAGCGGACACATGCTCAGCCGTCATCCCGAAGCGTGTCGATTTCCGCACGGCCACACCCGAACGGTGGAGGTGGTGGTGAGCGCCGATGCCCTAGACGCCAACGGAATGGTGGTGGACTTCAAAGCGCTGAAATTCTTGTGCGAGGACCTTATCGACGCGTACGATCACGCCACCGCCGTGAACACCGACGACCCGTTCTATCCCGATTTAGCCCGCCGATTTCCACCCGAAGCCCTCGTCCCTTTTGAATCGGAAGAGCCGACCACCGAGGCGATGGCCCGACGTTTGTTCGAAGGTATCTCCGGCAGGCTGGCGAGCGGATTCGGCCGGCCGCCCTACCAAATTCCTCCGGGCCGCGTGAGACTCGAACGGGTTCGCGTGGGCGAAACTCCCAACTCATGGGCCGAAGTCGAAGCCTGATTATCGGCGGATTGGTGGCCGTCGCCGCCGCCATCGCCTATTTCGCGTGGCTCGCATCGGCCAAGCCCTCCGGGCCGAGAAACCTGGTCCGGGTAACAGATCCCGGCCCTCGACTCACGCAGGCCATCGAGCGGGCTCGCCGCGAGCTCCCTACCTTTGAGCAAGCCCTGGCGAAAGGGTCGACCGATGATCGCTTTGCCGTGCGGGGCATGTTCGGTACGGGAGCCCAGCGCGAATACCTGTGGATCGCCAACCCCATTACGGATGGTTCGTACTTTGTAGGCCGACTGGACCAGACCCCGGTACTGAACCGAGATCTTAAGGCCGGGCAGGTGGTTAGGGTGCGGCGCGCCGACGTTGTCGACTGGCTGATGATTCGAAATGGACGCCGGGAAGGTGGTTACACCGAAGACGTCCTCGGCCGGAATGCCCGCTAGGTGACTGGTACACTCCGGGCCTGCTGAACACCGATGATGCCGTCGTCCGATCCGTTTCGGCTTGCCTCGCACCCGCAAGTGAAGCGGAACCCAAGCATCGAAGAACTCTCCGCGTTGGCCCTGGCTTATGATGACGACCGACTAACCGACACGGGTGCCATCGCCGCCTACAGTGGCAAATATACGGGCCGAGTGCCCGCCGCGAAATTTACGGTGCAGGATGAGGTCACCGAAGCGCATGTTTGGTGGGACAACAACCACGCGCTGAGCCCGGAAACATTTGAGCGCCTTCGCGTCCGGCTTTGCGAATACGCCGCCCAGCGCCCGCTCTTTGTCATCGACACCTTTGCCGGAGCCGACCCGAAGTACCGAATCGCAGTTCGATTCGTTGTCGAGCGGCCGTACCACGCGTTTTTTATTCGCCAACTTTTGATCCGGCCCACGCCCGCCGAGCTGGAGAGTTTCATGCCGGATTGGCACATCTTGGATGTGGGAAGGCTGTCGCTCGCGCCAAGTGATGGCACCGGTTTGGATGCCTTGGTCGGTCTGGATTTTCTCCGGCGACTCGGGCTTATCGCGGGCACCCAATACGCCGGCGAAATGAAGAAGTCGGTGTTCACCATTATGAATTTCTTGCTCCCTCGGCAGGGCGTTCTGAGCATGCACTGCTCGGCCAACGTGGGCGCCGATGGGGACACGGCCCTCTTTTTCGGTTTGAGCGGCACCGGAAAAACGACTCTCTCGGCCGACCCGGAGCGGAGGCTGATCGGCGACGACGAGCACGGTTGGAGCGATGACGGCGTGTTCAACATCGAGGGCGGCTGCTACGCCAAATGCATCGACCTGAGCGCCGAACGCGAGCCCGAAATTTTCGCCGCGATTCGCGCGGGCGCGATACTGGAAAACGTTGTGGTGGACCCGAATGGGCGACCCGATTTCGCCGACCGAACGATTACGGAGAACACCCGCGCCGCCTATCCTCTCGATCACATCCCAAACGCGTTGGAACCCAGCGTGGGCGGGCATCCGCGCAATATCGTGTTTCTGACGTGTGATGCCTTGGGCGTTTTGCCGCCGATCGCGCTTTTGAGTTCCGAACAGGCACGCCAGCAGTTCTTGAACGGTTACACCTGTAAATTGGCGGGTACCGAAGTGGGCGTCGTGGAGCCGCAAATCACGTTCTCAGCTTGTTTTGGCCAGCCGTTTCTGCCCCTGCCCCCACGGGTGTACGGCACCATGCTGGCCGAGAAGATCGAGCGGCACGGGGCCCGCGTTTGGCTGGTGAACACCGGCTGGAGCGGCGGACCCTACGGCACCGGCGCGCGTATTCGCCTGAAATACACCCGGGCGATGCTCCACGCCGCGTTCTCCGGCCAGCTCGATCACGTCGAGCACCGCACCGATCCTGTTTTTGGGCTCTCGGTGCCGGTCACTTGCCCCGGGGTGCCGGACGAGATTCTCGATCCGCGCCGCACCTGGGCCGAACCCGAGGCGTACGACGCCGCGGCGCAAGGCCTAAAAGACCGGTTCGACGCCAACTTTCGGCAGTACAGTTAAGGTCGATGGTGTATTACGTTGTCGGTCCCGACGGCAACCGGTACGGCCCCGCCGACCTGCCCACTCTGAACGCGTGGATCGCGCAGGGAAGGATCGCTCCGCAATCCATCTTGGAAGATGCGCACACCCGATCGCGGACCACGGCCGGAATGGTGCCGGGGCTGATTTTTGCCGCCATGCCGCCGACCGCCGCTCCTGCCCCATTTCCATACTCGCCACCCCCGGCTTATTCTCCGGGTTCCATGACGCCGTTTCCGCCGTACGCTCCCTCCGGAAACTCCACAGAGGTTCAACTCGCCTGGGGATTGGGGGCGCTGGGGTTGCTTACCGCCTACCTGGGCTGGTTTATGTCCCCGTTTCTTGCGTTGGTCGGCTGGATCCTGGCGACCAAAAGCGCGAATCGCACCATGCCCGGAGCCCGAGCGGCCGGTTACTTGTGCTTGGGAGCAATTTTGTTTTACGTGCTGTTTCGGGTTGTGTATCCGAACATTTTCTAGGCTGCGAGCCGGTCCGGATTCAGACCAACCAGCTCTTCCACCACAAACATTCCATCTTTACGGATCAGGCGACCATCGAACCAGATTTCGCCGCCGCCGTATTCAGGCCGCTGAATACACACCGTATCCCAGTGGATTCCCGACTTATTGCCGTTGCCGCCGGGCGGATCGTACGCGTTGCCCGGCGTGAAGTGAAAGCTGCCGGCGATCTTCTCATCGAATAGCGTGTCTTTCATGGGGTGAAGCACGTACGGGTTGAAGCCCAGGCTCCACTCACCGAAATAACGTGCGCCCTCGTCCGTATCCAAAATGCGGTTGAGGAGTTCGGTCTGCGCGCCGGCGTCCGCTTCCTCGATGCGACCATCTTTGATGACGTACCGGATGTTGTTGAACTCGGTGCCTTGGTAGAGCGAAACCGTGTTGAACTGAACCTTGCCGTTGACGCTCTCGCGCACGGGGGCGCTAAAGCATTCGCCATCGGGAATGTTGCGCTCGCCCGAGCAAGGCACACAGCCGATGTCTTTGATGCTGAATGAAAACTCGGTGCCCGGTCCTGTGATGCGAATTTGGTCCGTCCGGTTCATCAGGTCGACCAGCGGCTTGGTCGCCTCCGCCATGCGGGCGTAATCCAAGGTGCAAACATCGAAGTAGAACCGCTCGAAGGCGTCGGTGCTCATGTTCGCCTGCTGCGCCATGCCGGGGGTTGGCCAGCGCAGAGCTACCCATTTGGTTCGCGGCACTCGAACGCCGAAAACCACCGGCTGCACGTAATCCCGCTGCCACAAGGCGTTGGTTTCGGGGCTGAGGTCGGCATTCTCGGCGTAGTTGTGCGTGCCACGCAGAGCGATGTACGCCGTCATCTGCTCCATTTCGAACTTTTCGATCTCGGCGATGAGCTCTACGTTGGCTGCGGTGATGTCTTGCATCAGGGCGCGACGAATGCGGTTGCTCTCCAAACGCAGGGCCACTTGCGCCCCCCGCGCGCGAGCAATCCGCACGAGTTCGGCGACTGCTTCCTCGGGGATGTCGAAGGCATGAATCAGCAGCCGGTCGTCGGCGTTGAGTTGCACCGAATGGTCGCAGATCACTTCGGCCAAGCGCGTGACGCGCGGATCGATCATGCCGCGAGGTTACCGGGATCGACGATCCAACCTTCGCGGCGGTCGATGCCCTCCGGCACGCCCCACCCCGGTGCGCTCACCGTCCACGCCGTTTGGACCAGGCTTAGTAGGCTGTCGAGGGGGTCGCCGGACGGGTCCTCCACCGCCAGCGCGCTCACCCGGTTCGGTACGCAAAGTCGAACCCCGTAAATGGGCTCCAATCGGCCTTCGACCAAGCCATCGAGAATGCGCTGCCTCAGGGCCGCCGAATCGGACCGCTTGTAGCCGGACGCGATGCGCTGGGCAACTAACTTCGGATAGGTTTCGATGGCCGTTCGCCGGCCGGGATCTTGCATGGGCCAGCGCCGAATACCCCACTCCTCAAAGCGCCGAACGCCCTCGTAGTACATCAGGCCGACCGGCGGTCGCACCACGTTCAGAGGACTTTGGCCGGCCGAAAGGTTATCGATGCGACGACGGAGGTAGCGCGGCGACCCCGGGGGCCGCGCCGCGATCCACGCCTTGACGGCGCTGCGAAACTCGGCTCGCGTGGGGAAGCCAAACGCATCGAAGGGTACTTCGGCGGGCAGAGCGAAGGGAAAATCGAATCCGCCCAGCCATTCGCCCGCCAACCCGCTCTGCACCTGATCCCAACCATGCGCCGGGGTGAACGAAATGACCGTGAGACGCGCACCCCGCCGTTCCCCCCGCGCAATCCAGATCGGTCGGCGCCGCGAAGGAGCCGACGTCCAATCCGCCCCAATCAGTTGCATGAACTACGAGGAATCGCGTACGAAGAGCATGGAGTTGATGTTATCGAGATCCGATTTGGTTCCGGCGGTGTCCGATACCGTCGCGGGTTGATTGTCGTCCGGAAGCGCTTCGAGTTGCTTTCCGTCCGGACTAATGCGCAACTTGATCTCCCCTTGCACGGTCCAGTCGCTGTTCTTATCCGCGGCTTGCAGGCCGAACACGGTGTCTGGCTTCAGCACCAGCGTATTGCCGTCTTGCGTCCACTTGCCGGTGATGGGTACGAACATCGCCGTAAGGCCGAACGTGCCGTCTTTCTTGATCTCGAGGACCAAGCTTTCGGCAAACGCCTTCCCCATTTGCTCCACCGACGACTGCATGGTCCCGGCCGCCGCCGTTTGGTTGACGGAGCCCTTCCACTTCCCGACCGGATCGGGGCGACCCGCCCCCATGACGCCTTGGCATCCCACCAAGGTGACGGCAAGACCGAACGCAACCCATGCCTTCATTCCACAAGATTGTACGGAGGCTGGAATAGGGGGTTGCAGAGTCTTTCCGACACCGCTAGGTATAGATGGCGCGATGACGCTACTGCAAACCACCCGCTATTCGGCCGCGCTGAACAAGCAAACCTCGGTCAACATCCTCCTGCCCGATGGGGCCGGGCGGCACCGCGTCATGCTTTTGTTGCACGGATACTCGGATGATCAAACGGTTTGGCTGCGCCGGACGCGCATCGAGGTCGACGCCGAGCGGGCGAACGTGATGGTGGTGATGCCGGATGGGGGCCACGGCTTTTACACCGACGCCGAGGAGGGCTATGCCTACGGAGCGGCCATCGGCGTGGAGTTACCCAAGTTCATCGAGCAGACCTTTCGCGTACAACCCCATTTTGCGGTGACGGGGCTATCAATGGGTGGGTACGGAGCGGTGCGGTTAGCGCTGCGCTACCCCGCGCGGTTTCGGTCGGCGGTCTCTCACTCGGGCGCGCTGATGTGGGGGAACGACGCCCAGCGCGACCGGCCCGGACGGCCCTGGGAGTACGTTCACTTGGTCGGAGAGAGCCCCCGGGGTTCTGCGCATGACCTTGTCGCGCTGGCCGAACGGTGCCCCGTGGAGGCTCGACCGTCACTGCGCATCGATTGCGGTACCGAAGACTTTCTGTTGCCGGACAATCGGGCCTACCATGCCGCCCTCGAAGCCATGGGCTACGACCACGAGTACCAGGAGTTTCCCGGCGACCACAATTGGGACTATTGGAACGAGCACGTGGCCGAGGCGCTGGCGTTTCACGAGCGGGTGGGATACCGCTAAAGCGATTCGCCGTTGCTGGCGATTACGGTCCGGTACCAGGCTGCGCTGTCTTTGGGAGTGCGCGCTTGGGTGGCGTAATCCACGTGCACCAGGCCGAAGCGATAGCGGTACCCCTCGGCCCACTCGAAGTTGTCCATCAGCGACCACTGGAAGTAGCCCGCCGCATCCACGCCATCTTCGGCAGCTCGACGGAACGCCCCGATGTACCGACGCAAGAAGTCGATGCGTTGCGGGTCGTGCACTTGGCCGTCGGCATGAACCCAATCGGAGAGCGCGAGACCGTTTTCGGTGATAACGACAGGCTTGCCGTAGCGCTCGTAAAAGAACTTGGGGCCCCAGTACAGCGCATCGGGGGTCACCGGCCAACCAAACTGGGTGCGGCCGATTCCTAGCGAATCGGGGATCGGAACCGGCTCGCCGCCATCTCCGGCGCGCACCATACCCGCACTGTAAATGTTGGCCCCGAAAAAGTCGAGCGGCTGGGCGATGAGTTCGAAGTCAGCGGCGGGAGGTTCGGCAAACTGTCCGAAGTACGTGCGCAACCCTTCCTCTGGGTAATGGCCCAGCAGCACGGGGTCGCACAACCAGCTGGTGCTCCACACCGAATTCGGCGGGCATGCGAAGGTGGCGCGACGGGCGGCTTCCACATCGGCCACATCCTCGCCGGCAGGCACCGCACAAACGCCCACCGGAGCCCAGCCGATGCGGGCAGGAATACGGTTGCGGGCACGTATGACCTGGCACGCCTTTCCGTGCGCCAGCAAGGTGTGATGCATGGCGCGCAGGATTTCGGCGAAGCCCAGGCGGTCGCCCGGAGCATGCTCTCCCGTCCAGCGGCCGAGTCCGATGAAGCACTGCGGCTCGTTCAGAGTCATCCAGTGGGAAACGCGGTCGCCAAGACGGTCGACCACCACCTGGGTGTACTCGGCAAACCAATCGGCGCTGTCGCGGTTCAGCCATCCGCCGCGGTAGTAGAGTTCCGTTGGTTCATCCCAATGAAAGAGGGTGACCCAAGGCGAAACGCCCTGGGCCAAGAGCGCATCCACCAACCGGTCGTAGAAGCCCAATCCCTCTTGACTCACCGCACCGGTTCCCTGCGGTATCACACGCGGCCAGCTGATGCTGAATCGGTAGTTGGGAATGCCCAGCGCGCCCATCAGCGCCGCATCTTCGGCGTACCGGTGGAAATGGTCGCAGGCGATATCGCCGTTGCTGGCATCCTTGATCTTGTCGGGTCGGGCGCAAAACATATCCCACACGCTGCGGCCGCCCCCCTGAAGGTACGGTGCACCCTCGATTTGGTAACTGGCGGTGGCCACGCCCCACGCAAAATCCGACGCAAATGGCATGGGCCGATTATGATGGGGACAGGAAATCGCCCGCGATGACCAACGCCGAACTTGCCGACCGCCTGCGCGATCTCCGCGACTTTCTCATCATCGCCGGTTACGAGGAAAGCCACGCCACCCGCTACACCCAAATTGCCCGGCAGATCGAAAAAATGCCGGAGCCCATCGCGGAACTGCTGGGCGAAGGGCGTCTGCGCGAGATTCCTGGGGTCGGAGCCCTGGTGGCGCAGTACATCCGAGAAATTCTGGAGGAAGGGGTGAGCAGCAAGCAGCGCGAGTGGGAGAAGGAAGCGCCCATCACGGTGCTGGAGTTGGTGCGCATTCCGGGGGTCGGGGCCAATACCGCCAAGCGGCTCTTCGCCGAGTTCGGAATTGATTCCGCGGCCGCATTACGCGCGGCACTCGATTCGGGGATTTTAGAGGATGCCCCCGGGATCGGCCCCAAGACGCTAGCCACGATGCGCGCTTTTGTGGGGTCCTAGGACCCTGGCGCCGCCCAAAGGAAATCCAAATCTCCGAGAACGAATCTTGCCTCAATCCGACGGAGGTCGGGGAGACACATGGAATTCCTATCCGACAAACGCGTGTGGCTGGGCGCACTAGTCGCCATCGCCGCCGTCGTCGCCATCGGGGGCGTGGTCCAATCGCGACAAAGCGCCCTCGCCGATGAAGCATCGCTCAAGGCCCAACAGGCGGCCATGGGCGACCGACGCCCAGGAGGTCCCGGTGGACCCACCGGTCCCGGAGGTCCGGGGCAAGGGTTGATGGCCATGGCCGACGACCTGAATCTCACCCCGGCGCAGCGCCAACAACTGGAAGCCCTGCAGAGCGAGATGCGACCACCGACCGGCGGCCAAATGCCCAGTCCTGAAGAAATGCGCACCCGAATGGAAAGCTTTCGCACCAAACTCGACGCCATCTTGACGCCGGAACAACGCGCCAAGGCGCAGGCCAACATGCCGGCCGGCGGCGGCATGCCGCCCATGGCGGGAATGCCCCCAATGCCTCCGGGAGGTGGCGCACTGTGAGACGAGGCTTCACCCTCATCGAGCTGCTAGTCGTCATCGCGATTATCGCGATCCTCGCGGGCATCCTTTTCCCCGTTTTCGCGCAGGCCAAGGAATCGGCCAAAAAGACCGCATGCCTGAGCAACCTCAAGCAAATCGGCACTGCGACTTTCCTCTACATGGGTGACAACGACGACGTGCTGCCCAACGCCACTTTTAGCCCCGCCGGCGCTCAGCGCGAGGGCGGTTGGATGTACTACGAGACTTTCCCGGCAAGCGAGGCCACGCGACGCGAAGACGGATTCGACGCCAAGCGCGGATCGCTCTACCCATACGTGAAATCAGCGGAGATTTTTGTTTGTCCCACCGACGGCAAAGCTCGGATTTCGGGGAATTCGTACGCCCTGAACGGCTGTCTCACGACCCCGGTGGAATTCGGCATCGCGGCGGGCAAATCGACCACCGGCCTGGACGAGGTGACCCAGTGGCTCATGTTCGGCGAAGAGGTGTGGGACGACGACCAAGAGGATCTGTCGGCTTCGTTCCTTTCGCAAAGCAGCACGCCGGATGGGTTCTTGCTGTATCCGGTGAAGTACCTCTCCACGCGGCACGGAGGCGGCGGCAACGCGACCTTCGTCGATGGCCACGCCAAGTGGTTCCGCGCCGAGGCCATCCTCACCCGGCATTTTCTGACGGGCGGAGAAGACCTGGCCGGGTGTCCTTAGGCCCTGTTGAGCTTTTGGTGCGCTAATCTAGCAAGCGCACGATGACTTGCGAGCACGACTGGCCGGCGAACGACGGGTTCGACGGCCAGCCTCGCTCCACACAACTGGAGATTGGGGAAATCTATCTGCGCTTTGGCAAAACGGATGGCCGGTACTTGACCCTCCCTCTGACCCCGATCCAGAGAGTGACCCTGCCGTGCGCCAATCGGAATCTCGACCCTCGGTACCTGTTGGTAACCCAGAACATTTCCGGAGCCCAAGTCGGCAAGAGTGTCGGGCATCATTTCTGTTGCCGCCAAGGAGCGGACTGCTACCAACCCGGTGGGGGACGTCAAATTCTTTTGCCGTTCAGCGTCTCGCATTACATCGGCCTCGGTCACATTCGCGAGTTGTCGATTCGCTTGGAAATAGGCTTTCTGCTGGACCCGATGACCGGGACGGAATACGCCATCCAGGAAAAACATCTGTAAACTGAAGTTTGGTGAGACGCAAGGAGGTTGAGCCACTAGTGGGGAATGGCGACGAACCGAACGGGGCCACGAAATCCGATCAGACCTGGGCGGAGATTCGTAAACTCATCGAAAGTGGGCGATTGAAGCCCGAAGTCAAGGAAATTGGCGCTTCCATTATCGATGAAGTGACCTCCGTGAAGGGTACGGGGCACCGCTTGTTGCCGTTCCTTCAAGCCAGTCTGGCCACCGCCAGCCCCAAGGAATTATCCGAGGCTATAAAGGTTATATTCTTACTGTCTAGAGTTGGCGACAGCACGACGGAATGCGCCGCCATCGAGTCGCTGGGCGTCCTCGGCGCCCACAAACATATACTAAGCCCCGCCCTTGAGGACGAACTACTTGATCGACTGCTCAACGTGTTGAGAGACGAACGAACCGACCTACAGCACGCGGCGCTCATCGCGCTCGTCCAGTTGCGCACCACCCTCCGCGCTTCCCAAATTCCCGCGGGTTTGATCACCAGCCCAAGCGCCGATGTACGCAGCGCCGCGGTGGATTTGGCGCACGTTTTTAGTGGCGACGAGCAAGCGTCTTGGATCCTTCCGTTCCTTTCGGACAAAGACCAGCGAATTCGTTCGAAGGCCGAAGCGCTCATCCGCGCCTATGGAGCCGGAGAAACGGCGGAAGTCCGGTAGGAATTTCGATACCGCAAATTACTCGCCCTAAACCAGCGGCTCCCAGTAACTTTCCGCGGTGCGAATGGTCTCGCGGAACCACGCGCCATCGGGGCTGACCAGCGGAAACCACCACGCCGCCGGTCGGTCGTTGGCTTTGCGCAACCCTTTCGAGGTGATGATCGCCTCGCGCACCAGTTGCAGCCGGTGAAGCTCCGCTTCCAGCTCGATGTCGCGCCGCCGCACGTGCGCCTGCTGAACCTCTTCCGATCGCACCAGATCGTTTTGCT
>Ga0224722_1001893_pt1 | contig 11375 bp, 10 predicted proteins | sample Balambano_FR1_Me_FD_161646 | JGI IMG/M metagenome (GOLD analysis project Ga0224722, IMG submission 161646) | Freshwater sediment microbial communities from Lake Towuti, South Sulawesi, Indonesia - Balambano_FR1_MetaG | ecosystem: Environmental > Aquatic > Freshwater > Lake > Sediment | place...
GATAAAGAGAGCTATGAGTGATACGCAACAAAGACATAAACACCCACATTTGTTGCTAAACATTGTCATTATTGTTTTAGAAACTTTTTTCTCATTCATTCTTACGCATGATGCAACTTTACGCTTGCAAGCAAAAAAATTGATCGACCAAAAAGTTACCATTCGTATTAACAGTTATATTCCTTTTTTTGACTTTTATGTTCAATTTACTGAAAAAGGGATTTTGTTTGATATGAAGGCTCTAGATCGTAAAGTCGATTTGGAAATAAACAGCACACTCATTGATCTCATCAAAATTTTCGTATTTAACAATCAACGCAGCATCTACAATATGCGTATTTTAGGTGATGCAACCCTGCAAGAGGAATTAATGGACTTAATCCCTCATCTCACACTCACCAATATACTTGCCAATTGGAAACAATGGTTTAATGCTTTTGATAGCGATGCTGAAGCAATTGCTTCACAACAACGAATTGCACCTTTACTTGATAAAATTGATCAGCAACGTTCTGAAATTAATACGTTATTGGTTGAAGTCAAACAGTATCAGAACCGCATTCATCGCCTGCAAAAGCGCCAACGCTGGATTAACATCAGTTTTGTTGTATTCAGCTTTATTTTTATAGGATTTTTTGTTTATAATATGTGGATACAATAATTCCGATATATTTCACGTTTCGCCCCCATAATGCCAATTAAAAAACTTGACTATTTTAGTCGGAATTCATAAAATTTAGACATCTAGTCTAACCATGTGTACCGAATCATGCGTCTTACAACTCGCGGTCGTTACGCAGTGACTGCTCTACTTGATTTAGCTTTGCAGCCAACTGAACAAACGATCACGCTTGCGGAAATAGCAGCACGCCAGTCCATCTCAGTCGCCTATTTAGAACAGTTATTCGCAAAACTTAAGCGACATGGGTTAGTTTCAAGTGTTCGTGGTGCAAATGGTGGATATCATCTTGCACGTAATGCAACTGAAATTACTGTGCTAGAAATTATCGAAGCTGTAAATGAAACTGTTGATGCAACACGTTGTGACCATAAAGGCAACTGCCAAAATGGTGCGATGTGCTTAACGCATGACTTATGGCAAGAACTCTCCCACCATATTGCCGATTATCTCGCAAAAATCTCTCTTGCAGACTTGATTGCTCGTGACAATGTTCAAACTGTTGCACTCCGTCAAAACTCAGTAAGTTTAGATTCAGCTCTTCTATCGGTTACAGGTATTTGACATGAAACGTCCGATTTATCTTGATTACGCAGCAACCACCCCTGTACTGCCTGAAGTTGCAGAACGCATGATGGAATGTTTAACGTTCGAAGGAACTTTTGGTAATCCTGCGTCACGTTCACATGCTTATGGTTGGCAAGCCGAAGAAAAAGCTGAATATGCACGTGAGCAAGTTGCAAACTTAGTTAAAGCAGATCCACGTGAGATCGTTTGGACTTCTGGTGCAACTGAATCTGACAACTTAGCACTTAAAGGTATTGCTCAGTTCTACGGTTCAAAAGGCAAGCACATCATTACTAGTAAAATCGAACACAAAGCAGTGTTAGATACTTGTCGTGAACTTGAAGAACAAGGTTTCGAAATTACTTATTTAGAACCAGAACCACGTACAGGTTTAATTACGCCTGAAATGGTTCAAGCTGCTTTACGCCCAGATACAATCCTTGTTTCACTCATGATGGTGAACAACGAAATTGGTACAGTCACTGACGTTGCAGCAATTGGTGAATTAACACGTGCAAATAAAACATTCTTGCATGTTGATGCTGCTCAAGCAGCAGGTAAAGTTGAAATTGATCTTTCAACTATGAAAGTTGATTTGATGAGTTTCTCTGGTCACAAAATTTATGGCCCTAAAGGCATCGGTGCGCTTTTCGTTCGTCGTAGCCCACGTGTTCGCTTAAAAGCACAAATGCATGGTGGCGGTCATGAGCGTGGTATGCGTTCTGGTACTTTAGCAACTCATCAAATTGTAGGTATGGGCGAAGCTTTTGAAATTGCTGGTAAAACCATGCAAGCAGAACAAGAGCGTCTTCGCCACCTACGTGACAAACTCTGGAATGGCTTCCAAGACCTTGAGCAAGTGTTCTTGAATGGTCACCCAACTGAAAACGTTGCAAACTATCTCAATGTCAGCTTTAACTTCGTTGAAGGTGAATCATTGATGATGGCGTTAAAAGATCTTGCAGTATCAAGTGGTTCAGCATGTACATCTGCAACTTTAGAGCCTTCATATGTATTACGTGCTTTAGGTTTATCTGATGAGTTAGCACACAGCTCCATCCGTTTCAGTTTTGGTAAATACACGACTGAAGCAGATATTGACCACGTGTTAACGATTACCAAAGCTGCTGTTGAGAAATTACGTGAGCTTTCTCCGCTTTGGGATATGTATAAAGAAGGTATCGACCTTTCAACAGTTGAATGGGCTGAACACTAATTCATTGAATGCTCAATTGAAAAACGTGTTTTAACCCTCATATTAATATTAGGCTGACCCCGAGTTTTGGAGAAGCGACATGGCTTATAGTGAAAAAGTAATCGATCATTACGAAAACCCTCGTAATGTTGGTATTTTAGACAAAAATGCAGAAAACGTAGGTACAGGTATGGTCGGTGCACCTGCTTGTGGTGATGTAATGCGTTTACAAATCCAAGTTGATGACAATGGCGTAATTGAAGAAGCTCGCTTCAAAACTTACGGTTGTGGTTCTGCAATTGCATCAAGTTCGCTTGTCACCGAATGGTTAAAAGGCAAGACACTTGATGAAGCTCAATCAATCAAAAACATTGATATTGCAACCGAGCTTGCACTTCCACCAGTAAAAGTACACTGTTCTGTATTGGCTGAAGATGCAATTAAAGCTGCGATTGAAGACTATCGTGGTAAAAAAGCGAAAGCTGTGTGATTACTGAAAAATTATTGGAGTTTTCATGATCCATTTAACTGAAAATGCTGCGACTCACATCAGCAATTACCTGCAAAATCGCGGTAAGGGTGAAGGCATTCGTATTGGTGTGAAAACTTCGGGTTGTTCTGGATTGGCTTATGTACTTGAGTTTGTTGATGATATCGACACACATGACCAAGTATTTGAACAACTCGGCGTTAAAGTCTTCGTTGACCCTAAAAGCTTGGTCTATCTCAATGGTTTAGAGATGGATTATGTTAAAAATGGTCTCAATGAAGGCTTTGAGTTTAACAATCCAAATCAAAAAGGTGAATGTGGTTGCGGCGAATCATTTACCGTTTAACGACAACCACCCTTTTTTCTTGTCAAAACAGTGTGTTCCGCACTGTTTTCACATATTTATCAATAGCGGAATTCATCTCCCATGAATCATTTTGAGTTGTTCCAACTACCCGAAGCACTCGATATAGATTTAGCGACTTTAAAAAAACAGTTTTTAAGTTTGCAACAGCAATATCACCCAGATAAAGCCAGTGATAAAGATCAAGCTTTGATCAAGTCAAGCGAAATCAATCAAGCTTATAAAGTATTATCACAAGTTGATAGTCGTGCTGCTTATCTACTTGCCCTCAAAAAACAAGACCATCATCTTGATCAATCTATTAGCGATTTTGAGTTCTTGCAATCTGCACTCGAAATGCGTGAACAACTTGACGAAGCCACTTCGACAGAACAGCTTCACACATTAAAAGTTGAAGTTCAGCAATGGATTGATGGTTTAATCCGCGAATTCAAAATCGATTACGCAGATGAAGACTGGGCTGAGGCACGTGATACCGTTCGTAAACTACGTTTTTTCCAACGTGTCATGAATGATATTGATAAAGCTGAAGATCGTATGTTGGATGAAGAAGATAGCTTCGACCTAGACGATGATTTTTAATCCGCTGTTACCAATTATTTTCAAGGGATATCTCACGCATGGCACTTTTGCAAATTGCTGAACCTGGTCAATCTACTGCTCCACATCAGCACCGTATTGCGATTGGCATTGACTTAGGGACAACCCACTCTTTAGTGGCGACAGTGCTATCGGGAAAACCGAAAGTTCTACAAGATGACAAAGATCGTGTTTTACTTCCATCTATTGTTCATTACACCAAAGATTTAACGACGTTTGGTTATGAAGCCAAACCCTTTATGATGACTGACCCTAAAAATACCGTCGTTTCAGTGAAACGCTTTATGGGTCGCTCACAAGCAGATATCAAGTTTCAACACCCCTACACACTTGTTGGCGCAGAAAATGAAATGCCGGCATTTGAAACTGCTGCTGGTCGTAAAACACCTGTTGAAATTTCGGCTGAAATCTTAAAACAATTGAAAGATCGTGCAGAAGCTAGTCTAAATAACCCTGTAAATGGTGCAGTGATTACTGTTCCTGCTTATTTTGATGAAGCACAGCGTCAAGCAACACGTGATGCAGCGCAACTTGCAGGCTTAAATGTTCTACGTCTATTGAATGAACCAACTGCCGCAGCCGTTGCTTATGGACTAGATCAAGAAACCAACCTCAGCACAGATCGTAACTATGTGATTTATGACCTAGGTGGTGGGACGTTTGACGTATCAATCTTACGTTTTTCACAAGGCGTATTTGAAGTTCTCGCAACAGGTGGGCATACTGCGCTTGGTGGTGATGACCTTGATCGTTTAATCGTGAAATGGGCGAAAAAACAGCTCAATATCGATACTTTAAGTGATGAAGAATATGCCGTATTTGTTGTCGCTGCACGTCAAGCCAAAGAATATTTAACAGACCATGACACTGCTGAATTAACGTTATTGGATGATCGTCTCACTTTAGACCGTCCAACATTTGAATCAATTATTCAAGTTGCACTCGATAAAACCATGAGTGTCTGCAAGCGTGTATTACGTGATGCCAAACTTAACCTCGATGAAATTGAACATGTCGTTCTAGTCGGTGGTTCGACTCGCTCTTATGCAGTTAAAAAAGCAGTGCGCGAATTATTTGAACGTGAACCACTCTGTACGATCAATCCAGATGAAGTGGTTGCGATTGGTGCATCAATTACTGCAAATCAGTTAATTGGCAATAGCCAAGATGGTTCTTTACTGCTTGATGTTACCCCACTATCTCTTGGTCTAGAAACCATGGGTGGCTTGGTTGAACGTTTGATTTCACGTAATACTGCAATTCCAGTCGCACGTCGCCAAGAATTTACCACGTATCAAGATGGTCAAACTGCCATGTTGATTCATGTGGTACAAGGTGAGCGTGATTTGGTTGAGCATTGTCGTTCATTGGGTCGCTTTGTATTGCACGGTATCCCTCCAATGACCGCAGGTCAAGCACGTATTGAAGTCACTTTTCAAGTCGATGCAGATGGTCTACTCACCGTAGCAGCAAAAGAAACTACATCTGGTGTACAAGCGCAGATCGATATCAAACCATCATATGGTTTATCAGCAGCAGATACTGAACGTTTACTCGTTGATGGTTTCAAACATGCCGAGGAAGATAAACAACTTCGCCATTTGCAAGAAACCAAAGTTGAAGCACAACGTGAGTTAGAAGCATTAGAGCAAGCGTTAAAAGCAGATACTGACTTACTTTCTCAGCAACAGGCGCGTGACTTGATTCTTGCTGCTGAAGCATTAAAAGCTCGCCTTAAAACCGATGAGCTTGAAGCGATTGAAAATGCTGTTCAACAACTTAAAATTCACAGCGATGCCTTTGCGGCACTTCGTATGAATCGACATATTGACCATGCCTTAAAAGGTACAAAACTTGAAGATTGGTCAAACTCAAACTAAAGGTATAGGTGATCAATATGCCACGTATTAAAGTTCTTCCTCATGCACAAATTTGCCCTGAAGGCGCAGAATTTGAAGTCGAACAAAATGCCAATTTATGCCAAAGTTTATTAAAACAAGGTATTAAAATTGAACATGCTTGCGACATGTCTGCTGCATGTACAACCTGCCATGTAATCGTGCGTAAAGGCTTTGATAGCCTTGACGAAATGAATGATATTGAAGCAGATTTACTTGACCGCGCATGGGGTTTAGAGCCTGACTCTCGCCTGTCTTGCCAAGTTGCAATTATTAATGAAGATTTAGAAATCGAAATTCCTAAATACACCATCAACCATGCTTCAGAAAATCATTAATTGATTATCTGAATTTGGCGTCATAAAAAACTCCTCTACAGTTCACCTATAGAGGAGTTTTTTATTTTCAGGCAGAATCCGATTCTAAGTCGTCATCATCAAAATAATCCCACACATCATTGATACTATCTCGATAAGCCCCTCGATCTACAGGTAAATCATATAATAATTGCAGATCAGCATCATATTTTAGTAATTGTGCCATATGTACGAGTTGAATATTATTTTCATAATCTTGACTATGTTCAGAAAAATCATGAGCATCAACATGGCAATACATCTGCCAATCTCCACCTGCATGAGAAACCCAACGTACAGGCAACTGCCCTTCGATTACACAACGACAAGCAATCACACCTAAATAATTTGGAAATTGAGCATAAGCCTGAGGACTAAATGTGCGCATCATCGGAGTAGCCGTCAATACTTCACGATATCCTGTAAAATTTACATTTCGTTCAGCAAAAAAATGCTCAATACTATCTTGCTGACGTTTAGCTGTTTTAAGCCAAGCGACTTGCCACTCTGTTAAGCGTTCACCATGATTTGCAACAAAAATACCTGTCTCAGGTTCATCAATCCAATAACATTGACGCACCAACACTAACGGTTGCTCAGCACCCTGCATTTGCCCTGAAAATATTTGTGCTTGCTCAAAACTTACAAAAGTATGGTAATAGTCTTGACCATCACATTCATCAAGTGCCCCACGTTCAGGATGACACCAAACACGATATTCCAAGACATCATCATAGAAATAGCCTGCTCCAGATTTAACCAATGCGGGATATTCACCCACCATGTTTGCATCAATCGCAAGTGGGTATTGGGACATCTGTTTATCCATAAGACATAACCTTTGTGCAGGTCAAAATAGTAAAATTATTTAATTTCATCATCCAAGGTGAGTTTTGGAACACCTTGAGCATTGGTTATTTTTTGTTGTGTTTTTATTCGTTGAGTCATTTTTTCCAAAATTTCAACCAACTCTGGATACTCATAATTCTGTACTTCTTCCAAATTCAAGACCAAATGAAAACCTTGATATTCGAAGTCAAACCATTTTTGCGTATCCGATTTTTTGCCTGTGAATTTCTCCATAACCTGCCAAGTTTTAACAGGCCCTTGAATTCCTTTCAAGTAAATTGGGACTTTCGGCACACATAGGAATTCATTTTTGATTAACTGATGTGTATCATCTGCAATCAGAATTTCATCAATTTCAGCGGCATATTGTAATCGTGCTGCCAAATTGACATCGCGGCCAACGATGGTATAAGCCATACGATGTGATGCACCATAGTTCCCTACGTGGCAATAACCTGTACTAATTCCCATACGAATATGTAAAGCGGGATAACCCATTTTCTTCCAACGCTCACGTAACAATTTCATTTGTTGACGCATCGCAATTGCCATTTCTACACAAGATTTTGCATCTTGCTCAACACCTTGCGAGTTTGGATCACCGAAGAAAATAAGAATCGCATCGCCCATAAACTTATCGACTGTTGCTTCGTACTGCTTTGCGATTTCAGTCATATGACTCAAATAATCATTCAGTAAAAAAGCTAAATCGTCAGGGATGAGACTTTCGGAAAGCTCAGTAAAACCTTGAATATCAGAGAAAAAAACCGTTAATTTTTTACGTTTATATTCAATCTTCGCTTCAGCCTCACCACGCATAATTGACTGCCATAATTGCAGTGGTGCATAACGACTCAATTGATTTGCAAACGCAATATAACGTGTCATTTGATTATGATAATGCTGACGTTGTTGCCCTAATATATTGATTCTACGATGCTGATAATAGTTACCTATCACAATAAACATCATGAGACCCAATAAACTGACGACAGTCAGTTCGGGGTTGGTTGGCTCGAAGTATGCTTCAGCACCAAAAACAAAAAATGTACAAAAATAGAATGTTAGGACACCAAACAAACCAATTAAACAAGCAACTGGTAATGTAATTTTGTTGTTTAAACCAACATAAAGTAGCGCGAATAATACTGTAAAAGTAGGAACCAAACTTAAATGTAAACCTGCAAGAACGATAGAAACAATGATAGCTTCACAGGCAAAAAGTACATTTTTTTCAGTATTTTTATCATATTTATACTGAAGCCATTTTTCTAATTTTGGACAAATAAGAAAATGGATCAACAAAAAAGGAAGGATGTAAAGTTGATAGTTAGCACTGGGAGAGGTAAACGTATAAATTACCAAAATAAGCGACAATATCGAATATCCCATCAAACGATGAAAATAAGCGAACTGTCTAGGTTCTTTATCTATTAACCTGTCTAGTGACACCCTACCCTCCTTCCTTGTTATAGAAGACTGTTTTTTTATTCTATTTTCTAAATCAGTCCATACGCCAGTCAAATGGCATATCGCCTTGACCACGCAATGCAAGCATTAATGTCTGACGCATATGAGCGAGTACATCATTGCTATAAGGTACGGCTGGCGTTCCCCAAACTGGTTTAGGCCATGCAACATCATTTTGATAGCGTACAACATGATGGAAATGCAGTTGTGGCACAACGTTACCAAGTGCTGCAACATTCATTTTGTCTGCACGGAATACACGTGATAATTGGCTCGATAACCAGCTTGATTCACGTAAGAACTGTTCCTGATCAGCTTGGCTAAGCTCATATAACTCAGTGATTCCTGGTACACGTGGTATAAGAATCAACCATGGAAATTGCATATCATTCATTAAACGACATGTTGAAAGCGGAAAGTCGCCTACAAAAAATGTATCTTGAGCAAGTTGTGGATGCAAACTAAACATATCTTTATAAATGATGCATAATAATGATGATCAATACTATCACATCAGTTTTGATGTGAATATTATTAGTCGCCTGTTTGATTACAAATAACAATGATTTTCCTTATTTATTACATCGACATCCGACAAAAAGCAAATTCTTTGCTTAAAGGGAATCCAAGCTGTTCAATTCGTCAGCAAAAAATATACTTTTCAACTAACTATGTAGCTCATTTAGCAATTTATTTAACAAATCAACAATAAACTGAATCCGCTTATCATACTCAACCAATTGCACTGTGACCTTCAAACGCTGTCCTCCTTCCATACGATAATAGGTTGGATTTTTTTGCATTAACTGAATAATGCTGATCGCTTGTACAGGAGTATCTGGTGAAAACTCGATATAGCCACCATTACTGTTCACATCAATTTTGGTGATCCCGAGTTGTTCTGCTCTCAAACGTAATTGATGCACACTAAACAATTGTTTGACCGACTGTGGTGGAATACCGAAGCGATCAATCAACTCCATACGGATGTTGTCGAGTTTCTCTTGTGTATCAGTATTACTAATGCGCTTATAGAACAACAAACGCTGATGTACATCACCCAAATAGTCATCTGGGATCAAGGCTGGCATATGTAGATTAATTTCTGCGGTCAATGACAAAGGTGCGTCAAAGTTTGGCGTTTTGCCTTTTTGAATGGCTTTAGTCGCTTTCTCGAGCATTTCCATATACAGGCTATAACCAATCGCCTGCATTGAACCACTTTGCTGTTCACCCAGCAATTCACCCGCACCACGAATTTCCAAGTCTTCAGTTGCAAGCATGAATCCTGCACCTAAAGTCGAGGCACGCTGAATCGCATCTAAACGTTTTTCAGCATCACCTTTGAGATGTTTAATTGATGGAACGAGTAAATAAGCATACGCTTGGTGATGTGAACGACCGACTCGACCACGTAATTGATGTAGTTGTGCTAAGCCCAACTTGTCGGCTCTTTCAATGATAATAGTATTGGCATTCGGTACATCAATACCCGTTTCGATAATGGTTGAACACACGAGAACATTATATTCTTTGTGATAGAACTGCTGCATGACCTGCTCAAGTTCACGTTCGCGCATTTGTCCATGTGCAACTGCAACACGTGCCTCTGGGACTAAATTACGAATCGTTTCTGCTGCTCGTTCAATGGTTTCAACTTCATTATGTAATAAATAAACCTGACCACCACGTAACAACTCACGCAAAATCGCTTCTTTGATTGAATCATCCGTATGTTCTTGAACAAAGGTTTTAACAGCTAAACGACGTGCGGGTGGCGTTGCAATAATCGAAAGATCACGCATTCCAGAGAATGCCATATTCAAGGTACGTGGAATAGGTGTTGCCGTGAGTGTCAGCATATCCACATCGGCACGTAAGGCTTTAATCCGTTCTTTATCACGAACACCAAAACGATGCTCTTCATCGACAATCATCAAACCTAGATTTTTGAATTGAATGTTTTCTTGCAGAATTTTGTGCGTTCCCACCACGATATCGACTTTGCCTTCAGCTAAGTCTTCAATCGTTTTCAGATGCGTTTTATTACTACCAAAGCGAGACAGCACTTCAATACGCACCGCTGTATCAGCAAAACGATCTTTAAAGGACTCATAATGCTGCTGTGCCAATAGCGTAGTAGGAACTAATACCGCCACTTGCTTGTTGTTTTGTACTGCAACAAAAGCTGCTCGCATCGCCACTTCGGTTTTACCAAAACCAACATCACCACAGACCAAACGATCCATTGGTTTCGCCAACTGCATATCATGGAGGGTTGCTTCAATCGCATTGGCTTGGTCTAAAGTCTCTTCATAGGCAAAGCCACTGGAGAATTGCATATATCCCGTATGGTCTAATTCAAAGGCAAAACCCGGTTTCGATTGACGGCGTGCCTGAATATGTAACAACTCAGCTGCAACATCATGGATTTGCTCTAAAGCTTTCCGCTTGGCTTTACTCCATGTATCTGTACCCAATTTATGTAAAGGTGCTAAGTCAGGATCGCCACCACTATAACGACTGATCAGGTGTAAATTGGTGACAGGCACATAAACTTTTGCACCATCTGCATAATCGAGCTGTAAAAACTCATGATCCTGTTGATCAATTTCTAAGGTAATTAAACCTGCATAACGCCCAACACCATGATCGATATGTACTACAGGCGCACCAATACTGAGTTCAGTTAAACTCCGAACAAGAAATTCTTCAGAAACTTCTTGCTGACGCTTACGACGTCGTTGTACTACCCGATGTTCATAGAGTTGATTTTCAGAAATGATTGAGAGTTGATTGCTTAGCACGAGTCCACGATCTAATGGCGCGCTTGTGATTGCAACTTGTAGCTTGTCTTTCTGGAATTGGACAAAACTATCTACATTTTGGATTTCACCTAGAACTGAA
>Ga0224722_1001894_pt1 | contig 11372 bp, 10 predicted proteins | sample Balambano_FR1_Me_FD_161646 | JGI IMG/M metagenome (GOLD analysis project Ga0224722, IMG submission 161646) | Freshwater sediment microbial communities from Lake Towuti, South Sulawesi, Indonesia - Balambano_FR1_MetaG | ecosystem: Environmental > Aquatic > Freshwater > Lake > Sediment | place...
CGGTTCCACCACCCGATACCGCCAGCCAGCCCGCTTCCGATATTCCGATTCTACAAAGCCGTTTTGCACCGCAATTACCAGCAAAGCATCCGCCTGTTCTGAGTTACAGTCATACGCAGCACCGATTTTTACCAGTATATCCGACTTATGCAACCACCCGCGTTCCGCGATTTTGTTACTGATTTCCGACGGGCGCAGCCGCGCACGGTCATCTTTGTCAGGAAATTTCAAACCCCATTTGTTTGCCATGTGTGTAAATTTTTACAGGTTATAAAAAATTATTACATCCAATTATTTACAGGAAATTCGCTCCGCTCACCACAAGGGAACATAAATGTTTTTTCGACGAACCTGAACGGTTTTCGAGACTTTCCCTTCTCTGATGAAACGTAGTTTCACAACCTTCCCCAGGCACTGGCACCCAGCGTCCTAGCCTTACATCTTGTTTCTACGCTCCCACGAGTTCACAAATTCTTCCATCCCCCGGCAGATATACACCTCGCCGCCTGATTCTTTCAGCGCACCCAGCCACTGCCGTTGATGGTCACTCAACCTATCATTTTCGGTTTTCACCTCCACCGCCACCCATTTACCGGTCGTACAGTTCCACCCAATCACATCCGCCACCCCCCGCAGGGTATCCGGCACCTTGCGCCAGCACTTTCGAAGGGCTTGCTCTACTTCCCATTGCTTGATGCGCGTACCACGCTCTGTTACCAGTTCGTGCAAGGTTTTCACAGCGTACTCACTGTCAAAAAATCCAGTGTTCTGCTGCCGCCACACGTAGTAGCCCCGTGCCGACAGGAAACTGATGGCAAACGCAATCATCTCCGCCTCGGTAGGTGGGCGCAATTGCTCAAGCTGCATCTGCATGATTCAAGGATTTTTGAAAGGTGAGATAATCCAGTACCGCCAATTGTTTCGCCGCCAGCTTTTGCCGCCCTACGAAGTAACCCGCCAACTCCCCGCGCCGCGCATTGTCTATAATATTCCGAATGCTTCGTTTCCGAAATTCATTCGTTTCCTCGTTCAGGTCCTTTGTGTAAGAGGACACCACCAGTGGCTTCGCCCGTTCCATCAGTGCCAGTTTGGCTTCCTTCGTCAGTTCCAGTTCGCCCGTTTCTACCAGGTAGTCGTAGATGGTCACCGCAATTCCGTCATAAGTAGGCAATTCACCCGCCAGCCAGCCCGCTATCTTGTCCTTGCACCAGCCTTCGTGTTTCACACTCCATTCACTCATATTCGCCCGTTTCTCCGCCTCTCGCTCCGCTTCCGCCGCTTCCAGTTCCGCGCGCCGCAGTTCGCGTACTACTTTTTCCCGGAAGTCTAAGTAAGATTTCAGCACCTCCCCTAAAATTTTGATGGTAAACCGTCCATGGTAAGCCGACAGGTCAATGTCACCCAAGTCTCCGGCAGCCGCCAGCGAAAACGCCTCGCGAATCTCTCCTACACCCAACTGCGCAAAGCGAGAAATACAGAAATAAATCGCTTCATCCAGCACATCTGAGTTCTTTAAAGCATCCGCCCCACAGTACACAGCAGCGCAATACTCCAAATCAATCGTCAGCTTTGCAATCACCGCATTCCGATCATCCCGACGCATACTTATATTCAAGCCATCCACCACTGCCGAAACAACCGCCTGATTACATTCACAAGTTACCGCCAAAGCGGGCAGCAATTCGTTCGGCACGCGCACGCGCTCGGTCGAGGTCAACGCCGTTGATTGTTGTGCTACTTCCATTTTGCAAATTTGTTTTTGGTTTCTTAAATCCACCTTTGCGTTCATCACCTAGTATGAAGCCCGCAGCCGTGGCAATCCAGTCAATTTTCCGGTTCTCGTTTTGGTCACTCCAATTCAGTACCGCCGAGTAGTAGTAGTCTAGGTCAGCCAGTTCGTAGGCAGGATTCCGGTTTATCAAAGCGCGTTTGAAGCGTTCGGGTCCGTCCGCCAGCGTTACAAATTCGGTTTCGCGGAAAAGAACCGTTGGTTTCGATTCGCGCTTCTTGCGGAGTGGCTTTGGTGGCTCGGTCAATTTTTCAGTTTCAAAATTTTCGACTTTTTCCCCTGTATTAAGAGTAGTATTACTTATCTCTCTATTCTTACCCTCCTTACTTCCCTTATTACTTAGATATATATAGTCGTTAATTTCGTCACCGTAGGTGGATTTTCCGTTCACGGTGGATTCAATATCTTCATTTTCAATAACTTGCACCGCAAGCGGATTTCCCACTTGCGGTGTCACCGTAGGTGGATTTTCCGGCGACGGTTTTTCCGTCTGCGGTGTAAATGCCTCATTTTCAAATATTTCACCGTAGGCGGATTTTCCGTTCACGGCTTCACCGTAGGTGGATTTTCCGCTTACGGTGGAAGTACCGTAGGTGGATTTTCCGTTCACGGTAAGCGAGTAGTAACAGCTATCAAACCGACCCTTTGACCGGCATTCTGTCATATTCACCAAACCGCCGTCTTTCAACTCCTGCAACGCCGCCTTTGCCGCGTCTCGTCCATCCGTACAGTGTTCAAGTATTTGCTGCAACGTCATCCTGCCTTGCGTCCGCAGCAACCAAATCATTCCGTGTGCCTTCAAGCTGATTCTCATGGGCGCATTGGTTTAAAACCCAATCCGCGTAAGCCGCAGCCAACGCATTAATGAGGGTCGGTAACTGCATACGCGGTCGCGTCTATCCGTTCCCGAATCTGTTTTGCGCCGCGCCGTACCAGCATTTCGAGGAAGGCAGCAAAGGAAATGTTTGCCAATTCAGCAGCCTTGTAGTCAGAATGAAGGTTATCCAATTCGTGCGCCAGGTCTGCCGGAACACGGACATTAATAAATTTGTCTTTAAGCATTGCGTAAATCAGTTTTAGTTATTAAATTTGCACGTATCAGGTACAAATTTAAACAATGCGCCCTTAATGCGCAAGTTTTTGGCAGGAAATATTTATAGATATGAGCAATAAAAAAAACGAACTAGAAAGGGTAATTAGAGTTCTAACAGATAATGATGTGAAAATCAAAGATATATACGAGGCAATAGAGTTAGATAGGATGGATTTTTACAATATCAGAAGAAGTACAAGGAGTACAAAACAAGCCGAACTTGCGGCACAATTGAAAGAGAAATTCAAAAATTACTTAAATAACATGGGCGCAGAACCCGATTCAGAAAGCGACTTAACAGAAGAATTAATCCAAACACTCAAACGCGAAAACGAACTTTTGAGACAAATTAACGAGGAGCGGTTTACCCGACTCCTCAATGAATTAGAAGAACTTAAAAAACGTTTTCCCACATGAAGCACTTTATCGAGACCGATTTACTAGTCGTGGAATTTGAAACATTAAGTTTGGAACTAGGGCTTGCAGAAGACGAAATACACAAAAACAAATTATTGCACCAGCAAAAACAACTGATTGACAAACTCGAAAAACTAATCCATGCACTCAGCCTACGCCTATCTTCGCATTAGCACCGAAGACCAATCCAACTTCAGTCTCGAGGCGCAGGAAGAGATCATCAGGAAGTACGCCGCCAGTCACCAATTTCAAATCGTAAAAACCTATACCGACGATGGCGTTTCTGCCAAAAATTTCAACCGCCCCGCATGGAAACGGTTAGAGGTAGATTTGTCCAAATCGAAAAGGGAGATTCGTGCGGTGATTGTGGCGAAGTATGATAGACTTATTCGAAATGCCGCCGAGGGGCTGGCATTACTGGAACGGTTTGAGATGAAGTTGGAGGTACAGATTATCTCTGCCGGTGAGAATTTCTATGTTGACCCAAACTCGCCATTTTACTTTAAGATTCGCGCCGATATGTTGGTTAACGGAGACTTCGAGCGCCGGGTAATTGCAGACCGTACCAAAATGGGCATTTGGCAAGCAAAGCGACAAGGGCGATACCTCACCACCGCGCCGTTCGGCTACCGAAATGCGCGAGATGCGTCCAATAAACCGATCATCGTACTGTTGCCGGAAAAAGCAGCAATTGTGCGGGAATTATTCGAAAACGTTGCCGGAGGCATGGATTGGAAACAAGCTGGAAAACTTGCCAGACAAGCCGGATTTTCCAACAAGGGTAAAGATGCAATTCGACGTACACTTACCAATATTGTTTACATCGGACTTGTGAACGTGCCCGCCTACGGACGCGAATCTGCCAGCCAAATACAGGGCATCCACGAACCAATTATCTCTACCGAAACTTTCTACCAGGTACAGGTGATGATTACCGGAAAGCCGCAACCAAAACAAGAATTGCGCGAGGAATTCCCGCTACGGGGTGTAGTCAGGTGTGAATCCTGTAACCGCCCACTCACCGCCGCTTTCAGCACTGGAAAGATGAAGAAAAAGTACGGCTACTATTGCTGTAACCGATGCAAAGGGCAAATCCACAACGCGGAACGGGCGAATGAGACTATTATCGAAATCTTGCGGAAATTATCGCTGCCAGCCGAGCAGATTCTAGCCGTGCGGGAGGAAAGTGAACGCCAGATGGAACAGAGGCTACAAATACGTGTGCATAATGCAGAAAGGCTTAGGATTGAAATTATAGATTTGGAAACCAAGATCGAGCAATTAGAGGAAAAATTTGTAACGGATAAAATTGAAGAAATCACCTATCGAAAACTCTACCAAAAATGGCAAAGAGACCTTACCGGCAAGCGCGTCGAGTACGAACAAGCTACGACCGACGAGCGGCAATATTGGGAATTCTTCTACAAGAACTTAGAAAAGTTATCTGACCTAGCTGGCATCTACTGCGCCGCAAACTTGGAAAATAAACAGCGAATCCTACGCCTAGTGTTCGATAACACCCTCCAACTGACACATACAGGCTATCGAACTCAATCTCTGAACCCAATTTTAGGAAGTGATTCACTTAAAATCAACAAGTTAGAGATAACCGAAACACAAAAAAAAAGGGAATCTTTGAATGATTCCCCATCGGGTGCCCAGAGCGGGACTCGAACCCGCACAGCCCTTTCAAGCTACAGGATTTTAAGTCCTGCGTGTCTACCATTTCACCACCTGGGCAAAAAAAGTTTCGAGTTTAAAAGTTCAAAGCTCAAACTGCTCTTGGACTTTCTGACCCGGCACTCTTGACTAAAATAAACAAAAAAAAGGCGTGAGCTTTTTCACACCTTCTTCTTGTGGAGCGGATAACGAGGCTCGAACTCGTGACCTCGACCTTGGCAAGGTCGCGCTCTACCAACTGAGCTACATCCGCAGATTGTTCAAATCTTGCCATTTTTCATTGGCGGACACAAATATATGACTTTCAATCTTAAAATTGCAAGACTAGCGGCAATTATTTTTTACAAAATTTTTTTGGCAATTGTCTTGCTTTTAGAATCTTTTTTGCCGGTGAAAAGTTCCCAAAAACAAAACAAGCCACCCGAAAACATCGAATGACTTGTTCTTAATATATAAGAATAGATCTTAATAGGTAAGATTTTGGACTTTCGACTTCTAACGTCCGACTTCCTATTACGGATTCTGTTGTGCTAGTTTATTGGTCAATAGTTCTTGATTAGGAATGGGCCAGATGTACTCCGATTGGGTGGGTGCAACAGCTGGTGCACTACCTGCTACACTGACTTTTGCCGGTAAAGGCAGTAGTTGGCGCATCAAATCGGGCGCACGGAACCCTTCCCCCAGAAGTTCTATACGACGCTCAAGCAGGATCGCATTGGTCAGGGCAGTCGCATCGGCAAACGAGGTGTAAACGCCTGCTGGATTGGAACGACCACGCACGGCATTCAACAATGCCAAAGCCCGCGCCTGGTCGCCGCCGGAACGAGATAGTGCCTCTGCCAAATTCAACAATACTTCGGCATAGCGGATGACTGGTACATAATCAATATTGTTGGGCAAACTGGTTGGGAACTTGTTAAAATACGGTCTGCCATTTCCGGGTGTGTTGATAATGATGAATCTGCGACGGGCATCGGTCACCGGAAAATTTACACTATCACCGATGATACCGGCACGGTTCAACGAGTAATCGCCGATACCGCGCGGACCCGGATTGTAATAGCTACCCAAACCATTTTGCGTACCCGGCAGGTTATTTTCAGTAAATGGCATGGAGAAAATGCTTTCGGTGGTGGTATAAGGTGCTCTAAAAACCGCCGCGATGTCCGCTTGTAACTCGTGCGCAACGCCGGAAGGTGCTTTAAAGGGTGCAGTAGCCGGTACAATTTTGTTTGCCTCCGTGATCACATCTGCATAGCGACCCATGTGCAAGTACACACGAGTTTTGAGCGCAATTGCCGTGTTGCGGTGTGCGCGAGTAGTATTGAGGTAAGGCGTGCTGTAATTCAAAGGTAAATTCTGCTCGGCAAAGTTTAAGTCATCCAAAATTTGGGCATACACTTCCGCCACGGTAGCGCGTGGCAGATCGTTTCCACCTAAGCCTACCTGCGGCGTAAGGCGCAAGGGTACCCCAGGTTTAGAACCCATGCCATCCGCGTAAGGACGCGCGTAGAGCATGAGCAAGCTGTGATAACACAAGGCGCGAATGAGTCGTGCTTCTCCAATGTAAGCATTAGTCGTTTTATCATTATTGATAATCGCTTTGTTCGCCTCTACGTTAGCAACAAAAACATTAACGCGGTTGATGGTTAGGTAAGCCTGATTCCACAAGTTATTCACTTCATTCGTGTTGGAAATAATTGTGTGGTTCCAAGTTTGTAGGCCTGTTACACCATTTGATGATTCATTCAAAAATTCTTCGCCGCGAATGTCATTATATACCAAATAACGACCGCCATACAGTTGTCCGCCTTTAAGACTGGCGTATACACTCAACAACACGCGCTGAATCCGTTCTGGTGTCTGATAGGCGTTGGCATCCGAGATTTGATCTTGCGGAACCGGCTCCAGCAAATCTTCCTGGCAAGACGTGAATAACAACGCCATAACTGCCAACAACACAAAAGCTATTTTTTTATATTGAAGAATGATTTTCATACAATGTTAAATTTTTTGAAAGTGAATTAAAATCCAAGATTTAAACCGACCGTGTAAGTGCGACCAATACCGACCGAGTTCCGGTCAACGCCCGGTGCGATGTTACTGTTGCCATTAGTGGAAACTTCCGGGTCCGTACCGCTGTAATTGGTTAAAATAAAGGCGTTGTTCACTGCGCCGTAAATGCGTAAATTGGAAATGCTCACCTTGTTGCCAAAAAGAGAATTCGGTAAGGTGTAACCCAAGGCGATGTTGCGAACGCGCAAAAAGTCACCTTTTTCTACGTTTTCGGAAATCGGGAAAGACGAACCGTTGGATACGTTGTCATTCAATTCTACGCGCGGGATGTTCGTCACATCGCCTTCTCTTTGCCAACGATTGAGTACATCGGTGTGGTTGTTCCAAAAGCGCATATCGCGCAAACCGGCTTGTGTGCCATTATATACATAGTTGCCGCCGGAGTATTGCACTTGCAAATTTACGTCAAAATTGAAGAAACGCACCGTATTATCCCAAGCACCAAACCAGGTAGGAAGGGTTGGACCGTACACTTTACCATCTGCTGCTACGGTCACTGCTGCTGCAGGTCTGCCGTCCAAGTATGTCCACCGGGATTGACCCGTCGGCACGGTGTGTTTGTACTGTATTTCTTCCCCTTTACTGTTAACAAAGATACGACGACCCGTAGCCGGATTCACTCCGCGGGTTTCTACCACGTATAAGCTACCAACGGATTGACCCACGCGCGTGATGTTAGCCGCTTCCAAACCTGTTATACCTTGAATATCGCCACCCGCCAGTTCTAATATTTCGTTTTCGACGAAACTGATATTAAAGTTAGAAGTCCAAGTCACTTTTGGACCGCGCACAATTGTGCCCGTCAAGCCAATTTCGATACCCCGGTTTTCCATAGAACCTACGTTGGTCGCAATCGTATTGCCGGGAATACCTTTGGAGGGCGATTGTGGCGCATCCAAAATCAAACCATCTACCAAGTTGGTAAAATAGGTTACTTCCCCCTGTAGACGATCGTTGAACAAACCGAAATTCAAGCCGAGGTCGGTCTTTTTACTGGTTTCCCAAGTCAATGCGGTATTACCTACCTGGTTGAAGCTCACGGTTGCATCGGGTCCGTATAAGCCGGAACCGTACAGCGAGAAAGAGGCAAAGTTGCCGATGCCGTTGAAGTTACCTACTTCGCCATAACTACCGCGCAGGCGGAAGTAGTTAAAGGTGTTGCCAAAAATATTTTTCCAGAAACCTTCTTCCGAAATCGCGTAGCCCAACGACGCACCCCAAAAAATACCTTGCTTTTCGCCTACGGCAAACGCCGAGTATTCATCTGAACGTAAGTTGACCGACAGTTGATAACGGTTGTTAAAGCTGTAATTGATGCGACCAAAGTACGACAGCAGATAGTTTTCGCCCTGGAAGTTGCCCGCCGGGTTGATAGTGGTATAATTTCCTTGGAAGGTTTCAAACAGCGGGTCAGCCAACACAGTGCGAGTTGCACCCCAGCGTTCGTCAGTGGTGTATTGCTGTTCATTGCCTGCCAGGAAGTTGAAAGAATGTTTTTCAGCAATATTCAGATCATAGTTCAAAATGTTTTGCCAATTCCAACGATTGCTTCTTCTGCTTAAGTTTTGTGCTAAACCTTGCTGACCAAAGCCGTCGCCGTGAATGGCTGTTTGGAAGGTAATATCCTCCGTCGTCACGTTATTAATACCATACTGCGTTCTGAAGTATAAACCTTTGAACAGATTGATCTGCCCGTACACCGAGGCCTGGATCAAATCGGATTCGGAAGTGAACTCATTCAGATCCAAAATCGGCAGCGGGTTATAGTAGTTAGACGAAATGAGGTTTTTGCCCGGCGCAATGGTGTTGGCACTCGTAATACTGTAAGAACCGTCTGTTCTTACTGGGCTTAAATTCGGTGGCTGCACCAGCGGCAAGCGACCCAAACCGGCAATACCGAATGATTGGTTGGAGGTTTGCGAGTTGACCGAACCGGTGTTTGGCGCGGCATTGGTACTGTTGGAATAGTTAACTGTTGCACCCAATCCCAACAGTTTGCCTACTTTATGATCTAAATTCAAACGACCAGACAAGCGTTCAAACGTGTTTCTTTTAATCATCCCTTCCTGATCCGTATAACCCAGCGACACAAAAAAATTGGTTACATCCGTACCGCCGGAGAAATTCAGGCTGTGGTTTTGCGAAAAGCCCGTTTGATACACGTAATCATACCAATCGGTATCCACCAATTGACCGTTGAGTGTATCAAGAAAGAAGCGCGGAGTCAGACCGGCGTTGGCAGCGGCTTCGTTTTTAATAGCGACGTACTCTTGTGCATTCAACAGGTCAAATAGGCGCGTCGGCTCTGTCCAACCTGTCCAGCCGTCGTAAGCCACACGGGTTTTGCCGCTCTTGCCACGCTTTGTCGTAATGAGTACCACACCTGCACTGGCACGCGAACCGTAAATGGCAGCCGCTGAAGCGTCTTTCAAGATGTCAATACTTTCAATATCGGCTGGGTTTAAATTCGCCAATGGGTTGTTAGCCGCGTTGGTGCCAGACTGATCACCCGTAAAAGTCGGAATACCGTCAATAACCACTAATGGAAAAGAACTCAAGTTGATTGAGTTAATGCCGCGTACGCGGATAACCGGCGGGTTGTTCAACACCCCATTCGGGAGGCTGATGTTTACGCCTGCGGCTCTACCCACTAGTGCCTGGTCAAAGCTTTGCACGGCAATATTGGTAAGTTCTGAACCTTTTACTGTGGAAATGTTCCCCGTTACGTTCCGTTTTTGCTGCGTACCGTAACCGACTACGATGACCTCGTCCAAACCCACTTGCGAGGTTTGCATGGAAATGTCAACGACGTTAGAAGCACCGATTTCCACTTCCTGCGTTTCAAAACCGGTGTAACTTACCACCAGGGTAGTGGCGTCTGCCGGTACGTCTAAGGAAAATGCGCCGGTTACATCGGTCGTAGTACCTACGTTGGTGCCTTTTACCACCACGCTGGCACCGATGAGTCCTTCGCCTTCGTCATCTTTTATCGTGCCGGTGAGCGTTCGTTGTGCCAACAGGGCAGAGGCACCGAGCAACAGCACGGAGAATACCAATAGAAATTTTTTCATAATTGAATTAATTAATAATTTGAAAAATAAGTATGTACAATACAATGACTACGCTGTAGATGATACAAACGAGTGCTTGTCAAAATTGAACTAAAAATGTTAATTCTTCCTTTTGAGCTAAAGACTTGTGACTGATTTACCGGATGTTGAAAAACGCTTTACAAAAATCGCTTTTTATATTGGTTTGAATACCTTTTTTCGTTTTTTTAAGAAATTTCATGGGATTCAGCAATACAATATTCGGAATTATTGGCTGGCTTTTGATAAATTACCAGTAAACAATTTGTCCTAATCAAGCCAAGAACGATTGTTCGTACAAAATCGCTGCCTCAGAGTAGCATAAAAATCGCACTATTTTTGTGTGCCATTAAATTAAAAATAATCTTAAATTTTAAGATTTAACAATTAAAATTGAACACCTTCTTCATGTCAAATTTCCCGTCTGCCGTTTTACATAATAATACGTTTCCAATTGCGAGCGGATGGCAATTTCCGAGCCGTCGGTATGATAGGCATTCGAAGCATTTTTGTCTAATACACGGGCTTTGACATTATCGCTCCATTGAATTTGCATAAATTCTTTAATTTCCGCTTTCAAATCTTCGTCATAAATCGGAAAAGCCGTTTCGATGCGGTGACTGAGGTTGCGCACCATCCAGTCAGCGGAGGAAAGGTATAGTTTTTCCTCCCCTGCATGGTGAAACAGAAACACCCGGGCGTGTTCCAAAAACCGATCCACAATACTGATGGCTTCAATGTTATCACTCCAACCTTTTATACCCGGAATCAGGCAGCAGATACCTCGAATAATGAGTTGAATTTGCACTCCCGCCTGGCTCGCTGCATACAGCTTTTTAATCATCGGCATATCCTGCAGGCTGTTCATTTTCAGGAGCATACTCGCCGGACGACCGGCTCTGGCTTCCGCAATTTCAAAATCAATGAGTTGTTCTATTCCCGAGCGCAGATTGAACTGCCCCACCAGCAAGTGTTCAAAAGGCTGCGTCGGGCGATTGCCACTTTCCAAGAGCGAAAAAACGCGGGCTACTTCCTGGGTCAGACGCGGGTCGGCGGTAAACAGACCAAAGTCGGTATAAACCCTTGCGGTGTCTTCGTTAAAATTGCCGGTAGCGAGGTAAGCGTAGAGTTGCGGCAGCTTATTTTCGGTGCGGCGCACCAGTGCCAGTTTGGCATGTACTTTGATGACCGGGTCTTTGATGTAGTGTACTGCCACGCCCTCTTTTTC
>Ga0224722_1001896_pt1 | contig 11362 bp, 7 predicted proteins | sample Balambano_FR1_Me_FD_161646 | JGI IMG/M metagenome (GOLD analysis project Ga0224722, IMG submission 161646) | Freshwater sediment microbial communities from Lake Towuti, South Sulawesi, Indonesia - Balambano_FR1_MetaG | ecosystem: Environmental > Aquatic > Freshwater > Lake > Sediment | place...
AGAATTTGCCAACACCAAATGCTGAAATCATTGGAATGGCTTGAGACATATTTTGTTTTGCCCAAGACAATAAGTTTTGATAAGCAACATTGGATACAGCATCAAAGTGAGAGATTTCAGCTTTAACTGCAAATGGTGTTGCTAAAACTTTATCGGAGCAATGTTCCATCAAGCGATACATATACAGTGGACCACCTGCTTTTGGACCTGTACCTGATAAACCTTCACCACCAAATGGTTGTACACCAACAACAGCACCTACGATGTTGCGATTGATATATAAATTACCCACTTCGGCACGTTGAATCACAGTGTTGATGGTTTCATCAATACGTGTATGTAAACCCATGGTTAAGCCATAACCTTTAGCATTGATACGATCAATCAATTGCTCAAGTTCACCATACTTATAGGTGATGATATGTAGTACAGGGCCAAACACTTCACGCTCTAAATCGTCAAGATTTGGTAATTCAATCGCTGTGGGCGGAACAAATGTCCCTTGCGCAAGTGCTTGTTGGCTTGCAGCATCGTTAAACATTAATTGATGAATTGGGTAGCCCTTAGATTTCATCTTTTGAATGTGTGTATCGATGGTTTGTTTGGCTTCAGTATCGATTACAGGACCAATGTCAGTTTTTAGGATTGCAGGGTTGCCTACGATCAACTGTTGCATTGCACCTTTCAACATTTTGATCACAGTTGTAGCGCTATCTTCTTGTACACATAAGATACGAAGCGCAGAACAACGTTGACCCGCACTGTCAAATGCAGAACTGACTACATCGAGAACAACTTGTTCCGTGAGTGCAGAAGAATCCACGATCATCGCATTTTGACCACCTGTCTCTGCGATTAACGGGATTGGTTGACCATTTGGAGATAAACGTTTTGCCACCGTCTTTTGCAAAATTTTTGCAACTTCGGTAGAACCCGTGAACATGATGCCTTGGATACGATCATCTTGGCTGAGTTGTGCGCCAACAGTTTCTCCACGACCCGGAATAAGTTGAACCACGCCGTGTGGTACACCAGCTTCCCAAAGCATTTGCACAGCTTGTGCTGCGATCAATGGTGTCTGTTCCGCAGGTTTTGCAATCACACAGTTACCGCTGACCAATGCTGCTGCAATTTGACCAGAGAAAATCGCAAGAGGGAAGTTCCAAGGGCTAATACAAAGCACGGTACCTAATGGTTTTACCTGTGCATTTGCAGGTAAATTCTCAATCTGTGTTGCATAGTAACGTAAGAAGTCTACCGCTTCACGAACTTCTGCAATCGCATTGGCATAGGTTTTACCACTTTCACGGCAAAGTAATACCATCAATTCCTGAATGCGTGCTTCCATCAAATCAGCAGCGCGTTTCATGCAAGCAGCACGTTCTGTTTTATTTGTCGCTGCCCAACTTTGCTCAGCTTGTACCGCAGCTTCTAACGCTAGTTGTACATCAGCACTAGTCGCTTCATTCACGTGACCAACAACTTCGCTATTTTGTGCAGGGTTTGTAATTGCAATCGCATTACTTTGATCGTGAACTGTTGATTCAAAACCAAGTAGTGGTGCGCTTTTCCAAATATGGCTACGCAGTTTTTGTGCTGTTGCATCTAAATCTGCTAATGGTTGATCATTGTTTAGATCAAAACCATTTGAGTTTGGACGTAATGGATAAAGATCATGTGGAAGTGGAATCGCAGGGTGTTTTAAGCCAAGCTGACCTTCTTCTTTGGCAGATGTTTGAATATCTTTGATTGGAGACTGAATTAGGTCTTCAACTTTTAGCGTCTTGTCTGCAATACGGTTGACGAATGAGGTATTTGCACCATTTTCAAGTAAACGGCGTACCAAGTAAGCCAATAACGTTTCATGGTTTCCGACAGGTGCATAAACACGACATGGCACACCAAGTTTGTTATCTTCTTTTGCACCTACAACTTGCTCATACAATGGTTCACCCATACCGTGTAAGCATTGGAACTCATATTGACCAGGGTAGTATTTGCTTGGATCAGCAAGTGTGTAAATCGTTGCAAGTGATTGCGCATTATGCGTTGCAAATTGCGGATACACTTGATCTGGTGCAGCAAGAAGCTTCTTCGCACAAGCAATGTATGACAAATCCGTGTGAACTTTACGAGTAAACACAGGGTAGTCAGTCATACCCTCAATTTGCGCTTTCTTGATTTCGCTGTCCCAATATGCACCTTTTACCAAACGGATCATCAGGCGTTTGTTACTGCGTTTTGCAAGATCAACAATATAATCAACGACAAAGAAGCAACGTTTTTGATAAGCCTGAATCACGAAACCAATGCCTTTCCAATTGGCAAGTTTTGGTTCGAAACATAAACGTTCAAGTAATTCGAGTGAAATTTCTAAACGTTCTGATTCTTCAGCATCAATGTTTAAGCCGATATCATATTGTTTTGCTAAGCATGCAAGTGCAAAAACTTTGTTGTAAAGCTCATGATGTACACGGTCGATTTGCGCACGTTGGTAACGTGGGTGCAACGCAGAAAGTTTAATCGAGATACCAGGACCTTCATACACACCACGACCATTTGATGCTTTACCAATGGCATGAATCGCTTGTGTGTAATCATTGTAATAACGCTCAGCATCGTGTTCAGTCAGTGCAGCTTCACCTAACATATCGTATGAGTAGCGGAAACCTTTGTGCTCGAAAGGTTTTGCATGCTCAAGTGCTTCGTTGATCGTTTCACCAGTTACAAATTGCTCACCCATCATGCGCATGGCAACGTCAACTGCTTTACGAATGATACCACGACCACTACGTGCTAAAAGACCAGTCAAAACACTTGATAAACTGGTCTGTTTAGGTGTTTCCATTAACTTGCCAGTAAGCATTAAACCCCAAGCCGCAGCGTTGACAAACATCAGGTTACTTTGACCTAAATGCTCTTTCCAGTTGCCTTGGTTGATTTTGTCGCGAATCAATAAATCGCGTGTTGCTGTATCTGGAATACGAAGCAATGCTTCTGCCAAACACATGAGTGCGACACCTTCCTGAGACGAAAGTGAAAACTCTTGTAGTAGACCCTGCACAATACCAGCCTTACCCGCCGAACTTTTACGTTCACGTAAGTTATGCGCAAGGCTAAAAGCCAATTCATAGATTTTTTGATCAAGCTCTAGAGAAATATTTGCTGCTTCAGCCAATTCTGTTACTGCTTCAGGCTCTGCACGTCGCCAAGCGGTATTAATGCGTTGCTCAAACTCACTTTTTTCTTTAAATTCGGTGATATAACCGTCTGTGTGAGCTGTGTCCATTTGTGCGGGAGTGTCCAATGTATTCATACTAAATTCCAATAACAATCTCTAAAACATATTGAGTAGAGAGGTTTAGATAATTTATGATTACAGAATAAAACCCGAGTAACTCACTATAATTTACCTATTTTTTAGAGGAAAATTCAGTTGAATAGCCCTATTTATGCATTAGATCGTACTGATCTAAAAATTCTGGATATTCTTCAAACAGATGGGAGAATTTCTAACAGTAAACTCGCCGAGTTAGTGAACCTTTCACCGACAGCCGTGATGGCACGTGTCCAAAAGCTAACCAAAGATGAATTTATCTTGGGATATGAGGCAAAACTCAATCCAAGTAAGCTGAATGCCAGTTTTCTTGTGTTTGTTGAGGTGCTCTTAGATAAAACCACACCAAACGTACTTGAAGATTTTATTGATGCGGTGACGCAGTATCCTGAAATTGTCGAATGCCATATGGTGAGTGGCGGATTTGATTTCCTGATCAAATTGAGAAGTGCAGGGATGGAAGAGTTTCGTCGTATTGCGGGGCAAATTTTATGGCAACTTCCAGGGGTAAAAGAAACGCGAAGTTATCCAGTCATGCAGGTGGTCAAAGACAGTTCTAAAATAAAAATTAAATCGCGAACCAAATTTTAAGTAAAAAATTAGGGGCTCGAAAGCCCCTTAAATTTTATCTAAAGCGATTATTTCGTTTCTCTGGTATAGATTTCATCTGCTTGTTCGAAGCGACTAGTGACTGCTGCACTTGGGGTTTTGCCAAGTAAGCTCACGACAACGATACTGATCAAGGCAAAAATGAAGCCTGGAATAATTTCGTATATGCCTGTCTCACCGAAGAAGTTTTTCCACACAATAACCGTAACTGCACCAACGATCATACCGATCAAAGCACCGTTTAGGGTCATGCGTTTCCAGAACAATGACATAATAATCAATGGGCCAAAAGCAGCACCGAAGCCAGCCCAAGCATAAGAAACTAAGCCAAGTACTTTACTCTCAGGGTTTTGAGCTAAAGCAAGCGCGAGCATAGCAACGGCAAGTACCATTGCACGACCAATCCAAACTAACTCTTTTTGCGATGCATTTTTACGGATAAAGCCCTTGTACAAATCTTCTGTCAAGGCACTTGAACAGACCAGTAACTGACAACTCAAGGTACTCATGACTGCAGATAAAATTGCAGCAAGGATCACGCCTACAACCCAAGGATTGAATAAAATCTTGGTGAGTTCCATAAACACAGTTTCAGGATTTGCAGTCACTACTGCTGCAAGTTCAGGATGTTGTTGGAAATATGCAATGCCGATAAAACCAGAACCGACAGCACCCGCCAAACATAAAATCATCCATGTCATACCAATACGACGAGCAGCAGGGATTGATTTAACTGAATCAGCCGCCATAAAACGGACTAAAATATGCGGTTGACCGAAGTAGCCTAAGCCCCAAGCGGCTGCTGAAAGAATCCCAACAATACTTAAATTTGAAACAAAATCATAAGCATGTGGACGTGCAGTTTCAACAATGGCGGTAAATTCTTCAACACCGATGCCTAAAGACATGTATGTAACGATTGGAAGTAATAATAACGCGAAAATCATTAAGCCTGCTTGGAAAGTATCTGTCCAGCTAATTGCCAAGAAACCACCAATACAAACATAACCAATCGTTGCAAATGCACCTAACCATAAAGCGGTTTGATACGGCAAATGGAACAATGTTTCAAATAAACGCGCACCTGCCACCATACCTGAAGCGCAATAGATCGCAAAAAAGATCAGGATAATCAGTGCAGACGTAACACGTAAGATCTTCTTCTGATCATCAAAACGACCTGTGAAATAATCTGGTAATGTGAGGGCGTTATTCTGAACCTCAGTATGTACACGTAACCGTCCTGCAACCAGATACCAGTTGAGCCATGCACCAATGATCAAGCCAATCGCAATCCAAGATTCTGACAATCCTGTCAAATAAATTGCACCAGGCAAACCCATGAGTAACCAACCACTCATATCGGATGCACCAGCAGATAAAGCGGTGACAAAACTACCTAAACTTCGTCCTCCAAGAATATAATCATCAAGATTTTTGGTGGAAAAATAGGCGTATAAGCCGATGCCAAGCATGGCGAGAATATACACCACAAATACAACAACAGTGGGATTCGAAAAATTCATAATGGATGCCTGTCCTTACTTATCCATAATCGTGCAATCACATCTGAATAGCCAAAAAATGATTTACTATTCGAATAAGACTGATAAGGCCACAGATTCAAGCACGAATGATTTTTAAAATACTGTTATGTTTTTGTATTCTGTTTGTATATTTTATGTAATTTAAATTAAGTGCATGAATCTTAATTTTTAAATCCAGAAAACAGTACTTTTTTTGTATCATTATGCGGAATGATGTGGTTTAAAAATGTTCAATATATTTCAAATTATTACAATGAAAGAAAAATGGCTGAAAGAACAGAAGCTTTTGAGTATGAAAATGCCATGAATTTACGACACATGTTGTTACATAAGCAACAATACAGAGAAATTCCATTATAAAAAGCTCGTAATGTTAAGCAATTCTGCTAATGAAAATTGAGTTGGAATCTTTCATATTATTGCTTTGCACTATTAGGGTGCATTGCCTGAGAGAAATGGAAAGTGGATACGGTTCAAACAGCAACTATAAGAATAGAGCATGATCTGCTTGGTGCAAAAGAAGTACCAGTTGATTGTTATTACGGAATTCATACCTTACGCGCAATTGAAAATTTTAAGATTTCATCGCAAAAAGTTGGAACAAATAGCTATTTCATTCGAGCGTTAGCACAAGTGAAAAAAGCTTCAGCTCAAGCGAACTTAAATTTTGGAAAATTAACGGAAGATCAAAGCTTGGCGATTCAACGCGCTTGTGATGCTTTAATTCATGAAACTGAAAAATGGCAAGGCTCGTTTCCAATTGATGTTTATCAAGGTGGCGCGGGTACATCTATTAATATGAATACCAATGAAGTGATTGCCAATATTGCACTTGAATCATTAGGTCATCAAAAAGGTCAATATGATGTGATTCATCCAAATGATCATGTCAATAAATCACAATCAACCAACGATGTTTATCCAACCGCAATTCGCTTATCGACTTATTGTTCTTTAGATGCTTTGTTCGGTCAAATGGATAACTTAATTACTTCATTTGAAAATAAAGCGATTGAGTTCCGTTATATTTTAAAAATGGGGCGGACTCAGCTTCAAGATGCTGTGCCGATGACACTTGGGCAAGAGTTTCATGCATTTGCAACGTTATTAAAAGAAGATGTGCGGCTCATTAAGCGTACTCGTGAGTTGTTACTTGAAGTAAATTTAGGTGCAACTGCAATCGGGACGGGTGTAAACACACCTAAAGGCTATGCTGTAAAAGTTATTTCTTGTTTGAAAGAAATTTCAGGTTTAAATCTGGTGGGTGCGGAAGATTATGTTGAAGCAACCAGTGATTGTGGCGTATTCATTATTTTATCAAGTGCCTTAAAACGTCTTGCATGTAAACTTTCAAAAATTAGTAATGACTTGCGTTTGTTGAGTTCAGGACCACGGACAGGTTTTGGTGAAATACAATTACCTGAATTACAAGCAGGCTCATCCATCATGCCTGCAAAAGTAAATCCAGTTATTCCCGAGGTTGTGAATCAGATTGCATTCAAAGTGATTGGTAATGATTTAACCATTACCTTTGCTGCTGAAGCAGGTCAGTTGCAACTGAATGTAATGGAACCTGTGATTGCAATTTCTTTGAATGAGTCAATTGAGTTACTCACCCATGCGATTCAAAGCTTAGATGAAAAATGTGTACGTGGTATTAAAGCACATGAGCAAGCGTGTCATGATGCGGTGATGCGTAGTGTCGGAATTATTACTTTGCTTGATCCATTATTGGGTCATGCTTTGTGTGATGAAATTGGTAAGCAATGTATTGCAGAAAATAAAACTATTCAAGAAGTAGTTTTAGAGCGTGGTTTACTGACCCAAGCACAACTTGATGAGATTTTCTCTTTTGAGAACTTGGTTTCGGAAGTCAATGGTATACAAGTGGATTACGTGGCTTAAATCTTAGGCTGAGTATTTAAAAAGCCCAATTCAATTGGGCTTTTTAATATTTAGATTTATAAATAATTATAAACCTGACTCGTATTCTTCATTTGAAAGAAGTTTTTCAACATCAGCCATATTGTCAGGTTTAATTTTATAGATCCAACCTTTGCCATACGGTTCTTCATTGACAAAATCAGGATCATCTTCAAGATCGGTATTTACTTCAACAACTGTACCTGAAACAGGTGCATGAATGTCAGATGCAGTTTTTACTGATTCAACAATCCCTGCTTGCTCTGATGCTGTGATATGGCTGCCAACTTCAGGCGCTTCTACATAAACTAAATCACCTAATTCTGCTTGGGCATGGTCACTAATACCAGTAACAACTAAATCACCTTCGATTCGTACCCATTCATGTGTACGTGCATATTTCAAATCTGCTGGATGATTCATTACAACTCCTTAACAATCTGTTGCATCATTTTATTTGGCTTTATACAGGTTTTTTAATAAAAACAAAAGTCTTTACAAATACGGGTCTTTGCGCCAGTTACTTGGGCTACGACCACTCCAACGCTTAAATGCACGGCTAAAGTTGGCTACATCAGAATAACCCAGTTCATCAGCAATTTGTTCCAAACTATAATCGGTTCGTGACAGTAAGGAAGTTGCATGGCGATAACGAACTTCATCAACTAGGGTGGAGAAGGAGGTTCCTTCTGCTGCTAATTGACGTTTTAAAGTGCGGTCAGACATATGCAAACGATCAGCAACACTTTCAATGCTTAAATAATGTTGTTCCGAATTGGTCAAAATATCACGAACACGCATTGCGAGACGACGACGTTCGCCTAAAGCTGATAATTCAGTTTCACATTGATTAATCGCAATTTGGCTCGCAATCGGATCTGCATTAACCATTTTCAAACCGAGGTATTTTTTATCAAAGCTTGAAATTAAATGTGGCTGATTAAAGCGCACCGTACTGGTTAGTTTGTCGCGGTATTTATCAAATCCAGCGGGCTCAGGAAAATCTAAATCAACTTCACCATTTAAATCTTCAATTCCAGTAAGGGCTTTTGCCATGGTCATAATACCAATGGTTAAGCCTAAAATAATTTCACTACGCAGAGGCTCAACTTCAATGTCACATTGTAATTGTAATGTGGCTTTAGGGCCAAAGGTAGAAAAATAGAGCTGTAAAAAAGGCAAGCGTAATTGAATAAAACGGCTTGCTAGTGCAATGGCATCGGTAATGTCATGTGCAGTCATAATGGCATAGCCAATAAAACCATGAATCGAAATACGCATTTGCGTACCCAAATGAAAGCCGAGTGTACTTTCACCTGTGAGGCGCAAGGAATGCTTCACCAACTCATTCGCGATTGGTGTTGGAATTCTATAGTTTGGATCAGCCAGTTGTTCGCTCGTTAAATGAAAGGGAGCAAATAAAGTTTCATCGCTATATCCCCAGCGAGAAACAACGTCTAATAGCAATAAGCCATAGACGCCTGGTATACCTTGATCTTGACGAGTTGAGGTTGTTTTCATGTGCTTTCCGTGGCGCTCATCAATTTTGCCAATATCTTTTAAACATTTAAGTCCTAAACATATTTACATGAAATAAAATAATCAATCATAAAAATTGTTGGACAAGGAGCCGAGTCCCATTAATATTCAAAAATCAACTTGGTTTTCTAAAGACCATAATTTTGGTTGTTGATATTAATAGCACATCACCATGTTGGTTCAAAGCTTGAGTAACGTAACTGACGATACCACGATCAGTTTTGGTTTTAGATGGCACAATCGCAGTAATCTCAATTTCGACATGAATTTTATCGCCAACACGAGTAGGGCGAGGCCAACGAAGGCTAGATTCAGAACCCAGTAATCCTCCTGCGATTGGAAAGCACTCTGTCCATAAACGCATGGTTACTGCTGAAGTATGCCAGCCACTTGCTGCTAAACCTTGAAAAATAGGATGTTGTTCAGCAGCGTGTTCATCTAAATGAAAGGGCTGAGGGTCGTATAGGCTCGCAAATTGTTTAACTTCTTCAAGTGTCATTTCATAGTCACGGCTGATGAAACGATCTCCAATATTTAAGTCTTCTAAATACAACATTATTCTGTATCCTGAGCCACCACTCGTTGTTCAACCAAAAAACCGCCTGTTTGACGTTTCCATAGTTGAGCATACAAGCCGTCATTTGCAATAAGTTCCTCATGTGTACCTTGTTCTGCAATTTTGCCTTGATCAAGGACAATGAGGCGATCCATTTGAGCAATAGTAGATAAACGGTGCGCAATTGCAATGACCGTTTTGCCAACCATTAAGTCATTTAAACTGCTTTGAATCGCGGCTTCAACTTCTGAGTCGAGTGCGCTAGTTGCTTCATCTAAAATCAGAATTGGTGCATCTTTTAGAAAAACTCTTGAAATTGCAATACGTTGGCGTTGCCCACCAGAAAGCTTTACACCACGTTCGCCGACATAAGCATCAAAACCAACACGACCTTTTTGATCCGTCAATTGTGGAATGAATTCTTCGGCTTTGGCTTTTTTGACAGCAAGTTGAATTTCGGCTTCAGTTGCATTTGGACGACCGTATTTAATATTTTCTGCAACAGTACGATGAAGTAGAGAGGTATCTTGAGTTACAAGTGCAATATTGGCACGTAAGCTATCTTGTGTGACATCATGAATACTTTGACCATCAATCAAAATGCGACCTTGATTGAGCTTATAGAAATGCAAGAGTAGTTGAATCAGTGTGGATTTGCCTGCTCCAGAACGCCCAACGATACCAATTTTCTCACCTGGTTTAATGGTGAGATTAAAATGATCGATGACATTCTTTTGATTATAAGCAAAACTCACATCTTCAAAACGAATCTCACCATGTTGAACTTTCAGTTCAGTCGCATCTTTTTTGTCTTGAATTTGAATTGGTTTACCTAGGGTTTTCATCCCATCTTGAATGGTGCCGACATTTTCAAAAAGCATCGTGATGTGCCACATAATGAATTCTGCCAAACTATCTAGCTTTAATACCATTGCCGTCGTCGCGGCAATGACACCAATCGCAGCTTGACCTTGTGTCCATAACCAAACAGAAGTGCCAATCACGCCAATAAAGAGAAAAGCACTGAGTAAACGAATGCTAATTTGGTATTTCACAGCTAAACGCATTTGCTTATAAACAGTGACCATAAACTCTTGCATTGATTCTTTTGCATATTGGCTTTCACGACCAGCATGAGCAAATAATTTCACAGTCTGAATATTGGTATAAGCATCTGTAACACGACCTGTCATAATGGCGCGAGCATCAGCCTGTTCTTGTGAGATTTTACCTAGAAGAGGAATGAAATAACCCGCAATTGCGATAAATAATATGAGCCATAAAAATAATGGAATGATTAAAACAGGAGCAATTGAACCCAAGACTAAACTGATGGTAATAAAGTAGATCAGTACATAGACCAACATATCACCTAGAATCATCCAAAATTCACGAACTGCTAATGCGGTTTGCATGACTTTGGCAGACAATCGACCTGCAAAATCAGTGTGAAAGAAGTCTAAACTCTGTTGCAATAATAAATTGTGGAAGCGCCAACGCATTCGCATCGGAAAATTACTAAACAGAACTTGGTGTTTGAGAATGGATTGCAAACTTACAAAGAAAATATTGGCACATAAAATACTGATGAGAATCGTTAAATTTTGCTGATTAGTCTCTAGAAACGTATTCGGTTGGCTTTTGGTGAGCCAATCGACCAGTTTACCTATATAAGAAAAGAATAAAGCTTCGAAACAGGCTGCTGCTGCTGTACACGCTATTAGTAAAAAGAGGAAAGGTCTTACGCCTTGGGTGGATTGCCAAACAAAAGCAAAAAATGTGGTAGGTAATGGTTTGTTTAAGTCTTTGGTTGGGTACGGATCGACTAATTTTTCAAACCATTGCAGCATT